>Ga0209314_10001023_pt1 | contig 12659 bp, 7 predicted proteins | sample I19B2metaG_FD_184146 | JGI IMG/M metagenome (GOLD analysis project Ga0209314, IMG submission 184146) | Lake sediment bacterial and archeal communities from Gulf of Boni, Indonesia to study Microbial Dark Matter (Phase II) - ​I19B2 metaG... | ecosystem: Environmental > Aquatic > Freshwater > Lake...
ATTGTATACTGCTTTGTTGTGAGGTCATCACAGAGCTTCAGTATTAACGGAGCCACACTCAGATCATTAACATCCTTATCGATTCTGATTTCCAGTTTATCGGAAAGAGTAATTTCCGATCTGGCTTGAAGATTACCTATATAAACTGAATCGTTAAGTATTGTCACAAAATCTGATGCAGTGGAAATTTTTGCATAAACATTTGTTGCGCCTGTGTTTCCCAGGTTTGCTGCCTTTATGCTCAGGTAAATTGTTTCACCGAAATCAGCAACCTTGTTGTTGTTCCCTTTAACATCATTAATTGTTTGTCCGGAAAGATTGAGGTACTCCTTGCTGACGGACCCGAAATATATTGTCTTTATGAGAGGTTTCCTGTTCTGGCCTGTCACTACGATCAGACATGAATCGTTTGATAAACCGGGCATTGTGAGTTCCACAGCTCCTGAGGCACTTGCATGCGATGCATCCCAGAGTGTGTCGAAATGAGAGATTGCAAAATATGCAAAAGGTTCTGCCGTGAATGAAATCGATTTAATCCCGTTCGGGAGGGTGTCGGGCAGCTGAATTCTGAATGTGTCAGGCTTCCTGATTAGAGGTATTACACTTGGATCGCCAACAAGATTATATACTTCCCAGTAATATTTCTTTTTGGCTGATGTACTTGCGCTTACGGCCATATTGCCTGCAAACATTATCTGCCCCATTGTTACATACCAGTCTGAAGGAGATTCGTTGTGCGTATGAAAAAGACGATCATATGCTCCAAGCCCTGTTCCTGCATATGTTGGCTCACTTGAAATAGATCCTGGTCCGACGGCCCAGTAAAAATCCTCATCCCAAAATGTGTCCGCGGCACCACCAATGAAACCGATTGCCCCTTTCTTTTCTGCAAGTAACATCTTGTTCCCGAAGGTGGTAGTATTACTGAAGGTACTTGTCTGACATGCATTACTAATTATAAAAGGATACATGTTTGTATTCGTAACAGTATCAAGATCACCACTCTTTAAGGTAGGATCAAGCCAGCCATAGGCATCTCCGTGACCGGTATAGTTTATAAATGACAGCCCCTTTCTTGTCAGATTCCTTATTGAGTCTTCAGCATTTGGTTTTAGTGCCTGTTCATAATATAGATAGTATCCTGTAAGCTTATTTGCATTATTAATATAATTACTTACAGCGTAATAGATCTGCCCGTTTATTATTTTGATGTTTGCTGCATCAGTACCTCCTGTGACCAGTGCCCTTGAATGGAAAGTATTGTTTACAGAAAAATCAAATTTTTCATACTGTATGATTTTGTCCAGCACGTTCTTAAGCTGGGTTGTATCTGAAACAGGCAGCCTTCCTATGTACATCTCCGGAATATAATCACCATTGCCGTCAAATTCCCCGTAATACATGTCAGTTATGTTTCCGTTCCCGTAGTAGGGAATTTTTTTGGTATCACCTATAATAAGAAGGTATTCAGGTTTTGGGTTTGATGTATTATAGATATTGGAAAGCGTTGATTTAATTTCAGTGTATGTATCGCCTGCATATTTTTTACCTCTGTATAAAACCTTAACATCAAGGCCTTTCTGGGACTTCCATTTGATAAACGGAGTCAGAAACTTTCTGAAGGTTGTATCAGTCAGGATGATCATTTTAACAGGTTTGTCTGAAAATCCGGGGATGACATCATCAGGATCATAATTCAATACTGATTTTTCCAGTGATTCAGTAAAAAGAACAGATTCTTCTGCTGCAATTTCAGATTTTTTTACACCCGATACTATATTGCTGATCTCTACCTTCATAGAGGTAATAACTTCAATTGAATTTGTCCGCGGGTTGTATCTGGCGGGTATTATCGAAATATTAAATAACCTGTTGTTTCTCAGTGATCCAAGGGGTTCTATAAGTACAGTATCCGATGGAATTGTGGTCTTTGAATCATAAATCTCCCTGTCGATACGGAATTCCTTTTTTCTCTGAGTGTCTGATTTTGTTTCACTTTCCTGGGCAGGATAAAGTATTCCTTTTATTTTTTTCGAAGATGGATGAAGCCTTGTGTTTTTTACCTCTGATATCCTTATCTTATAGTCAGCTCCTTCTGGTATTGTGATAATTCTGCTGAGTACAGGCAATTCAGGTTTTCCTGCAGAATAGACAGGAGAGTGTCCCGGAATGTATACACGGTAAAAAATGCCATGTTCATTCTCAACTGCCTCAAGATTAAGTTCATCTATATTGTAATTGATTACCAGTGACCCTCCTTCAGTGACCATACTTTTCTCATGCAAATCACCTTTAAACTGGTATTTGTAACTCTTCACTTCCTGACCTCTTACAGTTCCCGTGAAAAGCATTAAAACTGCTATATAAACAGTCTGTTTACCCGACCCTAAACGCATCAATGTTAAGTAATTAACATTAATCCCTAAATTCCTTTTGCAAGTTAATAAAAATATTTGGCAACAAATCACATGCCATATAATTTGAATCAAGATTAAGATTAGTAATTTTACAGCAAATCTGATATGTTCTCAGAGGAGATGTTAACGATATATTTTTCACAGATGTAATACTGAAAATTAATAAGATATGGCGAGAAATTCAGAAAAATTATCCACAGTTATAATAATTCTTATTATAAGTATCATGGCAACAAAAGGATTTTCCCAGGATTCACCTGCGTTTGATAAAATTCAGACAGAAGCAGGAACGGTTGAAATGCACTTTATCGGACATGGTTCACTGATGTTTAAGTTGAACGGTTTTGTGATTCATATTGATCCTGTAAAAAGTTCCGGTGATTACAGGTTTCTTCCCAGGGCTGATCTGATTCTGGTCACCCATGAGCACTACGATCACCTTGATGTTGAGTTGATAAACGAATTAAAAAAGGAGGGCACTCTGGTGTTTACCAATGAAAAGTCGACAGAAAAGATTGGATGGGCGATGCCAATGAAACCTGGCGACAGACAGGAGGTTAACGGAGTGGTATTCGAAGCAGTCCATGCATACAATATTGTAAACATGCGTTCCCCTGGTCAACCGTTTCATCCCAGGGGATCAGGTATCGGATATGTTCTGACTATCGGAGGCAGGAGATTCTATATTGCCGGTGATACTGAGAATACACCTGAAATGAAGGAATTAAAGGATATTGAAGTTGCTTTTCTTCCAATGAATCTTCCGTATACAATGACACCTGCAATGGTAGCAGATGCAGCCCTTGCATTTAAACCAAAAATACTGTATCCCTATCATTTTGGAGATACCAACACTGATGAAATTATTTCACTGCTTAAAGGCAGCGGAATAGATATTCGCATAAGGAATCTGAAGTAGAAAATTATGAGAAGATTTTTCTATGCAACCGTTTTTTATGTAATGGTTCTGGCAGGCCCTGTATTATCCCAGGGATTCTCGTTTCCCGAGCTTCAGGGATACAGGAAAAATACAACCTTCCCTGTTTATACAATTGAGAACCTGAAAGAGTTTAAGAGCAATTTTGCAGAAATTTGTTTGTCGTACGGTTTTATTGATCTGAACATTGCTGAATACAGGAAGGGGAAAAATGAAATCAGGGTGGAAATCTACCAGCATTCCGCAAACCATCTGGCCTTTGGGATCTACTCACTTGAGCGCTCAGCATCATACCGTTTTTTAAATCTTGGCGCACAGGGTTATGCCAATGATGGATTTATCAGCTTTTTTATAGGCATGTATTATGTCAGGATCCGGGCAGTACCTTCAACTGAGAAAAATCTTCAGATGGCTGAGTCAGTTGCATTGAGAGTTAGCAACATGCTTCCAGGAAATCCGGAAATGCCTCAGCCTCTTTTACTTTTTCCTGAAACCGGAAGAAAGATAAATGAGGAAACATTTATAAATGAGAATGTCCTGGGGCATAAATTCCTCACAGGTGCATATAAAGCTGTGTATGAAGTTGGACCTGATATTTTTTCTGTTTATTTAATTGAGAAACAGACAGTTTCGGATACCTGGAAAACAGCAGATTCTTATTTAAAGCAGGCAGGAGAGGATGTTACTGAATCGGAAAACGGAAAATATGTTATTTCTGATGGCTACAATGGAACAATATTTCTGACCTGGGCTGAAAAGACCATTGTAATAATTTCAGGTCTTTCAAAAGACCAGGCTGATATTGCTGATCAGTACACTTCAGAAATAATCGGACAAAAATAATTCTTATTTAATGTTTTAGTAAAGTGATTTGTGACAATCTGAACAGTTCATATCTTTCCAGTCAGTGCCAATATCTACGGGATGTTCAAATTCAAGACTTTCCCTGATAGTTGATAATTTCATCATACCAGGTTTCCCCTGACCTATTATAGAGTGACACAGATTGCAATCCTTTGAAATAACTCGTCCTGTTTCCGTAACGAACTGATTGTTATGACATCTGAAACAACCTTCAGATTCCTGGTGTCCTATATGATCAGGATAAACATCATTTCTTACTCCCATTGATGGAAATGTGTTCTGGCTGAATCCTTTTTGAATTGAGGAAATTGAATTATTAATCAGTTCTTTATTGGTCTCATAGAATTCGCTCATTTCAGTTTTGTAATGATTGGTGATCCCTTCGGAGATCTTGATCAGCGCTGTATCCATGTTTGGAAATTTCTCCGCCAGAATGCCCATAGTAACCTGTTTTATATATGGCAATTTATTCGAGATGTCACCTATAAGCATAGCATTGTCGAAATATGAAGATGGTGATGAATATGCATGCGATGGGCGGTTATGGCAATCGATACAGTCCATGGATCTTATTTCAGAGACAGCAAGTGAACTATCAGTTACTGACAGATTGGGGTTCCTGTAAACATGTTCCTCTCCTGTTGTTCTGTTTATATACTTAATATAAGTAATAGTTTCGCGCTGGTCAGCTTCAGATTTGTAGGATACATCAATTGTAGGATTAATGTGCCAGTGGATTCCTTCTTTAAGTCCGAGTTCACTGTATTCAGGACCTGTCTTCATCTGAAGCATTATATCCCATTCACTGTTTGCTGAATCAGTAAGAAAATACTTAATGGTTCTTAGCGATCGTGCGTAAAACTTTTGTGGCCAGTGGCATTTTTCACATGTTTCCCTTGCAGGACGAAGGTCATGAAGCGGAGTTTTTATAGGTCTTGAAAAATCATTTGTAATGACAGCAATGACCTGATGCAGACCTGATATTTTTGATTTAACGTACCATGATGCTCCTGATCCGACATGGCATTCAACACATGTTACATTTGCATGAGGTGATTTCTGGTAAGCCGTATGTTCCGGCTCCATTACTTCATGACACAATGTGCCGCAGAATTCAACAGACTCAGTCATATGATATGCTTCGAAGCTGCCTAAGGTTGAAAGGAAAAGTATTATTATTGTAGAAATCGTGAATATGATAAATGCATTTTTATGTCTGGGATCATTTAAGTCTATTCTTGGAAGCGGAGCAGATTTTCTGTCTGCCATCGTACTTTGTCTCCCCCTTTCCCTGATCATGCCGATCGGGATAAGAAGTAAACCAAGTATCATAAACCCTGGCAAAATTATGTAAATGAATAGCCCGAGATTTGTGCTATCTGCTTCATTAAAAATTGTCGATATTAAAAAAAGCACTAATATCAAAGCCAGGTTAATGCCGGCAATGATTGAACCAATAATGCTTAGCCAGTTTCGGGATGATGGAGGTAGTTTCATAAAAATCAGGTTTTGCTTGTCAGTCGGAGTAAAAATATGAAATTAAACAATAACCGTCAGCAAACTGATATTTATTACATAAAAATGCTGATTAAATTTCACTTCTAAACGGATAATAAATAAAATGACCAGGAGATTCTGATCGAAGTGAAGCGAAGAATCTCATACTTTTAATCGGACAGAATAGATATAATTATAAAAACTCTATCTGAGTGAAAGCTAAAAATAATACTCAGATCCCAGCTGTTTCCCTGATGATCCTCTTTAATTCCTCATAACTGGTAACATATTCGATATCCGGATTCTCATCTATTACATTTTGAGGTGGTCTGAACAGGATTGCTTTTTCAGCATGCCGAAGCATCGAAATATCATTGTACGAATCACCAATTGCAATTACCTTGTAGTTCAGATTCTGAAGGGCTTCGACTACTTTTCTTTTTGCATCCTGCTGCCTGAGGTTGTAGCCGGTAATATTTCCTGCCTCATCTGTTGTTAAATGATGGCAAAGCAGCGTTGGCCTTCCAAGCTTTTCCATAAGAGGATCAGCAAATTCGATAAAAGTATCGGAAACAATTATAAGCTGCATTACTGACCTGATCCAGTCGAGGAACTCTCTGGCTCCTTCCAGAGGCTCCAGCTGATATATAACCTTCTGAATATCTTTTAGTCTGAGGTTGTGTTGCTTAAGTAAGGATAATCTGCCTCTCATGAGGGTATTATAGTCATTCACATCTCTGGTTGTGAGCTTCAACTCATCAATTCCGGTATGTTTTGATACACTTATCCATATTTCAGGAGTGTAGATACCTTCAAGATCGGAACATACAATGTACATCTTTATTAATGTTAGAATTCATAAGTATTCAACCAGAATCCTCTTTAACTTTTCATAACTGTTTTCAAGTCTGATGTAGCTCTCATCTTTATTTTCAAGACCTGATAAGGAAGCAGGAAGAACAGGTTTTTTACCGGTTATTTTCATTATTTCATCAGGGAATTTGGCAGGATGTGCTGTCTCGAGTGAGACTGAAAGCTGTTCTGCAGGTTCCCTGAAATCTTTCAGATATTCGGTAAGTCCTTTCCAGGCAACAGCCCCATGAGGTTCAAGAAGAATACCAAACCTGGTAAAACACTCTTTTATTGTATTTGTGGTATCATTATCAGAAATACTTATGCCGGCCAGATGTTCACGTAAAAGTGCCATGTCAGGGAGCTTAAGGACTTTCCCATCCTGATCCATTACCCCTCCGTAAAGTGACACTATTCTCGCAAGATTGCTGGGATGTCCGACATTCATTGCACTTGATATGCAATTAATTGAAGGATCAATCGGCCTGTAGATGCCGGTACCCAGAAATTCAGGCACTTCGCCGTTTGAATTTGTTGAAACAATAAATCTCTTTACAGGTAATCCCATATTTCTGGCTATTAAGCCTCCCATAAGATTTCCGAAATTGCCTGACGGCACACTGAATAATATTTTTTCATCATGGCTTTTTCTGAGCCTTGACCATGCATATAAATAATATACTGATTGGGGAAGCAGCCGTCCTGTGTTGATAGAATTTGCTGATGAGAGCGGCAGGTGATTTAGTGTATTATCAGTAAAGGCAGTCTTTACAAGTCGCTGACAATCATCAAATTTACCATCTATCCCAATGACCGTAATGTTTTTCCCAAGAGTAGTCATTTGCTTCCTTTGCATGGCACTTACCTCCCCGGGAGGAAAAAGTATGACAACTTTTATATTCTCAAGTCCGTAAAATGCACTGGCTACTGCACTTCCTGTATCACCGGAAGTTGCGGTCAGAATAGTCAGGTTTCTGTTATTTCTTGAAATAAAGTACTGCATCAGCCTGCTCATCATTCTGGCAGCAAAATCCTTAAAAGATGCAGTGGGGCCCTGATCAAGACGGAGTATATATTTCCTTTCTGTAACGTGTTCAAGAGGCACTTCAAAGTTATATGCATCCCTGCAAATCGACAGAAGTTCTTCACTCTCTATCTCATTACCAATTATTCTGCTGAGAACAGTATATGCAATTTCAGGATAACTCTGATCTGATAAGTTAACAATATCCTCATAATCAAGAACAGGAATATATGATGGCATGTACAGCCCGCCATCCGGGGCAAGGCCTATTAACAATGCCTCGCTGAAACCAACTGTTCCCGATTTCAGATTCGTAGAATAATATCTTATCCCTTCCCTGCTCATAACATCTGTTCTAACACCTCCGGTACCTGACGCCTGTCGCCTGTCGCCCGTCGCCTTTCTTATACATTCACCACTCTCATCAGATCTGCAAAAACACCTGCAGCTGTAACTTCTGCTCCTGCTCCATAACCTTTAATTACCATAGGGAGTTCCTTATACCTGGTAGTGGTCAGCAGAATGATGTTATTGCTTCCTTCAAGATTATATGAAGGATGATCGGGTCCTATGGTTAAAAGCTCAACCCTGGCTTTTCCGTGGTCGAGAGTGGCGAAGAAACGCCATTTCATATTTTTAGCTGCAAGCTCCTTCCTCTTTTTTTCAAAAGTATCATCATACTTCTTAACCTTTTCAAAAAAGTTATTCAGATCTCCTTTGAAACACTCTTCAGGAAGGAATTTCTCTACAATAACATTTTCTTTTTCAAGAGGATAACCTGCTTCTCTTGCCAGGATAAGGATCTTTCTGACCACATCAGTACCACTGAGATCAACACGGGGATCCGGCTCGGAATAACCTTTTTCCCTGGCCTTTTTAATTGCTGTGCTAAGCGGCATGTCTGGACCGATTTCATTGAAAATGAAATTCATAGTACCTGAAAGGACAGCTTCAATTTTCAGGATCCTGTCACCGCTTACAACGAGGTCATTTATTGTTTTTATAATCGGTAAACCGGCCCCAACGGTAGTTTCATAGATGAATCTTACTCCCCGCTCGGCTGCGGTGCTTTTCAGAAGCTGATAATAGCTGAATTCTGAGGAGCAGGCAATCTTGTTGGCAGTGACAACAGATACATACTTTGAAAGGATCTCCTTATATCTTGATGCTACATCCTCATTGGCAGTACAGTCAATAAATACAGAATTTCTCAGGTTCAGACGCGTCATATGGTTAACGAATGAAGCAATATCCCCCTTGTCGGTTGAAGTTTTCAAAGCATCCCTGTAATTATCAAGTGACACACATTTTTTATCAATGATCATCTTTCTTGTATTGGTCACACCCATAAGATTAACCTTCAGGTTGTGTTCTGTGAGAAGGGTGGAAGCCTGATCCTTTAACTGCTTCAGCAGACTTGTACCTACAAGACCCGTACCGGCAACAAATAAATACATCTCCTTATACCGTGACAGGAAAAAACCATCATGAATGACATTCAGTGCCTTTTTCAGGCTTTCATTCTTTATAACCACCGATATATTAAGCTCAGATGATCCCTGGGCAGTTGCAATAACATTTATCCCGTTCCTTCCCAGCGATCTGAACAGGATTGCAGAAATTCCTGGGGTATTTTTCATCCTTTCACCTACAATAGCTATGATTGAAAGGTTTTTTTCGATCAGTATATTCAGCTCTTTCCTGAGTTCAATCTCTGCTCTGAATTCACTGGCAATGGCTTCCCTGGCATGTTCTGAGTCGGTCGGAATTACAGCAAATGATATTGAGTATTCCGATGAAGCCTGTGTGATGAGGATAATGTTTATATTCTTCTTTGCAAGTGCTCCGAATAGTCGCATTGATGTCCCAGTGACACCCACCATGCCTGTTCCCTGCAGGGTAATGAGATCTATATGATCAATTGATGATATACCTTTTATGGGACTTTTATTACCGTTGAGAGACTTATTGCTGATGAGTGTCCCTTTAAGTTCCGGCCTGAATGTGTTAAGTACAAGGATCGGAATATTTTTCTTATAAACAGGACGGAGAGTGGGAGTGTAGATCACTTTGGCTCCGAAATGTGATAATTCTATTGCTTCAGAATAAGTCAGGCTATCAATTGCATATGCTTTTTCAACCTTTTTAGGATCGGCTGTCATAAAACCATCAACATCTGTCCATATCTCGAGTACTTCTGCATCAATTGCCGCAGCTGCTATTGCTGCTGTATAATCTGATCCGCCCCTGCCAAGAGTTGTTGTTTCACCTTCTTCATTAGAGGCAATAAAGCCGGGTATAAGTATTACTTTTTTCCCTGCAGGTATGCTTTTTCTGATAAGGGTATTGGTTTTTTCGAAATCAACATGTGCAAATCCGAAATTGCTGTCAGTCCTGATTATCTTCCTCGAATCGATATAATGGCAGCCTTTTATCATATGGCTGATTATCAGTGAAGAGAGTAGTTCTCCGGTGCTTAGTACCTGGTCGAGCGAATGTTTGCTAAGTTCCCTTACCAGGAATATCCCATTAAGTATCCCATCGAGATCAAGGAAAATCTTTTCCATAACCTTATTTACACTGGCCAGGCTCTCTTTATCAAGGAGTTGCTTTGCAAAGTCGTAATGCCTGGCAGTTATCCTCGATAATTGTGATTTATAGTCATTGTTGCGTTCGCTTGCAAGTTCACAGGCCTGTTTCAGCTCGTCTGTTATCCCCTGGAAAGCTGAAACTACTACCAGACAATCAGATGGCTGAGATCCGATTATCCTGAAGACTCCTCTTATCCTATCAGGTGATCCTACAGATGTGCCGCCAAATTTCAGGACTTTCATATTGATATATTAAAAATAAAAATGCATCCGAAACGATGCACAAAGAGACAAAAGTAGCAAAAAAAGAGTTCTTATTCTAAATAAATTGAAAATATTAAACCAATTTGATGTATTGCTGATAAGCTACAAGTAAAACGTCATTAACGATTAACGGAATATAACAAATTAAAACCACAAAGGTAATGGCGGTATTACGAAACAAGTACCTCAACATTACCCTTGTGGTTATACTTTAAATGTGTGAATAATAAAAATTAATATTCCAGACTAATTCTTTCCTACCTTTTCGAGTCTCCGGAGAATAGAAAAGATGAATGCAGCTGAAATAAGGCAACATATAATAAACACCAGCCATAAGGTGCTCAAAGCAACTTTGTCCCACAGAATGGTACCCACAACAAGCAGTTTATTACCAACCGCTGTTGCAAGAAGCCATCCACCCTGCATCAGTCCCTGGAATCTTGACGGAGCAACTTTCGAAACAAACGATAATCCCATCGGACTTAAAAACAGTTCTGCAATAGTCAGAATCAGGTAGCTGCTTATAAGCCAGTAGGGTGAAACCCTGTCAGCTTCATTTACCGGAGCTCCGTGCAGATCGGCTGGTGACTGCAATCCTATTGAAGAAATGAGAACAATTACAAATCCAATTGCAGCTATTATCATTCCTATTCCTATTTTCTTTGGTGTTGAAGGTTCGATCCCTTTTTTCGATAGCCATGCAAATGCTCCCATAACAGGGAATGTAAGAGCTACGATGAAAAGAGGATTAAACGATTGGAACACCTCCGGGGAGATTGAATTTTTCTCACTGAATGGTGTAAGGAATCTGCCAAGAAGAGTAAGAGGATCAAATCCTGTAAGGAAGAATGAAGAGAACAGGAGCGATATTAATAGTATAACACTTCCCCATATCCTGGAATTTTTTTCAGCATTAGCTTTCAGGAGAATTACAAGTCCTGCAATAGATCCTACAACAGCAAGCATTGATGGAAGGGTAAAGAACAGGTTTGTAAAGGCACCAACCTGTTTTACAGTATAATCCCTTGCATAAAGTGTCAGTGTAAGACCATTCTGGTGGAAAGACATCCAGAAGAATATAACCACAATAAATACCAGTACAAGAGCAACAATCCTGGCCATTTCCTCAGGTTTGGCAGAAAGAATAATCCATGTTATGAAGCCAGCAAAAAGTCCGAATGCAAATCCCGATGTCCATCCGACAGCCTCAATAAAATGAAGCAGGAATGCAGTGACTCCAATAGCTGCTATTGCGGCAACCAGAACCCATGGTTTAAAGGTAACCTTCTCAACTGCCTCACTCTTCTTAGTCTCTTTATTGGGAAGAAGCTTACTGAAAAAGAGGTAAACAAGAAGTGAAATAACCATTGCTCCTGCAGCTATTCCAAATGCGTAGTTATAGCCTCTTGAAAAAACATCAAGGTAATTGTTTGCGAAAGCAGAAAGGTCTGTGACAGGTCCGTTAAGGCTTACATTATTGGCAAGTTGCTGAAGCGTTGTTGTGTCGGTAAGGGTTCCGTTTATATATTGATGGCATAATGACGGAATACTTCCATCATGTGCAAATCCATTTACCTTAAGCCACCAGTTTCTCATTGCAGTTGCTGCAAAAGGGGCGAAAAATGCACCAACATTTATCCCCATGTAGAATATCATGAATGCAGAATCCCTGAGTTTGGAATATTGCGGATCATCATACATCTGGCCAACGACTGCCTGAAGGTTGCCCTTGAACAGACCATTCCCGAGTGCTATTGTAAATAACCCTATCACTGTTACTGTCAGTGTCATACCCGGAACAGCCATTATGATGTAACCTGCAAACATAATTAAGATACCGGTAAGGATAACAAGCTTGTATTTTTTTGTAGCATCAGCAAGAATACCTCCAACCAGGGCCAGTGCATATATACTGAAGTAGAACCAGCTGTAAATGGTACCTGCTTTTTCAGCTGAGAGACCGAATTTTGCCTGAAGGAATAATACTAATATTGCCATCATGGTATAAAACCCAAACCTTTCTCCCATATTTGAGAAAAAAGCTACAAGCAGTCCTTTTGGATGATTCTTAAGCATATTGTTGTATTTTTAGTTGTTAATTACTTGTTTTTCAAATCACTAAGGCCAGTATAATTGTCTGTCTAATTAAAGTTTTATTATCAATCAGCTTGTTTTTGAAGGAAAACAAATATATCAATCTTTTTAAACTAAAA
>Ga0209314_10001025_pt1 | contig 12636 bp, 12 predicted proteins | sample I19B2metaG_FD_184146 | JGI IMG/M metagenome (GOLD analysis project Ga0209314, IMG submission 184146) | Lake sediment bacterial and archeal communities from Gulf of Boni, Indonesia to study Microbial Dark Matter (Phase II) - ​I19B2 metaG... | ecosystem: Environmental > Aquatic > Freshwater >...
CCCTTATACACCCCCACCCCCATACCGAAACCAAAGCTGGGTCCAGCCATCACCGGATATACGCCATCCGGGGTATGACTGCTTGTCATCAACTCCACCGTCTTCCTTCCGAGGATACGGATCCCATCCAGCTCGCCACCGTTAAGCAGCATCTGGCCAAACCGGGCATAGTCTGCCGCCGTGGAAAGCACACCCCCAGCTCCCCCACCGGCTTCAAAATAGGTCTTGGAACCGGTAACCTTCTCGCTCGTTTCCGGTTTCTCAGCTATGCTGAGCTTCCATTTTCCGGATTCCAAGACCGGGCGATAGAGAGTGGGAAAGCGGTCGAGCTTGTTCTTGGGTAGGTAGAATGAGCTATCTTTCATTCCGAGTGGTTTGAAGATACGCTCCTGATAGAACTCCTCCAGGGTCTTGCCGGTCGCTATCTCGAGGACCGTGCCGACCACCGGGTAGCCCACCTGGTATTCGAATCGAGTCCCTGGCTGTGATTCGAGCGGCAATTTGGCAAGAGCCTCGACCTGCTCCCGGATGCCACCGGAGGGCCTTTCTGGACCCATGAGTAAACCTGTCTTCGGGAGTACATCCCGAAATTGGGTCATATACTGGATGGGGGCACGGGCGGCGGTGGTCAGGCCAGTGGTGTTGCGCAGACAATCGCGAATCGTTATTTCCCTGTCGGCCGGGACGGTGGGTGTCATCCCCATAACAGGGCGGCCTGCTTCTGGTCTTCGCGTCAGCTCTAGCACCCTTACCATCGGGTTCTTAAAAGCGGGTATGTATTTTGAGACGGGGTCGTCCAGGTTCAGGAGCCCGTCCTCGACACAAATCATCGTGGCAGTACCCGTAATAGGCTTCGTGTTAGACCACAGCCGGTAAATGGTATCCTTTGTCGCTGGTTTCTTACTGGCAAAGTCCATATAGCCCTGGGCTTCGTAGTGCACCACTTTCCCATGCCGGGCGACCAGCGTGATAATGTTTGGCACCATCTGCTTATCGATGAATTTCTGCAAACTGGGGCAGATTTGCGCCAGCCGCTCAGAGGAAAAACCGACCTCCTCCGGCTCAGCCAAAGGCATAGGCCAATTAGTACTTGATTTCTTCGGACTCATAGTTGCTCTCCTTTCCAGAGTCAGTAAGCTTTATGCCGTCTAGCTATTGAGTAATACACACTTTAAGGCGGTGGCTCAAGTCTTGTCAAGAGCCCTCGGCACTGCCGAGTTTGTATGGCTTCTAGAGGTAGTGTATAATACAACTATAATAGTTTAGTTTGAATTCTGTCTGGAAGGTGGAGTAAATGGAACTGTTAGCTCATAAACGTGAGATTCTGGGGAAAAAGGTCAGGTTTCTGCGCCGTCAGGGGATTACGCCGGTGCATCTCTTTGGTCACAATGCCGAGACAATGCCGTTGCAGTGTGATACTGCCCAGCTTCAGCATGTTCTGGTTCGGACAGGGAAGACGAGGCTTATCAGTCTGATACTTGACAAAGAGAAAAAGCCAAGAAACGTGATGGTTCGTGAAGTTCAGAGAGAGCCACGAACCGACGAGTTGCTTCATGTAGATTTCTATCAGGTAAGCATGGAAGAAAAGGTGAGGGTGGAGGTTCCTATCGTCTTGGTTGGAGAAGCCCCGGCTTTGAGATTAAAAGAGAATTTCCTGGCCCAGGACTTAAACAGCCTGACTGTTGAATGTCTGCCTGACAGAATTCCCAACAGGATAGAACTGGACTTGAGTCCTCTCACTGAAACCGGGCAGGCGATTCATGTAAAGGACATCACGCTAGGTGACGAGATTACTGTCTTAAACAACCCGGAACAACTAGTAGCGAAGATTAGTATCCGATATGTAGAGAAGGAAGTAGTGGTGGAGAAAGTCGAGGCTGAGGTTGAAGCTGAAGTCCCTGAAGGAGAGGAACAGCCTGAAGAAGAACCGGAAGAGGAAAGCTCCACCAGCTAACTTTACTGTTCAGCGAGGAACCGCTGGGCAGAGACGGCGGCGGTAGCTCCATCGCCAGCGGCAGTTGCTGACTGGCGGATAGAGTCCTGGCGGATATCGCCAGCCGCGAAAATCCCGGGCACTTCCGTCTCCATCTTTTTATTGGTGATGATATAACCAACCGGGTCCAGAGGCACTATCCCTTTAAGGTAATCGGTATCCGGGTTCGAGCCGATAGAGACGAAGATACCGCTTACCTCCAGGGTTGACTTTTCCCCCGTTTCCACCTGATTGAGCCTGAGCCTTTTCACGAAATCTTTACCCTCAATCTTCTCAACCGTGGTATCCCAGAGAAATTCTATCTTTGGCTCAGCGAAGGCTCTCTCCTGTAGAATAGCCGAAGCCCGGAGCTCGTGGCGGCGGTGTATGACTATTACTCTGGAAGCAAACTGAGCTACATGCAGGGCTTCACTTATTGCGGCACTGCTACCACCGACTACCGCTACCGGCTGGTCGCTAAATAAGGGGGCATCGCAGGTAGCGCAGTAAGACACGCCTTTACCGGTAAACTCCTCTTCCCCGGGGACACCCAGTTTCTGTCGCTTCGACCCCCCAGCAATAATTACCGTTTTAGCGATAAAGTCGCCTTCGGTGGTCTTGACCACTTTCTTGTCCTTTTTCAGCTCAATGCCGGTAACCTCGGCGGTTAGAGTTTCCAATCCGAACTTTGTTGCCTGCTGGTGCATCAGTTGACCCAGGTCAAAGCCGTTGATACCTTCCGGGAAGCCGGGAAAGTTCTCTATCCGCTCGGCAGTGGCCATCTGACCTCCGATGAGCGCCTTTTCTATGAGCAGGCTACTGAGTCTGGCTCTGGCGGTGTAAAGCCCGGCGGTAAGTCCCGCTGGACCACCACCAATAATAACCACATCATAATTACGCTTGCCTGTCAAAGTTATGCTCCTATCTCTGTCTCAACCTCAATAACATCCAATAACTGGCGAATATCGAATCGTCCTGAAATTCTGAGCTGACCGTTAACAAGTAGCAGTGGGAACGAGAGGTTTTTATTCTTGACTGTCTCATTCCAGGCCAGTGCCTCGGGATTGGTGGCATCTTTCGACAGGTCAAGATACCCCAGTTTTATCTTGTCCCTTTTGTCGCCGAACCTTTCTTTAATGCGTTGGCTGGCTAAAGTTACAGCTTCGGGGGAAGACCAGTCTATCCCGCACTCCGCCTCGCACTCCTTGAGGCGACTATCATTTATGATGGTGATTTGAATATCATCCTTTTTCAAGAGCACTCTCCAAACTTCGCTTCAGTTCTCTTTTGTGCCTGGCACCCACCATATGTGAGACAGGCGCTCCATTCTTAAAGATAAGAAGGGTAGGAATACTCTTTATGCTGTAGCTAGCCGCAGTCTTCGGGTTGTGGTCAACATCCATCTTGACAAATTTTACTCTATCGCTATACTCCTCTGCCAGTTCATCCAGTATTGGAGCAACGATAAGGCAGGGTTTGCACCAGGTTGCCCAGAAGTCCACCAGTACCGGCTTCTTAGCCTGCAACACCATTTGCTCAAAGTTGCTATCATCTACTGGCACAGGCTTAGTCATAGCTCTCCTCCTTAATTTTCTCGCAGATGCCTCGCTCTACAGTCTGCTTGGCTAAACCAATAGCATTTTTGATAGCCTTGGCCCGACTGCGCCCGTGGGCTTTGATGATATTCCCGTTTACTCCCAGAAGATATGACCCACCGTATTCCCGGTAGTCCAGTCTTTTCGACCAGGAGTCCATCCCGATATCACGGCTTAAAGCTCGTGATGAAAGGCTATAAGCCTTGGAGAAAATCTCCCCGGCTTGACCCAGAGAATAAAGCCAGGTGGTACTCAAGCCCTCCACTGTTTTGAGCACTATGTTACCGGTAAAACCGTCCGTAACGATGATATTTGCTTTTCCTGTCGATATATCTTGACCTTCTACATTGCCGATAAAGTTTAGCTTGGTCTTCCTGAGGAGTTGGTAAGTCTCTCGGGCTAAACGGTTGCCTTTGGTTTCCTCAGTACCGTTATTGAGCAAGCCAACACTGGGAGAGCTGATACCGAAAATCTCCCTGATATAGGTGGTGCCTAACTGGGCAAATTGAACCAAGTGCTTTGGCCGGCAATCAGTGTTAGCCCCGGCATCAATAAGGAGGACAGGGAGAACGGTGTTAATGTTAATGAGACTGCCTATAGCCGGACGTTCAATACCTTCTATCTTTCCCAGACTAACCAGAGCCGAATAAAATACGGCTCCGGTATTGCCGGCGGAGACAAAGGCGGAAGCCTGGCCATCTCTTACCAAGTTGGTGCCCACTACTATTGAGGAGTCTGGCTTACTGCGGACGGCTTCAATGGGTGATTCATCAGCTCCGATATTTTGGCTGGCCTCAATGATAGTCATGCCTAATTTCCCCATATTGCGACCAGCCAGCACATAGAGTATGTCTTTCCTGCCCACCAGAGCAATTTCTACTTCATACTCCCGGGCGGCTTTTATGGCTCCCTTGACTATTTCGTGGGGAGCATACTCTCCGCCGGTAGCATCAACGGCAATTATCATTTCGCCTCCTCAGTCGACACTCTTTCCCACAGGTCACAGCGCCCTCCCCACCGGGCAAGAACCTTCCCGTTAGTTGAAATTTGAGCTATCTCACAGAGATTAGGGCAGGCTTTGCATTCAAATGATGAGGTACGATACTTTACTTCGCTTACGCTAAACCCCTTGAAGTTGCTCGTTTTATTAGTAGCCATCTCTTCGTGCACCAGTAAGGCGGCTCCTATTGCTCCCATAATCTCGTGATGGTGTGGGACAATAACCTCGGTCTTAAGCTCTTCCTCAAGCGCCTTAACGATAGCCCGGTTGAAGGCAACTCCTCCCTGAAATACTATTGGAGGTTTAATTTCCTTTCCCAGACCGACATTATTAAGGTAATTGCGTACTAATGCCTGGCACAGTCCGTAGAGGATATCTTCAGTTCGATGTCCCATCTGCTGTTTGTGGACCATATCTGATTCAGCAAAAACCGTGCATCGCCCGGCAATGCGCACCGGAGTGTGGCTATTCATGGCTCGCTGGCTGAACTCCTCAATGTTCATATTCAGGCGCAGCGCCTGGTGGTCGAGGAAGCTGCCCGTGCCCGCCGCACATACCGTATTCATTCCGAAATCGGTGACAATCCCGTCCCTGATAATGATAATCTTGCTATCCTGCCCGCCAATCTCAATGACGGTTTGCACCTGGGGGAAATAAAACAGGGCCGCCGTAGCATGGCTGGTAATTTCATTTTTGACTAAATCAGCATTAACAATGACCCCGGCTAGGTAGCGGGCACTGCCGGTGGTAGCCACGCCACAGATGTCAACATCTCCGGGCAGTCTTTCTTTGATTTGTACCAGTCCCTGCTGCATCATCTCAATAGGCTTGCCCTGAGTTGGCAGGTAGATATGGGCAACAAGCTCGTTCTTTTCATTCAGCACTGCCAGCTTGGTGGTTACCGAACCAACATCAATACCTAGATAGGCTTCCATCAACACTCCTTAAATGGTTACTCTTTGTTGACTGTGCTCACCTGCCCGTCGCCGGCGCTCAAGCAGGTCAACGAAGGCTTCCAGTCTGGTTAGCATACCGGTTTTGGTTATTTGCTCATCACAAAGAATAGTCAGCACCGGAATATTCTCCTTGGTTTTGGGCATGATGTTCTGGGCTATTATCTCTGGCATACAGGTGAAGGGGGCCAGGTGTATCAGACCATCATACTCCTTGCTGTGGAGGACCTTTTCCCCGATGGATTCCCAGCCGTCACCGCCAATGTCCCGTTTAAGGTAGGGTAAGGCAGCCCGGTGAATCCTGTCCTTCTCGTTTACGCCCAGGGGATTAAGAAAAAAGCTAAATTTAGTCCATTCCGAGATAAATGTTGTCCGCCTCACCTCTACCCCCAGTTTACCCAGCTCGCTCTCCACATCAAGATTGGAGAAGGGCTCCAGCACTACATAGAACTCCCCGGTAATACCAACTATTAACGGTCTAGCCTCCGGGTCTTTAGCAACCTGATTAAGCTGGTCAATGTAGTCCGCTTCAACCTTCTTCAAGGTAGGATAATCATCAGCCCTATCAATAGCGCTAAGCGATTTGGAGTATATCTGGTTGGCGGTCCCCTTTACCAGCTCTACAGCGCGCACCTTTTGCACCGCCCGCTCTATTCTGTCTATGGCATTCAGTTTGCTCAGACCGAAGCGGAAAGCTGATATAATCTTGGGCCAGGGGGCATTGTTTGCCAGGCGTTTGATTATTTTCATTAAGCCAAAAAACTTTTGCTCGGAAACCCCTAATTTAATCATTTCAATATTATAGCCCAGGTCACGAAGGATTTGTTCCTGGGTCTTGGCATAGTAGCCCAGACGGCACACACCGTAACCAGCGGGCATAAGCAGGGTATCTGCCCCCAGCTCGGCAGCTTCAATCAGGTTACCCAGAGTCAGCTTAAATGGTACGCACAGCCCTTCAGGGGAGTGCTTAACGCCAAGCGATAAAGTCCGCCGGTTAGTTAACGGCGGTATGACATAATCAACATTAAGCCTTTCAAACAGCACTTTAAGCGGTATATATATACTCCCCATATGGGGTATGCTTATACGCATACTTTCGTCTCTTTCCTTTTCTTTCTATATATCATATCGGTGAAGGCTTCCAGTCTGGTAACTACCCCGGCTTCAGCCGTGTGTTCCTCTAAGGTGAGGCACATGAAGGGGGTGGTCCTCAGCCGGGCCGATTGTCGGCGTACCGTGTCCATCATTAACGAATCAGGCCCGCACCCGAAAGCCATTATACCAATAACACCATCGGCTCCGTTTTGCAAGTAGTGTCCGCCGGCACCGACGACTTCCTCTTCGTATGTCCAGTAGGCTCCACCAATGAGCCTATCTACCGCCGATTCAAGCTCCGGGGCAGTGACCATCTCCGGAGTCAACACTTTATTGCCCGCCTGCTCCAGACGGTGGATAAGGCGATGGTTTATATATTCATCATAGAGGAGGTAGGGGTGACCAATGAGAGCGATAGTGGCTCGTGTTGAAGCTGGTTTAGCTGAAGACACTTTCCCGGGTGTGCCAGATATTTTTTCTATTGCTTCGGGTGGGGCTAATTTATGGCTGGACATTAGTTCTCGATAATTCAGGTAGGCCTGCCAGGCAGCCAGACCGGCTTGCCTTACCTTGAATGGATTCCAGCTAAAATGCCTTCCCAGTCTATAGATGGCTTGATAAAGCTCACTCTTCCCCTTATTGATATCAATATCTATCTCCAGGATTGGAGGAGATTCAGGAATAACGGCTTTGGTCATATCGGGTAAGCCGAGAAACTTCGAGCAGTTGTAGACCTTGTTTTCCACACTGCGTACCGCCGGAATAAAAATCCAGTCGCACTTTCCTACCAGTGAAAGCACGTGACCCAGAAAGACCTTTACCGGCAGGCAGGTATCAGCTACCACCCGGGCTGAACCCTCGGCTAACATATTCCGGGTGGTTGGCGGTGAAACCACCACCTCTGCCCCAAGTTCCTCAAAGAAGGTCTTCCACACCGGGTAGTATTGATAGTAGAGCAACGCCCTGGGAATGCCTATCCTAATCATTTTCCTTTCTCGAATTCCTCCCTGACTCTGGCTAGTGTTTCAGGATTGGCTACCAAATCAACTACCGTCATGGCTAGAGCCTTGGCCGCATCGAGCATTCCCTCGATGCCTCTATCTGAGGCCGCCGCCAAAGCAAACTCGGGGGAATGGGTTAATGTCTCTTTATCAGCTATGCCTACATGCGGGTGGATGCTGGGCACTATCTGGCTGACATTGCCCATATCGGTGCTACCGAAAGCATGTCCAGATTCGGAAAGGGAAACACTGCGTCCCAGGGACTGCATATTCTGGGCAAACAGTTGGGCTAGAGCCAGATTATTGCGCATGGGAGCATAGCGTGTCTCTGCCCACTTGTATTGCAGTCGAGCGCCGGTAGCGGTAGCCGCCCCGATAAAGCAGTTTAAAACTTTCTCCTTTAGTTCATCAAGGTAGGCATCATCCATAGCCCGCACGATGAAGTTTCCCGCACTGTGAGCTGGAACAATATTAGCGGCTTCTCCGCCATCGGTGATAATTCCGTGAATGCGGGCGGTACTCCTGATGTGCTGGCGCAGTGAATTAATGGCAGCAAAGGATTGGAGCATTGCCTCGAGGGCGTTGATGCCCTGCTCTGGCTCGGCAGCAGCGTGAGCGGCTTTGCCAAAGAATTCAATATCTAAAGTCTGGCAGGCAAGAGCCTCGGTGGTGGCGGTATCACTTGTCCCGGGGTGCACTATCATCGCTATATCTAGATTGTTGAAGGCCCCTCTATCCGCCATCATTATTTTGCCACCGTATAGTTCCTCAGCCGGGGTACCGATGACCAGAATACTGCCTCCAAATCGGTCGATAGCTAATTTAGAAGCTACCCCGGCACCGACGGCGCTGGTAGCTATTATATTGTGACCGCAGGCATGGCCAAGTTTCGGCAGAGCATCATACTCAGCCAGAATAGCAATAAGTGGTTTTCCGTTTCCGTAGCTGGCTTTAAAAGCAGTTGGTAGCTGGCCGATACCCCGCTCTATGGAGAAGCCGTTTTCCTTCAGGTACCTGGTCAGCCAGTCGGCGGCTTTGACTTCCTGAAAACCCAGTTCGGGGTTAGAGTGGATTTTCAAAGAGAGTTCCCTGAGCTGATTACGACAAGCTTCTATTTTATTTATGACCGAAGCTTTTAATTTTTCTGTCTCCATACCTCTCTCTGAAAAACAAAGTAACTCCTATTATAGCCCAATATCCCTAGGATTTCTAGGCTCTGACACGCCTGTTACCGGTTTATTTGCATTTTTTAGTTGATTGTGGTATGCTTATCCTGTGTATTTGAGTGGGGTTTTGTTCCCACTTTTTTATTTATGAGAAATTTTAAGATTGGAGGTCCTAATCCGAGATGAAGAGTGATTTTCTACTCGCCATCACACAAATCTCGGCTGAGAAAAACCTGCCTAGTGAAGTAGTCCTTTCTGCGGTCGAGGCAGCGCTGGTATCAGCTTACAAGAAGGATAACTTTGCTCCTAACCAGAATATTTCGGTCAAGATTAATCCTTCAACGGGCAAGGTTCAAGTATGGGCTGAGAAGGTTGTGGTGGAACGACCTTCGGATAGTTCCCGTGAGATTTCGCTGGATGAGGCACGCCAAATCAAGCCAGATGCCCAGATAGGTGAGGCTGTAATGGTAGAAGCTACCCCTCGCAATGCCGGGCGTATTGCGGCTCAAACGGCGAAGCAGGTTATTTTGCAGCGTCTTCATGAGGCAGAACATAGTGCTATCTTTGAGGAATATGCGGGTAGGGAAGGTGATATTGTTACCGGGTTAGTGCAACGTGTTGAACCAAGGCAAATCCTTATTGATTTAGGTAGAACCGAGGCTATATTACCGGCGGCTGAGCAGGTGCCCGGTGAAAGGTACCGGGTGGGTCAAAGGCTTAAGGTTAACATTCTGGAGGTAGTTCGAACTAACAAGGGACCCCGGGTAATATTGTCACGTTCACATCCCGATTTACTTCGTCGGCTTTTTGAAATGGAGATTCCTGAGATTTTTAACGGGGCAGTAGCCATAGAATCGATTGCTCGTGAAGCCGGCTATCGAAGTAAGGTAGCTGTAGCGGCACACCAGGAGGGTATTGACCCGGTCGGTTGTTGCGTTGGATTGCGAGGCATCAGGATACAAAATATTGTCAATGAGTTGAACGGGGAAAAGATAGACGTCGTTATGTGGAGTCCAGATGCCGCTACCTTTATTGCTAATGCTCTCAGCCCAGCAAAGATATTAAATGTTGAACTGAATAAGGAAGAGGGGGTAGCTACTGTGGTTGTCCCTGACAGGCAGCTTTCACTAGCTATCGGTAAAGAGGGGCAGAATGTTAGGCTGGCCGCTAAGCTTACTGGATGGCGGATTGACATTAAGAGTGCTTCGGCAGCTGAGGCAGAAAAGGTGGCGGTAGCCCAAGCTTCGCTCGAGGCGGCAGCGGAAGAAGCTGTGGTTGGTGAGGGAGTGCCTGCTGAAATATCGGCGAGCCTGGAGCCAGCCCTGGCGGGAAAGGTAGCTGAGGCTTCGCCGGCTCTTGAGGCCACAGTTGTTCCTCCACCGGTTCCGCTTGAACCATCAACAGCCGAAAAGCCTCAACTTCGGTTTGCCGAAGATATTTTAGCATTTGCGCCGACTAAGCCACAGACCAAAGCCAAAAAGAGGAAGAAGAAAGGTTCCCAGGGCAGGGAGGCTGAGGAAGAGAGAGTCAAAGGCAGGAAACCTCGTCGAGAACGAGAAGTCTTTATCGATGAAGAGGAGGAGTATTAGTTCGCACTCCGTTAAGCATATACCGCAGCGGACCTGCGTAGCCTGTCGTAAGGTAAAGGCTAAGCAGGAGCTAATCCGCCTGGTACGCATTTCCGACGGGAGTGTAGAGGTTGATACCAGTGGCAAGAAGGCGGGGCGGGGTGCTTATTTATGCCGGACACAGGAGTGCTGGGAGACCGGGGTTAAGAGTGGGCGAATAGAGCATACCTTACGGACTACCCTTACCCCGGATAATCGAGAGCAGCTTATTAAGGCGGCGGAAAAACTACCTTTTTCCGCATAAGTATAAGGAGCAGGTTAGTGGTAAAGGGGAGTAAGCAGGGTAACATTCTAGAGCCCTTAGCTGAGGGAGTTGGTGACAAATCTTCGTCAGCCAAGGCCCGCTTGATTGAGCTTCCTGACACCTTGAGTGTGAAGCAACTGGCTGACCTTTTGCAGGTCAGTGCCATAGATGTCATCAAACAGCTGATGAGGAATGGCATTATGGCTAATATCAACCAGTCCATTGATTACGAATCAGCCGCGGCGGTGGTGGCGGGTTTGGGTTATGAAGCGCATTTGAAGCCTCGGGCGGGTCGAAAATCATCCAGCGTTATCAGCGAGATTAAGAAGCAACAGCTCCAACAGGATAAGGAACTTGCTGGTCTTAAGCCACGACCTCCGGTAGTCACGGTTATGGGGCATGTTGACCACGGTAAGACCAGGCTACTTGACGCTATCCGGCAAACTAACGTAATGGATTCTGAAGCCGGAGGTATTACCCAGCATATTGGTGCTTATCAAGTAGAAGTTAATGGGCAAAAAATTACCTTCCTAGATACGCCGGGTCATGAGGCCTTTACGGCTATGCGAGCTCGCGGAGCCCAGGTAACCGACATTACTATTCTGGTAGTGGCGGCTGATGACGGAGTGATGCCCCAGACCTTAGAAGCCATAGACCACGCTCGGGCAGCTGGAGTGCCTATTGTGGTGGCTATCAACAAGATTGATAAGCCTGAGGCTAACCCGGAGCTTGTTAAGCAACAGCTAGCCGATGCCGGTTTGGTTATTGAGGAGTGGGGAGGCGATACCGTCTGTGTTTCGGTTTCGGCTAAGGAGAAGAAAGGCATCTCGGACCTTCTGGAGAACCTTCTGGTTGTGGCTGAGATGGAGGAGCTTAAGGCTGACCCTTCTCGACCAGCCGTAGGGGTAGTTCTCGAAGCTAAACTGGACAAGACTAAGGGAGCCGTAACTACCGTGCTGGTTCACGATGGGACACTTAGGGTTGGCGACACCATAGTGGTGGGCAACACCTGGGGCAGGGTAAAGGCTATGTTCAATGATATAGGTAAGCAGGTGAGGAGGGCTGTACCAGCTAGCCCGGTCGAGGTACTCGGTTTAAGCAGTGTGTCGCAGGCGGGAGACGCCCTGACTGTTGTCGCCGGGGAACACCAGGCGCGGGCTTTAATAGAGAAGCGTCAGGCGGAGATGCAGCAAGAATCTTTAGCAATGCCAAGAACGGTAAGCCTCAGCAATCTCTTCACCCAAGTAAGTGCCGGACAAGTAAAAGAGCTCAATGTTATTCTCAAGACGGATGTTCAGGGTAGTATTGAACCGATAAAAAGTTCTCTGGAACAGCTATCAACAGACGAAGTCAAGGTCAGAGTTATCCGTAGTGCCAGTGGTAATGTCGCCGAGAGTGATGTTATGTTAGCCATTGCTTCCAAGGGAATCATCATCGGGTTCAATACCCAGTCTGAGCCAGGAGCTCAGCGATTGGCCGATTTAGAGGGTGTGAGCATCCGCTATTACAATGTTATTTACAATTTAGTGGATGATGTAAGCAAGGCTCTCAAAGGTATGCTGGAGCCTTCTAAAGTGGAAGTTATTGATGGGCGGGCTGAGGTGCGAGCCGTTTTCCCCAGCGGGAAAAAGTCTAAGGTGGCTGGTGTCTTTGTCAGCGAGGGTAAGGCAAGTGTCGGAGTTTCGGTCAGAGTGCAGCGTCAGGGGAAAACGGTATATGAATCGGTTGTCAGTAGTTTGCGGCGCTTCAAAGATGATGTTAGAGAGGTTGCCGCTGGGTTGGAGTGTGGGGTAGGCGTCAAGGATTTCAGTGAGTTTGAGGTTGGGGATATACTGGAGTTCTTTAGAATTGAGGAGACACGGTAGGTAAGAAGGGATAGCTATGGCACATCGCATTGAACGGGTGAATAGCCTCATTCGTCAGGAAATTAGTGATTTACTTCAGCGCCAAGTCAAAGACCCGCGACTTGGCGATTTCATTGC
>Ga0209314_10001026_pt1 | contig 12634 bp, 11 predicted proteins | sample I19B2metaG_FD_184146 | JGI IMG/M metagenome (GOLD analysis project Ga0209314, IMG submission 184146) | Lake sediment bacterial and archeal communities from Gulf of Boni, Indonesia to study Microbial Dark Matter (Phase II) - ​I19B2 metaG... | ecosystem: Environmental > Aquatic > Freshwater >...
TTCAAAAAAAGGGGTCGGGTAAAACTGACCCCTTTTTTTTCCGCAAACAATTGTAGTGGCAGAGCGTTAGCTCTGCCTAAAAGTAGCAAAGCTTCGCTTTGCAACTACAAATTCTTAGAAAATCCTCTTAAGGGGGTGACAGAGAGAACAACTCTGACTAGTGAAGTGTCAGAGTGACGAACGCAATAAGGGGATATCTCCTTATTGAGCACGATGTGAGGGTAGGTGTTTTTTTCCTCAAAAAAATTTTATTGGGAAGGGGGTAAATTATTATGGCAATAAAAGAAATAAGTGAAGTAATTACTGTGGGTATTATTGGTGCGGGTAGGTCAGGAACACCAATAATTAAAGAACTTCTTAAACATAACTATGTTAAAATTGTGAGTATTGTTGACCTTAACCCCGAAGCTGAGGGAATGAAAATCGGTAAGGCAAGGGGTATCCATACGGCAACCAATGCCCAAGATTTAATTAATTTAGGTGAGAAAGTTGATTTAGTTTTTAATCTTGCCGGTGACCCAAATTTAAGAAGACAACTTGCTGATGCATATCAAAAAAGTTCTAATAAACATACAATAATTGTCCATGAGACAATAGCACGATTGATTGTCACTCTTGTTCTAAAGTTAGATAAACTGGTGCCAAGTTTTCATCCGAAAATCCAGGGGATATAGAGACAAACTTTGATTACGGCGATAAAAACAAACGATGTCAGCGATAAAAAAATATCACCGTAATCGTAGACTTTATCGCTGAAATCAGATTTCTACAAAAATCGCTGTCATCAATATATAGGGAGGTAGAAAGAATGGAATTTACCAGAAGACAGTTTTTGAAGGTTTCCGGAGCAACTGGGCTGGGTATTGCTTTAAGCAGTTTATTTGATTTAAGTTCGGTTAAGGCTTATGCCCAGGAATTAAGAATCAAGGGTGCGAAGGAAACACCAACCATCTGTCATTATTGTTCAGTTGGTTGTGGAATAATTGTCTCCACATCAGGTGGAAAAGTAATTAATACTGAAGGTGACCCTGAAAATCCGGTTAATTTAGGTGCACTCTGCAGTAAAGGTGCATCATTTTATCAAGTTGCGGTTAATGAGCGCCGTTTAACTAAAGTTCTTTATCGTGCTCCAGGTGCAAGTGATTGGGTAGAAAAAGATTGGAGTTGGGCAACTAAAGAAATTGCTCAAAGAATTAAAAAGACGCGTGATGCGACCTTTAAAACTACTGAAGACGGTGTCACGGTTAATAAAACTGAAGCGATTGCCCATTTAGGTGGTGCAATACATACTAACGAAGAATGTTACCTATTCCAGAAATTTGCCCGGGCATTGGGAATGGTTTATATTGATGCCCAGGCACGGCTCTGACATTCAACTACAGTCGCCGGTCTTGGCGCTTCATTTGGACGCGGGGTAATGACTAACCACTGGACGGATATTGCTAATGCTGATGTAATTCTGATTATCGGTTCTAATGCGGCAGAGAATCATCCAATTTCTTTCAAATGGGTAACTAAAGCGAAAGAAAAAGGTGCAAAACTTATTGTGGTTGACCCAAGATTTACCCGTTCAGCAGCGTTAGCCGATATCTATGCACCGATTCGTCCGGGGACAAATATTGCTTTCTTCGGTGGATTATTTAATTATATTCTGCGGAATAAACTTTACCACGAAGAATATGTGGTCAACTATACGAATGCTTCCTTCTTAATTAAACCGGAATATTCGTTCAAAGACGGTATGTTTTCCGGATACGATAAGGAGAAAAGAAAATATGACCCAGCGACCTGGGGTTATCAAATGAGTCCCCCGGGACCTGATGGTAAAACCGTCCCTCTTCGGGATAAAACTCTCCAGGACCCGAACTGTGTTTTCCAACTATTAAAGAAACATTATGCGCGTTATACACCCGAGATGGTAGAAAAAATTTGTGGCACACCAAAGGATGCTTTCTTAGAGGTAGCAAAAACCTATTGTGCTACCGGTAAACCGGGTAAAGCCGGAACAATACTCTATGCGATGGGTCAAACTCAATTTACAGTGGGGACACAGAATATAAGAGCAATGGCTATGTTGCAACTGCTCCTCGGTAATATTGGTATTGCTGGTGGCGGAGTTAACGCTTTACGGGGACATTCCAATGTGCAAGGACATTGTGATATGGGTATACTCGCCCATGTTTTAACCGGTTATAACCCAATTCCGCTTAAGGAAAAACATCCTACTTTGAAGGACTACATTGAGAAAGAAACACCAAAAGCAAGTTACTGGGTTAACCGTCCGAAATTTCTGATTAGTGTGCTCAAAGCATTCTATGGTGAAAATGCAACTAAAGAAAATGATTTCCTTTACGATTACTTACCTAAAGTTACTACCTCGGGGACCCTCTACTCAACTATTCCAATATTTGAAGCAATCGCTGCCGGTAAAATTAAAGGTCTCCTCTGCTGGGGGATGAATCCTTTAGTAGTCGCAGCGAATGCCGGGAGAAAGGCCGAGGCAATGCATAATTTAGATTGGTTAGTAGCAGCGGATATTTTTGAGACGGAAACTGCTACTTTCTGGAAGAGACCGGGTGTAAGTCCAGCAAATATAAAAACTGAAATTTTCCTTCTCCCTACAGCAGCAAGAATGGAAAGGGAAGGTTGTTTTACTAACAGCGGACGTCTTATCCAATGGGGTTGGAAAGGTGCAAACCCACCCGGGGAAGCAAAATGGGACCTTTCAATCCTAAACGAACTTTACCTTACAATTAAAGACCTTTATAAGAAGGACCCCAAGGCGGTATCTCCTGACCCGATTGTAAAACTAAACTGGGATTACGGACGCGGTGAAACATTAGATGTGGAAAAGGTAACTAAAGAGATTAGTGGGTATACAGTTGCTGATGGGAAACCGGTGCTTAATTTCACTAAACTTGCTGATGATGGTTCTACTGCTTGCGGTTCGTGGATTTATTCCGGTATTTATCCGGAAGATGGGAAAAATTTGACCAAACGGCGTATTGCCGAGAAAGAAGGTATTGGTTTGAATTCGGAATGGGGTTATGCCTGGCCCTTGAACCGTAGAATTGTTTATAACCGTTGTTCCGCTGACCCAACCGGTAAACCTTACAACAAAGACAAGTGGCTTGTCCGCTGGAACGAAGCAGAGAAAAAATGGGAAACCCGTGATGTGCCCGATTTCGGTTGGAAAGATGCAAAGACAGGTGAGATGATTCCACCGGAAAAATCTGCCGCTGCACCGTTCATTATGGTAGCAACGGAAACTGTCGGTCGTTTATTTGGTACTGTAGCTGACGGTCCGTTACCGGAACATTATGAACCTTTTGAAAGTCCGGTAAAAAATCCTTTATCACCTGTGCAAAGTAACCCAGCAGCAAAAATCTGGCCCGCAGAAGTAGATAAATTAGCACCGGTTGGCTCACCGGAATATCCGTTCATCTGCAGTACTTACCGTATTTCTGAACAGTGGCATAGCGGGACGATTACGCGTAATCTACCCTGGCTCTGTGAATTAATGCCGAATTTGTTTGCTGAAATCAGTCCCGAATTAGCACAGGCTAAAGGGATTAGGAACGGTGATAAGGTGACAATCGCCACTCCACGTGGCAAAATTGAAGCAATCGCTTGTGTTAGCGAAAGGATTAAAGCATTGCAAGTTGACGGCAAAAAGGTTGAAATTGTTGGTCTACCCTGGCACTGGGGCTGGACAGGTATTGCTAAGGGCGATGTGACTAACTGGTTAACCCCACAGGTTGCTGACCCTTCAGTATTTATGCCTGAGACTAAAGTTTTTCTCTGTAATATTGAGAAAGCAGTAGCATAAAGTGAATCCTGATTACGGTGATTATTAAGAGCGATTACAGCGATAGAAGTTCTTTTTAAGAAATCATTGTAATCATTCGTCTTTAATCACTGTAATCCTGACTAAGAAAAAAGAGGAGGGAAGAGATGGCTGAAAAAGCGTTACTGATTGATGTCAGGAAATGTATGGCTTGTCGTGGTTGTCAGGTTGCCTGTAAACAATGGAATCAGTTGCCTGCGGAGAAGACAACTTTTACTGGCACTTATCAAAATCCGCCTGACCTTTCACCGACTACCTGGACACTGATTAGATTTAAAGAAGTGTCGGAAGGTGGTAAGGTAAAATGGTTATTCTGGAAAACCCAATGTTTACACTGTACTGATGCAACCTGTTTAAAGGTCTGTCCGGTACCGGGGGCAATAACCCGGATGGACGATGGAACGATTTACTTGGATAGCAAGAAATGTACCGGTTGCAAATACTGTGTGATGAATTGTCCTTTTGAGGTACCGAAATACGACCGGGTGAAAAATAAGGCTTCCAAATGTAACCTCTGCTATGACCGCACTTCTAACGGTTTGCCGCCAGCCTGTGCGAAGACCTGTCCGACTGGTGCAATTAGATATGGCGACCGTGATGAACTGCTCGCTTATGCCCGAGGAAAAAGTATCGTTTATGGCGAGAAAGAACTCAAGGGATTACATGTGATGTATCTTCTGCCCGAAGAACCAACAGTTTACGATTTACCCAAGGAACCGAAAGTACCAACGACAGCAATTCTCTGGCGCGATATCTTAAGACCTATCGGGTTAATTCTTGGTGGCGGTTCAATACTTGCCTGGTTAGGTTACCATTTCTTGCTTATGCCTCAAAAAGAAAAACTAACCAAAGAAGCAGAAAAACATTCTTAAGCGGGAAACATAACTGATAAAATATTTCCCCTCACCTTAATCCTCTCCCTTGAGGGGAGAAGGGAGGGTGAGGGTAAAAAGGAGGAGGTAAAAAATGGCTGAAAGAATGATTTCAAGGACAAGTGGAGCACAGAGGCTTATTCATTGGATTCACGGAGTAAGTTTCGTTATTCTTGCACTTACAGGCCTGGGGCTCTATTCTAAAGCACTATTTGGTCTGACATCAATTTTTGGTGGAGTTGACTCTTCAAGACAGATACATCGTATTTTTGCCTGGATATTCACCTTCAATATGCCGCTTTTTATTGCGGTCTGGTTCAAAGATTGTGGTATTATTGACGCTCTTGACCGTAAATGGATTGCCTGTGGTATGGGAGGATATCTACCGATAAAAAGTCTTTATTCCGGTTGTCCACCGGCGGGTAAATTTAATGCTGGACAGAAAATGTTTTACTGGACAGCAGTCCTCGGCGGAATCCTGTTTATTATCAGCGGTTTTATATTAATGTATCCGCTTGGATTAGCGAAACAGACAGTGCGAGTTGCCTACATTCTGCATGATTTAGCTACAATTGGCACAATAACCTTTTTCTTTGCCCATCTTTATTTAGGCACCCTTGGCGCACCAGGTTCCTTACGGGCTATCTTCCAGGGTAATGTAGGTGAAGAGTGGGCAAAACATCACCACGGACGCTGGCAAATTTAACAACAGTCGAATAGTTAGATAGTTTTGTAGCCGACCCTTAAGGGTCGGGAGGAAAAGGCGGTCATTTTGAAGGCCGCCTTTTTTAATCTTATGAAAGAACATACTGAAGAACATACTGAATACCTAAACAAAGTTATTGCGAAGAAACCAGTGTATAAAGGTGTTTTGAACCTTTATTTAAAAATTCTTGAAGAGCAAAACAAAACCAAATTAGAGGAAAAAAATATCGTTTACCAAGTTGATACCGCAGAAGTAATTAAAGAAAAATTGCGTAATGGTTTCCCAATAATTGTTCGTCAAAAATTAAAAGTTAATCTCACGACTTCCGTAGAATTGTTCTTCCGGTTATCCGGAATATTTGAGGATTCAGCGGAAATAAAAAATATTGAGAAAGCATTTTTAGAAAATAGAGAAAAATTAAGCAAACTTTTAGAAAAAATTTTTCTTGGTGAAGAAGATTTTGTTATTAACGAAATAAAAAATGCGGGATTAAATAGCGAACTATTTATTTTTTTAGCAAGGTTAAGCATCCAACCCTTGGGTAAAGTTTTAAGTTCGCAACTAAAAAATTTTGTTGACGAAAAACTCTGGCTACAGGGTTACTGCCCGATTTGTGGTGGGAAACCAAATATTGCTGAATTGCGCGGTGAAGAAGGAAAAAAATACCTGCATTGTTCTTTCTGTAGTTACGAATGGTTATACAAAAGATTAAGTTGTCCGTTCTGTAATAATGATGACCATCAAAGTTTAGGGTATTTTTATGCTGAGAATGAGGAAGGGTATAGGATTGATGTCTGTGACAAGTGTAAAAAATATATTAAAACAATTGACAGCCGTAAATTAAACCAACCGACCTGCCTCGCCGGCGGGCGGGTAAATTTAGAAATTGAAGATTGGTGCACTCTCCATCTTGACCTCATCGCCAAAGAGAAAAACTACCAGAAAGAAAAAACTACCCTTTTAGTTTTAACCTAATTTAGTAATGTAATAAAGATTACATCTTCTTTATCTTGACTAATTGGGAATTCTTTTCTAAAATTAAAACTGAAGAATCTTGTGAAAGTTGGACTTTAATCTGATAAAATATTCTGGAGGTGGATAAAAAATGGAAAGAAATGACCAAAAAAAATTCACCCGATTAATGAGTGGGTTTTTGTTTTTACTTTTCACTTTACACTTTACATTTTATACTGGTTTATCTTACGCACAGGTTAAATTCAATGTAACTTTAATTCTTACTTCGGGAATAGTTGAAGTAAAAGTGATGGGCGTGCCGGTCTGGAAGAAAGCGGAGAAAAAAATGCTTCTCAGCGAGAAGGATGAAATTCGCACCAGCCCAGGAGCGAAAGCGACTTTAGTTTTTGAGGATGGGAGCAAGGTAAAATTGGGAGAAAACACTACCTTAGCAATCAGTGAACTGAAAGCAGATACTGTAGACTTAGCAATGAATACTGGCAAAATTAATGCCGATGTGAAAAAAATTAAAAAAGGTGGAAAATTTGAAATTAATACCCCTGCATCAGTATGTGCGGTCCGGGGAACTAAATTTAGTATTGAAGTGTCAGAAGACGGTAGAACAATCGCTACTTGTTATCGCGGTCTTCTCGGTATCCGTCAAATTGCTGGACTTGGTGAAGAGATAACTGTGCGTCCCTGGGAAAAAGTTGAAGTCTTAACCGATTTACCACCAATGCCGCCGGTTCAGGTATCAAAAGAAGAAAAAATTGCTTTCTTTGCACCAACAGTGAAGGAAACACAAAACGAAGTTAGAATGGATATGTCCCGTGAACAGGTGCAAGCCGCTGCCGCACAGGAAATTAAACTTGCTGAATACCAGCAAGGGAAATCAATCATTGACGCTTTCGGTTACCGGGTAAGAATTGAAGAATACATCGTCCGACCTCAGGCTGACCAGTTCAAAATGGTAGTCTTGAATGAAAGACAAAACCGCTTTGATTATTTCACCTGGAAAGCAACTTTTAATAAACCTTTACCTACCGATCTTCGGGAAGCAACAAAATGGCTCAGTTGGACAGATACGATGCCAGAATACTGGCTTAAAGAAAATGTATCAGCAATCAGTAATACTGTGGATATAATGGAATGGAAATATATTGAAGGTCACGTTGGACTGGTGAGCGGGAAGTATAAACAATTGTTTGACAATTTTGTTTTTCGCCTTGGTCAAACCGGTAATATGGTTACTAAACTTTCTTACACGGGAAATAATATTACATCTTTAGATCAAGTTACCTGGTCTATGTCGGGAAATTCTTATACTAATGCTAACTTCAAAACATGGTTAAATAGCAACACGACTATGGAAGGAGCATATATGAAAATTTTACTTAACCAAATCCCAAATTCTGAGGAAAAGTTATACGGTAAACTACAAATAACTTTTCCTGGCAATAAAAAATATAGTGAGGAATACTATATAATTGATGATGAAGGAAATACCTACACATGGGAGAAATATCTAAAGGAATGGACAGAGATGCGTTGGAACCAAGAGTTAGTCTTTAAAGCAGATGAGTTTAAAGGTCCAGATGGAAAAATTGACCTGGTTGTTGAACCAAAAATTTTCCAAGATGCGGGTATCAGAATTCCTTCAGAATAATCAAGTGACCAAAAAAATTTTTTTCCTACTTTTCACTATTTCACTATTTCACTATTTCACTATTTCACTATTATGGGCTGAAGTTGAATTTTTTCCTTTAGCCAATGTTTCCCTTCTCGGTGGACAATATTATTTTGAGAAAGAAGCCGCATCATTTGGCGGCAATTTATATATTGACCTGATTCCGGCACTAAAATTCAGTGACGAACTCTCACTTATCCCCACTTATTCAGGTGCATACCGGGGAACGAAAAATGTTGCTGAACTCGTTGGCGGTGGCACACTTTTTCAGGAAGCACAGGACCATTTGCTTTCTTTAAGGCTGGTCAACCAAATGAGGGAAGACTTAAAACTGAAAATAAAGACAAGTTATAAACTTGAACTTTTGAAAGAAACAAAAGACGAATCCTGGGGTAAAGGACTTTTTGATTACTATAAAATTGTTGTCGGAGTTGAAGGTGAGAAAAAATTTGATAAAAAAATTACTTCCCTTACCGGCGGATACGGATTTTATATGGTGAGATTTAATAATTATGCCTCTTTAGCCGAAGCAAAATATGGTAAAGAAGTATCTCCGGGAAAAAATATCCTTGATTTTGACGCTCATGAAGTTTATCTTTATGGCGATTTTGTTTTCACCCCGAATTTTCGGGGCAAAGCCGATTATAGTTTTACTTATAAAAATTTTCTTGACCAGAAAATTGTGACTGCCTCCGGTGACTATCTTACTGATAAGAGAAATGACCAGATACACTTATTAAATTTTTCAATTTCTAATTTGCGACCAATAAAAACAAAATTGAAAATCGTTTACGCTCTTGAATCACAAACGGTAATTTACCAGTCAAACCAAAATCATTATGATGCGAAAAATTTTAAATTTATACCAAATTATTATAATTATTGGGAACAAGGACTTAGACCGCAGGTAATACTTTATTTAGGTAAAAAACCACAGAGCGTTGATTTTTCTTACCAGTTTGCTTATCGGCAGTATTCGGATAGGTTGGTTCAGGATAAGGACGGGAATTATAAAACTGATAAAATAAATACGCAAACTTCAACAATTAGTTTGGGAACTTCTTACCCTTTGCGGGAAAAAATTAATTTACGGTTTCAGGTAAATTATCTTATCAGCAGTTCAAATATGGCTTACGAAAAGGTTTATCGTTATAACTACAACACCACAAATTATTTCCTTGGTTTATCTTGGGAATATTAAAACACGAATAAAGAGGAGCAAAAAGATGAAAAAATTTGTTTATGTTTTGGTTTTAGGAGTTAGTATCTGGTTTTTAACCCAATTACCAATTACCCTGCCTGCGCCGTGGCTTCGGTGGGCAGGCAATTACCAATTACCTGTTGTTTATCCAGCAACACATAAATATGTTGGCACTACCGGGGCACAGTTTTTGAAAATTGGTATCGGTGCAAGACCTATCGGGATGGGTGGAACTTATGCTGGTATTGCTGACGATGTTAATACTATCTACTGGAATCCTGCAGGTTTAGCACAAATTACGGGTAAAGAACTTATGGCACAACATATTGTCTGGTTCCAAGAAGTGAACTACGAATATCTTGCCTATGCTCAACCTATGGGCAAAATAGGTGCGTTCGGTCTGTCAGTCAGTTATCTTTATATGGGCGGCATTGAAAAAAGAACGAGTGATACTCCAGCACCGGACAGCACTTTTGGTGCGTGGGACGGTGCACTTACTCTCGCTTACGGGAAAAAATTATCTAAAAATCTTTTGTTAGGAGGGAATTTAAAATATATTTACCGGACTATTGACGACAAAATGGCGCAAGGTGGCGCTGTTGATTTAGGTGCACTTTATCGGTTCACTAACAAGTTACAAGTTGCATTAGTTGCACAGAATTTGGGGACACCAATGAAATTTATTGACCAAGGTGACCCTTTACCTTTGAACATTAAACTGGGAGTTGGTTATAAACTTCTTAAGGATAAACTTACTTTAGGTTTAGATGTTAATTATCCTATAGACAATAATCTGAACGCTAACATCGGCGCTGAATATAATTTGAAGTTTGGTAACTTTTCTTTCCCTCTGCGGGTTGGCTACAAGACACTTAACGATTTTAAAACGATTGATAGTTTAGGAGTTGGTCTGGGATTCAGTTGGACTGGTTATGCTTTAGATATTGCCTGGGTCCCTTACGGTGATTTAGGTAATACTTATAGAGTTTCTTTAAAAATAAAATTTTGAACTTGACAATATTTGATTTTTAATTTAAAATTTTAAAAATAAAGTTCTTTGACCATATTTTTTTACACCTGACAGGTGGAGGAAGTAGCCCCGATTTTTCTTCGGGGCTCGCTGCCCCGCAACGGTATTATCCCGACGATACATCGGGACGAGCCCGGTCGACCACCTGTCTGTCACCTCAACGGTGACCTGTCTCCTCTTCGGCGACCTGCCGACGAGGCATGGCCGATGAGGCAGGGGATTACCTTCGCGGGAAGGAAATTTAAACACGAATATTACACGAATTAAAAAAATTTGCGAATATTCGCGAATAAATTCGTAATAATTCGTGACATTGACCCAACCTGACGAAGGTTGGGTTTTTTGTTTACAACCATCAATTATTGAACGGAGATTATAAATATGAGGAAATTAGCAAAAAAAAATTCGTGTAAATTCGCGCCTCAGAAAATTCGTGTAAATTCGTGTTCGGGGTTAATCCAGGTTTATACTGGTGATGGTAAAGGGAAAACTACCGCGGCTATCGGTCAGGCAATCCGTGCCTTAGGAGAAGGGCTAAAAGTTTGCTTTATCCAATTTTTTAAGGAGCCGAAGATATTCCCTTACGGGGAAAGGAGAGTGCTCCATTATTTACCGGAAGTTGACTTCTATAGTTTTGCACCTAAACATCCGCACTTTTTTAAAAAAATAAACTCTGAGGAAGTGAAGAAAAATCTTCAAGAAGGACTTAGTTTTATTAAAAAAATTCTTCAAGAAAAGCAATACAACCTTTTAATTCTTGACGAGTTAATTATTGCTTTACGAGATAAATTTCTTTCTACCGAGGAACTTATTCATCTTTTACGCAAAAAACCAAAGAATATGGAAATTATTCTTACTGGTAGAGGTGCGCCAAAAAAACTAATTGATTTCGCTGATTTAGTTACCGAGATGAAAAAAATAAAACATCCCTATGACAAAGGAATAAAAGGGAGGAAAGGGATAGAGTATTGAACCAGTGATTAAGCAATGGTGACATGGCGACGAGGTAACATGGTGACTGGTCAAGTATGAATGATGAGTTATGAATTATGAATAATAAATGATAAGTAATGAATGATGAATAAGAAAAAGGGAAAGATAATTTTTATTCTTGGGGGAGTAAAAAGTGGAAAGACGCTCTATGTAATAAACCAAGCAAAAAAAATCGGCTCTTCCGTAACTTATCTCGCTACCGCAATCGCGGGCGACAAAGAAATGAAAGCAAAAATTGAAGAGCACAAAAAAATGCGTCCGAAAAATTGGGGAACCATAGAAGAACCTCTTGACCTTTTGGATAGGATAAGGTGCCTCATCGGCACCTCCCGAAGAGGGAGGAAGATAAATAAAAAAGTAATCATTATTGACTGTATAAATTTCTGGCTCTCTAATCTTTTAGCTTCCGGTATGGATAAGAAGAAAATTCTAGAGAAAACTTCCGCACTTTGTTCTCTGCTCCGAGAGAAAAAAATGCATTCTTTTGTAATTTCTAATGAAGTAGGATTGAGTCTTGTTCCGCCAAATAGAGCGGGACGACAATTTCAGGATTTGTTGGGCAAGATTAACCAAGTGATTGCTAATTATTCTGATGAAATATATTTCCTGGTCGCGGGAATACCGTTGAAACTCAAGTAGTATTTGTGTCTATTCGTGATACTTAAATAATTCGTGTCAATTCGTGTAAAAGATATGAAAGTGATAGCATCGTGGAGTGGCGGTAAAGATAGTTGTCTTGCCTGTTATAGAGCAGTCCTCACCGGATATGAAATTGAATTTCTGCTTAACTTTATTTCTAAAGAATATAAAAGGTGTTGTTTCCACGGAATAGAGTCTCGTTTACTTGAAACTCAGGCTGAAGGGATAGGAATACCATTGGTCCAAAAGGAAGTTAGTCCAAATATGGCCGATTACGAAAAAGAGTTCAAAAATGCTGTATTTGAACTTAAGACAAACGGTATTAAGGGAATGGTTTTTGGTGATGTTTATCTTGAAGAGCATAAAAAATGGGTGGAGAGGGTTTGTAAAGAATTAGAAATTGAACCAATTGAACCTTTATGGAATACGGAACCGAAAAAAGTTGTCGCTGAGTTTATTGATGCTGGTTTCAAAGCAATCGTTGTTAGCGCTAAAGCAGATTTATTTACTGGCAAAGACATTGGACGAAAAATTGACTTAAGTTTTCTTGATGACCTTACAAAAAGGAACATCTGTCCCTGCGGTGAAAATGGTGAATTTCATACCTTTGTTTATGACGGACCAATTTTTAAAAAACGGATTAAGATTCTAAAAACAGAAAAAATTTTAAGGGAGGGTTTCTGGAAACATTGGTATCTTGATATT
>Ga0209314_10001028_pt1 | contig 12633 bp, 11 predicted proteins | sample I19B2metaG_FD_184146 | JGI IMG/M metagenome (GOLD analysis project Ga0209314, IMG submission 184146) | Lake sediment bacterial and archeal communities from Gulf of Boni, Indonesia to study Microbial Dark Matter (Phase II) - ​I19B2 metaG... | ecosystem: Environmental > Aquatic > Freshwater >...
TGAGGAAGGCCACATTCTCAACCTGATCAGAAGTGTGGGTCTGGAAGACGAGCACATAGACAGATACCCACACGAGTTCAGCGGAGGACAGAGACAGAGAATAGTGGTCGCAAGGGCATTGGCGGCAAACCCCAAGTTCATCGTTCTGGACGAACCTACATCGGCACTGGATGTTTCAGTTCAGGCCACGATACTGAACCTGTTGAGGAGGCTTCAAGCAGAGCGGGGACTGACTTACCTGTTTATCTCCCACAACCTTGAGGTGGTCAGATACATGAGCAACCGCATAGGAGTGATGTATTTGGGTAAACTCATGGAAATCGCGTTGGCTGAAGATCTCTTCCAAACTCAGCTTAATCCGTACACGCAGGCTCTTCTCTCCGCGATCCCTGTACCTGATCCGGACATGCGCATGAAGATGGTACCGTTAATGGGAGATGTGCCAACTCCAATAGACCCGCCCAAGGGATGTAGATTCCATCCAAGATGCCCCAGAGTATTGCCGAAGTGCTCTGAAATCGAGCCGAAGCTCGTTGAAGTTGAGGGGAACCGTCTAGTGGCCTGCCATCTATACTAGCCTCAGGCGCGCGCTGAACCGAATCTTGGCTGGCCTAGAAGCGGAACGAATCAGTTTGGCCAAGAGTGATGTGAAAAGAATGGCATGTGCCCGGAGAATCACCAGGCAGTTTCCAGGGCCGAGGTCAAAAGAACTTGTCAAACGCAGCCTCATGTGTCTGCCTTCCAAACACTCGCACAGACTAGTAGTTACATCGGCGCGAGGGGCGACGTTAACTGACGTAGACGGCAACACGTACCTGAACTTCAATGACACGACGAACACGCTAGGAAGCGGTCATCCCGGTATCCTCAAGGTCCTCAAAGACCAGATGAAGGAACTGGTGCACATTAGTGGAGCGACTGCTCTGTACAAGCCTTATGTTGAGCTTGCTGAGACTCTAAAGAACTATGTTCCTGGACGATCCGTGCGAATCGTATACTGCACCACAGGGAGTGAGGCTTGCGACCTTGCAATTAGCCTGTCTAGGTGGTACACGCAGAAGCCAATCATACTGAGCTATCTCGGATCCTACCATGGCAAAACTGGGACGACTCTGGGAGCGACAACCGTAAGATCCAGTTTGAGAAAGCATGTCAAACCGCTGATTTCTGAGGTTCTATACTTGCCGTATCCCTACTGCTACAGATGCCCCGTCAGCGAGAATTACCCTGAATGCGATATTCGCTGTCTGAAGAGTGTTGATGAAACGTTTGAAAGAACGGCACCTCCAGAGGATGTGGCTGCCGTGATCTTCGAACCGATACAAATCCACGGAGGAGTGGTTGTTCCACCCGACAAGTACTTTCCTGCGCTTGAGAAAATGTGTGGGAAGCGGGAGGTCATGACCATAGATGATGAAGTCTATACTGGGTTCTGCAAAACTGGTAGATTCTTCGCTGCAGAGCACTGGGGGATAGTGCCCAGTATCTTTTGTATGGGCAAGGCTATGGGCGGCGGGATGCCTATAGCTGCAATTTCAGCCGATAAGAGAATCATTGAGTCATGTGAACTGGCCTATCGAGGAAGCTTCGGCTCCTTCGCCGGGCACCCATTGTCATGTGTCGCAGCTTTGGAGAACATACGGGTGCTGAGGAGGGAGAAACTTGCTGAAAAGGCAGCGAGACAGGGGGACTACATTAGGAAGATCCTGAGCGAGCTGTCAAAGAAATCTAGACTAATGGGTGATGTTAGGGGCAAAGGCCTTCTAATCGGAGTGGAGCTTGTGAAGGACAAAAAGACGAAAAACCCAGCCACAAACGAAGCTGGACGTGTCGTTGAGAAAGCCATGCAAAAAGGTCTTCTGATAGGAAGAGAGGGGAGATACAGACAGGTTCTCAAACTATCGCCACCCTTGACCATAACTCGCGAAGAAACGGACAAAGCTCTCAGCATACTTGAGGAAGTTTTGAAGAGGGCTCAGTAACCGAGGCTCGCCAGCTACCTGGCTCTTGAACTCAGGATTTAGCTTCTAGGTCATCAGATTCGTGTGCCTGTCTGCTTCAGAAAAGTCATTTATAGAAACAGCCGAGTTATCTTGAGCCCAGAGAGATGAAGAGAATTGGGTGTGAAGCCTGCGTCAAAGTGGAAGCGAGCGCCAAAGCCCTCGCCAGAGGATCAGGAACGCAATCGCAAGATGACCGAAATACAGCAACAATATGAAAAGGAGGGAAAACCAGTCGTCAACATGTGGGAAGGAGACCCAGTCATTTTCGGCCACACAAACCCAGGACTATCCAAATACCTGATTGAGGCATCGGAGAAGGGCCTGAACATGTATCTCGGCATGAGCGGGTGCTTACCTGAGCTGACGAAGGCAATAAGCAACTTCGAGAGGAAGTACCGAGGCTGCGAATACCCTGCTCAGGATATTGTTGTGACTCAGGGAGTGGCCGGAGCCCTAGCCAATATCCATGATGCTCTTCTTGATCCGGGAGATGAAATCGTCGGACCGGATCCATCTCACTATGTGGGACTACCTACTTCGTATTTCTACACCTATGAGGCCAGGTGCATAGGCTTTCCGTGCATAGAAGAGGAGGAATGGAGGCCGGATCTGGATAAGCTCAGAGCCAGCATAACCGACAAAACGAAAGCAATCACTATAGTGTCTCCTAACAATCCGTGCGGGAGCGTCTACAGCGACAAGATTCTGAAGGGCATCATCGACATAGCAGGAGAACATGACGTGCCAATCATATCTGATGAGATCTACGGCCTACTTACCTATGATGGAGTCGAGGCCAAATCTACGGCCTACCTTGCAGGAGACGTTCCAGTGATCGTGCTGAATGGAGTGGCCAAGATATTCCAGAGAACAGGCTGGTACATTGGATACATATGCTTCCACGATCCCAAGGGAAAGATAACGGAGCTCAAAGAGGCAATCAAGCTCGTATCTAGGCTCTACGGACACTACAGTCACCGTATACCTACGCCCATTGTCTACGCAGCGGCGAAGGCATACGAGGGAAACCTTGATGCTGCGAAAGAAATGATCGGAAAACTGCAGGAACGAAGAGACTACACATTGAAGCGACTAAGCGAGATCAAAGGCATCAGCTGCTTCAAACCAAAAGCAGCCCTATACGCATTCCCACGCGTTGACGCCATAGGAAAGACTTGGAAGACAGATAGCGACTTCGTATACGACTTGGTCAAGGAGGAGAGAGTTAGATTCACGCCGGGGAGAGGATTTGGAAAGCTAGGCGCTGGGCACTTCAGAACAGTTCTGATGCCCGACATGAAGACACTTGAGATGGTCTATGACAAGTTTGCAGCTTTCATGAAGAGGCATGTTGGTTAGGCTAGAGCAACAACCTGTTCAACCTCTTCACTTTTTCCATTTCTCACACATGAACCATACCGAAGTCGATGTACAGTTCTTCTGAAGAAGCAGATTTGACACAGCCGAATGCCAAATCTGGCAATTGTTATATGCTTTGATCTTCCTTCTACAAACGGAGTGCAGGGGAAATGAGGTCTTTCGTTTCTGAGCGGGCGAAAGAGATTCCGCTCTCCGGCATCCGCGTAATCTTTGAGAAAGCGCAGAGCATGAGTGATGTTGTAAGGCTTGAGGTTGGGGAACCAGATTTTGATACTCCGGAGAATATCCGGACTGCCGCTCTGGAGGCCTTGCGCAAAGGAGAAACACATTACACGTCTAGCGCGGGAATATTGGATCTGAGAGAAGCGATCTCACGAAAGTTTGATTCGGACAACTCTTTGGAATATGATGCCAAGACTCAGATCGTGGTCACAGCTGGTTCACAGAATTCTCTTAACTTAGCCCTCATGGCAATCGTTAACCCTGGAGAAGAGGTTCTCATCCCTGACCCCGGATGGCCTAACTACGAGGTGCTGACAAAGATGGCCCAAGGCATTCCTATTCGCTATCCTTTGAGGGAAAGCAACAGCTTCAGACTGGATCAGGAAGACCTCAAGGCAAAAGTGAACAAGAAAACAAAAGCAGTAATCATCTGCAGTCCAAGCAACCCTACAGGATCGGTTTTGGAGGAGAAGCACTTGCAGGCCGTGGCTTCGATCGCGGAGGAGAACGATCTGCTGGTGATCTCAGATGAAATCTACGAGAAGATCATCTACCAAAGCGCGAAGCATAGAAGCATAGGCGCACTGCCAGGCATGGCAGAAAGGGTCGTAACAGTAAACGGATTCTCCAAGGCCTATGCAATGACAGGCTGGAGGCTTGGATACGCTGGAGGGCCAAGAGAGATTATCAGCCAAATGATTAAGCTCAACACGGGACTGAATACCTGTGCCAGCTCGATAGCACAGAGAGCCGGTGTCGAGGCACTGAGAGGACCTCAAGATTCTGTACGGCAAATGTGCGAGGAGTATCTGCGAAGAAGAGATTTCCTTCTTGGTAGACTTCGAGAGATCCCTGGCCTGACCTGCGTAGTACCAGAAGGCGCCTTCTACGCATTTCCTAATATTCAAACGCTTGGCCTATCATCATTCGACTTTGCCATGGCCATACTTGACCGGGCAAAAGTGTCCACGGTTCCCGGAAGCGCCTTCGGCGCCTCGGGAGAGGGTTACATCCGACTCTCCTACGCGAACTCGATTGAGCAAATCGGCAAAGGACTCGACAGAATGGCCGCCGCCGTACGAGCGGGCCTCAAAGCAAAGCCGTAGACATCACGGCACGCCGCTCTGCTACATGACCTATCTGAGAAAGCCTCAGAGGCAAGCCTGAATCTAGTCTTACGTCTGTTTTCCATAGATTATTGTGCAGCTCGCCCGGTAATATCTATGAGAAAAGTGTCGATCAAAGCCGGATGCTGCGGGTTAAACATCAAGGGAGGCGCGAGGGCATACTATGAACTGTTTGATGTGGTCGAGCTGCAGTCGACCTTCTATAGACTTCCAAGGGTTGAGACCGCTAGGATATGGCGAACGGAAGCGCCTGAAGGCTTTGAGTTCGTGGTGAAGGCTTGGCAAACGATAACCCATCTTTCCTCAAGCCCCACCTGGCGGAAAATAGGACCGATCCCAAATGGGTGGGACACGGGCCGTTGTGGTCATCTGAGGCCCACCCCTGAGAATCTTGAAGCATGGAACCAAACCTTGAATATCTGTAGATTTCTAGACTCCAAAGTGTGCGTGATTCAATCTCCGCCATCCTTCGCCAAGACGGGCGAAAACATAGGAAACCTGAGAGAGTTCTTCAAAAGAATTCCCAGAGGAAACGTAAGCATTGCGTGGGAGCCTAGGCACAAAACTTGGCACGAGAATCCAAGAGCTGTCAAGAAGCTATGTACCGAGCTTCATTTGATTCATGTTGTGGACATTCTGAAGAGAGAACCTCAATCGAGCGGTAACATCAGTTACATTAGGCTTCATGGGTTGCCGAGGGAGCTGAATTATCGATATTCCTATCGTGATGAGGACCTGAAGCTTCTCGTTGAGAGAGTTCTCGATCTGGAGACTGGAAGGCTGCGTCCGGCCTGCAACAGGAAGGGAAAAAGCAAGTCCGTCGATCGTTCGACGCGAGAAAACGCGGTCGTCTATGTTCTGTTCAACAATCTTACGGCGTCGAAGGATTGTATCCGATTCAAAGAGCTTCTTGGCTCGGAGCGTCGTGTGGGCAGGGTTCACATGTAGCTCATAGTCATCGCAAGTCTTCTTGCTGAGCTGACAAATCCAACTAGGCTGTCGTCCGAGTCTTCGAGTCTCAGGCCAAGTCTGTCACAGAGCGATAGATAGATCTGCGTTTCCACGACCTTGGCGCCGGCGCCAAGGAGGCCAACTAGCGCGCGGTGGAATGCTTTGAGCCTTCGCGGGACTTCTTGGCGCTTGATCCGGTATTTCTTTTCGACATGGTAGTAGAGGGCTTCTTTTATGCCGTCTCCGATGCGCAGGAGTCCCTCGTCAATGGCCTCAAGAACCATTTTGTTGAACTTGTCGTCAACGATTCTTCTGCTCTGTGCTGGACCCAGCTGAATCCCGGCCATAAGAACTGATTGGCCCACGCTGACACCTGGGCCAGCTGATATGTCGGGTCTGGATATATCAATGTTTCGTGAATGGTACACCGATGTGTCGTCAAATCCATGGAGCTAGTAGATCATTTCGTCACTGACACGAAGATGATGAGCCTTCGCCTTAAAGGAACATTCTTGCAACCCAGCCCTAAGCGCAGTTCTCCACGCCAAAATCTGAAGACATATCGCAGTCCCTATTGATCCATAGATCGTGTCGTCATGCCACGGATCAAGTCTGGCCACGTTCCATCGATTAGCCTTAAGCAAATGCTCTAACAGAATTGCCTTGCTGTCTTCGGTCGAATCAGGAAGAACGAGCACAACATCCTTCTCAGAGAGTGAGAAAAGCTCCATGTGGCTGAACTGCTCCGTAGCTTGATACTGCGATTTCCAACTGAGAACCTCGTATATCTTTGCGGCTCCATACATGGCCATGCAATAGTTGAGGCCCGTTCCCACGATGAAAGTCGCGCCGTCGGAAGGTAACTCCAACGTCTCTGACCACTTGACGCATTCATCAAACAAATGGCCAAGGTTCGCTATCTCGGGTAGTGGTCCTATCCTAGAGTAGCAGGCCAACAAGGTCGCGGTGAAACTTCCTGTTCCAGGCGTCAGTTCACCAGTTCTCCTGAACCTCAGCCTAATACAATCGTCACAGTTCTGAGCCAGCACGCTCCGATCATCAGCCGTTATGGCGGTGACTTTCTCAGCGATTCCTCGGACAGCTCTCGCAGCTTCAATATTCGTCTTCGTTCTGCCTGAGACAGAGATCACGAAAAGGTGCTTTCCTTTCAACAGATTGGGCCTAAGGCAAATATCATAGGGGTCAAGGGCTCTGGCCTGGAAACCAGATAGATACTCGGCAGCCTTTGCAGCGGCAAACGAGTCACCCGCACCGGTGAAGACACAACTCTCTCCATTAGTCTCATGCTGACGACTCAGATTCATGGTTCGGAGGTGCTGGTTGTACGCAGGCAGGTCCTCTATCTGATACCTGATCTCCTTGCCCATGCTGTCAATCGTTCCCGGCAACACTCATTCACCCACTTTGATGGATCATGGGGTTCTTGCTGCTAGGTCGCTATAGATCTTCGTGCTCAGGAGCGCATATGCGATTCAGACACCAAAGCAGCGCAGTTCGAGTACTCTTCAGACAAAGGAAGGTGAGCATCATCTGGGCATTTGACCGCTCAGTTTATTCGATAGATCTTGGTGCTTGAGCTAGATTGGAAATGGAACGAAGAGCTCTGGGACGAACAGGACAACGAAGCACGATCGTTACACTGGGCGGAGCTATCTTCATCGGGAAAACTGGGCAGGAAGAGGCGGACAGGTTCATCAAACTGGCTTTGGATCATGGAGTAAATCACATAGATGTTGCTCCGACCTATGGCGATGCCGAGCTTGGGCTTGGAAAATGGGTAAAGGAATACCGAAACAGTATTTTCCTTGCCTGCAAGACCAGATATCGCACGAAGAAGGAAGCAGGCGAGGAGCTGAAGAGAAGCCTCCAACGACTGCAAACAGACCATTTCGATCTCTATCAACTGCATGGATTGGACAAGCCAGAGGAGCTTGAGACAGCTCTCGGGCCAGAAGGAGCGATCGAGACAATTCTCGAAGCTAAGAGGCAGGGGATCGTCAAGAACATTGGCATAACCAGTCACAACCCAGTGAACATCCTGAAAGCATTAAGCCGCTTCGAATTCGACACCGTCCTGCTACCGGTCAACTGTGTCCTTGCCGCGAATAAGCAGCCTGAAAACGACTACGTGCCAGTACTGAAACTTGCACGGGAGAGAAACATGGGGGTCATAGCCATGAAAGCCATCGCCAGGGGTCCGTGGCCAGACGAGAAGAAGCCGTACAACACTTGGTATCAACCCTTCGAAACCCAGAAAGAGATAGACGAAGCCTTATGGTTCACTCTCTCTCAAGACGTCACTACTGCCGCTAGTTCATCCGACATCAGACTGGCGACTAGGATGATTGACGCCGCTGAACGGTTCGAGCCAATGAGCGAGCAACGACAAGGCGAGCTCGTTTCAAGGTTTGCGTCGCAGAAGCCCCTTTTTCCAAGGCAATGATCTATTCCCGCAAGCGGGCGCGCCGGGTAATGGAGCTGTAGAAGGCTTGCCGTAACGCGTCGGGGAGAGCCAATTGAGTAGTCATCAAACGCTATCTGTTTTGCGTACTTTCTCAACAAGATCCATGCATGTAGAGAACGCCACATTCCTCTTCCTCTTGATCGCTTTGATGAGCGTTTCCAGCATCTTTGTTCTGGACGCTCTTCCAATACACTGCGGATGCATAGTCAACAGAAAGTAGGGTACTCGCTCTGCGTAGATTGCTTCGAACTCCTGCACCCATACGCTGAAGACTTCACTCGGTGGCCTTCTCTCTATTTCGAAAATCGGCCAATCATCCAGGAACCATTCAACGGGAAGCTCCACTATGCCTGTTGGCTTACCGTCAAACGTGAGAATGTACGGTTTCTCATCATTCATTAGGCTGCTGTCGTATCTGAAGCCGAAGCGCATGAGATTCGACACGGTGCTTGGGCTGAACTCCCAGTGTGGCGCCCGGTAACCAATCGGCCTGCGTGCAGCAATTCTGGTAAGTATTTCCACGGATTTTCTGAAGATCTCAATCTCGTCCTCAGGTGACTTCAGCTCACTCAAATTCTCGTGCATATAACCGTGAGCCGCAACCTCGTGCCCTCGTTTCACAATTTCCTTCACGCTCTCAGGGTATTTCTCTGCAGTCCAGCCGGGGACGAAGAAAGTGGACCTGATCTCATACTTGTCGAGTAAGCGCAGCACTCGGTAAAGTCCTACTCTAGGTCCAAACTGGCCTTTTGATAGCTTTACAGGCCTGTTAGCAGCCACCAATGCCTCACGACTCTCGGCATCATAATCAAAAGTAAGCAGAACTGTGCATCTAGTCAATCTTCCAGCCACGCCAATTCCTCGCATGAACAGTCAACACTGGACTATTTCACAGTTGAGTCTTACCTGCTGTCAGGGATAGGCCAGGTTCTCATCCAAAGAGAGAAGAAGAGCGCTCTGCCATAGGACTAGGTCCGGGATGAATTGAATTGAACACCGATGAGATAATGGATTTGGCTCTCCGCATGGCAGGCTTTGTGGAGATCCCAGCTGACAGCGAAATCTATGTCTCCGGAGACGACATAAAACGAGTCCTCTTTGGGATTGACATCGGATCCGCTGAGCTGCTCATGGCCAAGAATCAAGGATATGATGCGGTCATTGCCCATCACCCTGCGGGCGGAAGAGCAAGAGTCGAGGCTTGGAGGATCTTCGAAAAACATGTTGACCAGATGACCGAGATGGGGATCCCCGAAACCGTGGCCAGAGCGGCCATCCAAAAGAAAATGTCTACTCTTGAGCATGAGTCCCACTCAACAAACTACGATTATGTACCCTCGGTTGCAAGACATCTGCAAATACCTTTCATGAACATCCATAACCCGCTTGATGAGCTGGGCCGGAAAGGCATAACCGACGAGCTTTCACGACTCTCCTCAAGAAAGAGCGACGTGACTGTTGCAGATGTCATATCAACAATCCAGGCCATCCCGGAATTTGAGCGAGCGCTCACCGAGGTGAAGCTTAGACACGGGTCACTATCCAACAAGGTGGGAAGAACAGTGTTCTCACACGCGGCCTACACCAATGGCGGCTACGAAGTGGCAAAGGCCTACTATGCGCATGGCGTGGACACCGTGCTCTACATTCACATAGCTGAAGCTGATGTAGCCAAGCTGAAAGCGGACGAAGTAGGCAATCTGATTGTGACTGGACATATAGCGAGCGACAGCGTAGGCATTAACCCGTTCATAGCTGAACTGAGGGCAAAAGGTGTCGAAGTAGATACTATTAGCGGCATCATATAGACCTAATCCGGCTGTTGGCACTCCGCCGCGAGTCGATGCGTCGTGATATCTGTTTCACATTTCGTTCTCATACCGGCAGGGATGCTCCGGCTGCTTTTCTACAACAGATCTTGCCTTCAATCCTACGGATGAACCCTGGACACGTGCCGCATTCCGTGACAAGAACAGGTACCCCATCTTCAGGACAAGTAACTGACTCTATATTCACAACTCGATGGCGAGGCGGCTGAGGTTCTACTCCGTGAATCCTTAGAAAGCTGTCATAAGTCAACTCAGGATTGAAGCGGTCCTCAATATCTACAACCACTTTGAAAGATCGTATTTCGATATCGGATGGGTGAGCTGCGCGTTTAGCTGGCAACCTGCTCGACCTCTCGTCCTCTTCTGGCGAGTATGTCCACCCACGGATTGTCCTGGAGGAAAGAAGGCAAAACCTCAGGCTTTTGCGCTTCAATCGTGTCAGCAGCGCTGATCTGGGCGGTCCTTGTGTTGAGTTGCATGGGTCGAGTCGATCTGATCTTGGACAGCTCAGAGTTCAGTACCTCTACAGTCTGTTCAAGTGCTGATATGCGTCTTCTCAGTTGCTCAAGTTCGAGCGTGTTCTTCGGTTCGGGAGGTGTATGGTCGAATAGCCTAGCCGGAAGCACCTCCTCCACCCCTCTCGAATCATAGACCATGAGCCCAAGCCCCTTCTCCCTAAGTATTGCCGCATCTAGAATGGTTGCACACAACTTTGGAAGTGCAAGATATACCTTGCTAGCTACAGATGTCTGTTCAACTGAATCTGCTATGGTCTCAAGCAGCTGGTTTCTTTCGTCGAGGCCGTTCACTTCAAGGACCCTAAGATAGACCGTGCCCACTCCGTCTGTGAACACTAGTTCGCCCTTCTTTCCTTCTCTATGTCTGTTACCTTCTAGGATCCTCCTGAGCCCTCTTGAGGAGAAGAATGCTTCCAGAGACTCATCTACTGTCTTTTCGCCCACCATTTAGACCGCCGCTACCTAAAACCTAGCCAACCTTCGAACCTCTCCCATGTCCAAGAGAAATCCACTGGGACCGCGTAGCCGTAAATGATGCATCCTCTCCAAACAGAGTACTGCGGATTCTGTGCTATGGTCACCGTCGGATCTGAGATTCCTTTCTCCTCAAGAAGGGATCTTACCTTGGCCGAAGCGCTGACGGCTGCATCCTCCAAGCCTTCTGGAACCTTCCAGGCAAAGTTGCCTCCAGAAAGCAGAATTTGCTTGTACAAGTGAGACTGGAGTTCAACAGGGCAACGTTCAACCGCTTCAATGATGGCATCTCCGAAATCCAGCATGCCTCTGAACAGAGTATCTCCAAATCTCACATCTCCAGGTTTCCGCAGGCTTCTGGAAAAGTAGCTTTGGAAGAGTTCGTGGTCAGGATCGAACACGTATTCTCCTATCAGAAAGCGCATCCAGGAGTTCTGGTCTAGATCGACGTTTATTCTCGTTCCAGGAACTCGGTATGCTGCCTTGAATCTATTAGCGTCATTCTTCGCCATTTGTATGGAAGCGTCGAGATCGACTGGGATCAGCCCGATATTCTCCTTTACAGTTCGAACAAGCGATTCCTCATGCACCAAGTCGCCGTAGCCGCAATCCTTCAGGATCTCTGCTGTCAACGCGTTTCCGTCTCCACCGCCTCGGTTCAAGGCGACAACTGCGTTTCTTACTGGGTATTTGGAAATGGGGCATATCTGTGAGTTGCCGTGGCCGGATTCTATGACCACGCACGTTGGGATCTTGTGGGCTATGGCGACTGAGAATGGTTGGGGAATAATGGTTGCGGCTGCAATCGATCCGAATTCGGAGTCAATCTTGCGCATGGCCTCGAAGAGTTTTTCATACATGTAGCGCGGAGAAACAGCAGAAAGCGAGGCCACCAAGTAGTAGCCTAGGAATTCAGATTCCGGTGGCCTGTAGCTTTCAAGGGCAAACTTTGCGATCTCTTCAACAACAGTCCAGGAGCGATCGTTGTCCTTCTCTATCACTCCGTTCCGCATCGGGTAGACAAGCCGCGTCGACAGGTCCTCTCGTGACTCCAGGTAGAATGGGAGGTCTTTGCCTACTATGATGTTCCGGACGGGGCCACCGATCTGCTGCATGACTGATGTCTTGTCCGTGAAGTATCCTCGGTTTTCTATTATGTCCGGACGTTCACCTGCGCTTATTGGGCCGAATTTGAAGTGGCTCGTTCCAAAATCCATGCCAAAAGTATGGCCCTGCTTGTAGGCTTCACTCATGTTCAGGTCCGATTAGAAGGAGCGCCCCAGTTTCTATTTAAGCCAAAGAGATAAAGAAAAGTATCCTTTCCAAGGCCACGAGCATCAAGACAATGCGAGTACATACGACCGCTTGAGTGGGTTGTAGGAAGAGCCAGCTAGGGTGGCGCCGCCCTCCTACCCCTTCACAGCATCATTCAGGCGATGAACAAGGAATGGTTGGGATTCAGCGTTTCGGGTTCAATCCTAGCCATTGGGCTTTGTCTCACCCAAAACACGCCGTATAGAGGCATGACGAGTAAATACGGCCCCCCTACCCCACATCCCATCGCCGTAGCGGTTGGGGCAGACGCATAGGGTGGTACCACCCTATGCGTCTGCCCCAACCGCTACGGCGATGGGATGTGGGGTA
>Ga0209314_10001029_pt1 | contig 12631 bp, 9 predicted proteins | sample I19B2metaG_FD_184146 | JGI IMG/M metagenome (GOLD analysis project Ga0209314, IMG submission 184146) | Lake sediment bacterial and archeal communities from Gulf of Boni, Indonesia to study Microbial Dark Matter (Phase II) - ​I19B2 metaG... | ecosystem: Environmental > Aquatic > Freshwater > Lake...
ATGGGACAAATCTGAGACGGTTGACTTGGAACTCTGTTCCTGAGTCTTCTCCGTCGATCAGTGGGGATGGTCAATGGATAGCCTTCATCTCCGGTAGCGACGCATCGGCAGAGCTCTATGTCATCAGGAGCGACGTCTCATCGTTGAAACGGTTAACTTGGAACCCCTTTGTTCCTGAGTCTTCTCCGTCGATAAGTGCAAACGGGGGTTGGGTGGCATATATATATGGCAGTGGGTCATCAGCTGAGCTATGGGTATACAACATAGAATCTCGCAGCTAAGGGCTATTCTTCGCAAAGCATCGAAGCTACAACAGGCCTACTACGTGCAACCTTTGGAATAGGAATCAAGCCTCATGCAAGGGACAGAGGCCAACTCGATGAAGCATATCCCTGAGATTCGCGTTGCTAGTCATAGTGTTCTAAGCGGGCCATCGGGTCGGTCTCTATCTACGTATGTTCTATGCCAAAGTTCTAGTGTCAGGAGAGACCAGATCTGCCGACTATGATAAAGTTTCGAACGACCAAAGTTCCTAAAGATTTTCCGTATCTTGTCGGTCTTAAAGTACGCTCTCCGCCTGCAAGATTCTTCTGAAAGGACTTGGGAAGCTATCTCATTCAATGATCTCTCCAACCAGAGATCAATCGGAACAAAGAACCGGTGCTTCCTCTTCCTGACGGTAGCTTCTGGAAGAACATCTGACATGGCTTTCCTGAGCGCGTACTTATCCTTCAAGCCATGAAGCTTAAGTTCAGGAGGCATTGAGCAAGCATACCCAACAAGCTTATGATCTAGATAGGGTACCCTGCCCTCCAGGGAGTGAGCCATGGTCATCCTATCGGTTTTCAACAGAAAGTCGTCCACGAGTTGAGTCCTACTCTCTAGGATGAGGAGTCTGTTCAGAAGGTTACTGATTGCTGCATCGGAAAGGTATGTGCCGACGATCTTGTTCGGGGCACTATCCTTCAATTGTGAAGAGATGACATCACTGAAAAGCTGCTTTCTCTCCTCTTCATCGAATATCGAGACTATGCTCAAATAGGCCTTAACCGGATCTTCCGAATGTGATATGTAGTCGGCGATTCGACGCTTCGCCTCCTCTCCCAACGAAGATGTATAGGAAAAGAATAGATCTAGAAACGATCCAGGTGTGTTCCTCAGGACCCTAGGGGCGAGCCACATTCTCAGATACTTTGGAATCTTAGAAAAATATTTTTCTCCCATCAATATGGCCTTGTACTGAATGTATCCTGCGAACATTTCGTCACCCCCTTCTCCCGTGAGAACAACCTTCACGTATTTCCTTGCCATTTCTGAAACTAGGTATGTCGGGATTGACGCCGGATCTGCAACCGGTTCATCTGTATGCCAAACTATTTCAGGAAGAAGCCTCATTGCATCTTCCTCCACAATCAATTCCCGATGATCAGTCTCGAAGTGACCAGCCACGAGTCGGGCATATTCGAGCTCGTCGACACCGCCCTTCTCCCCGAAGCCTACTGAGAACGTTTTGACAGGCTCTTCAACTATCGAACTCATCAATGCCACCACCACGCTTGAATCAATTCCCCCAGATAGGAAAGCTCCCAAAGGCACATCGCTAACCAACTCAGATCCAACTGCCTCTCTCAGCGAGACGGCTAGACCCTCTATCCACTGTTCTTCAGACCCTCCTGAGGAATCCATCATCTCAAAGTCCCAATACCGGAGAATATCCATCTTACCATTCTGACATACTGCAATGTGCCCCGGCAGGAGTCTCTTCACGCAACTGAGAATCGTCGTATCTCCTGGGATATACCTGAAAGTCAGAAACGAGTCGAGGGCTTGAAGACTTACCTTTCTCGGGATCTCTTCACACTGGAGGATAGATTTGATTTCCGAGGAAAACACTAACCCCTTCTCGATCTTGCAATAGTATAATGGTTTAATCCCAATCCTGTCTCTGGCAAGAAGAAGTTTCCTCGATCGACTATCCCAAAGGGCAAATGCAAACATTCCACGCAACCTTTCAACACATCTATCACCATACTCCTCGTAGAGATGTACAATCGCCTCAGTATCTGAAAGCGTGTGGAATCTGTGTCGTCTCCCTTCTAGATCGGATCTTAGCTCTCGGAAGTTGTAGATCTCTCCATTGAAGGTGATCCAGACCGTTCCATCCTCATTGCCGATCGGTTGATGTCCTCCCTTCAAGTCGATGATGCTTAGGCGACGATTTGCAAGACCGACATCGCTATCAACATAGATGCCACTGTCATCGGGTCCTCTATGGCGCAGAACATCATTCATACGTGCTAGGAGATTCCTATCCTCAAACCCAACCATTCCAGCTATGCCACAGATGCTTGTCCCCTCCTGTTACCGGAAGACGTTGAAACATAGTACAGTTGCACTCATTAGACGAGTTTCCTCAATGGGCGAACCAAGATGGTAAGAAGACATTCCTCTCTAATAGATGTAAGCCTTGCTAGCCAGTTTTGACGTGATTCAAACTGGCTGGCCTATGAGCTGACATGGTCACTGCATCCAAGTTTCCCTGAGGAATATTCAAGAGCCTATGCGAAGAGCCCACCGGCGTGGTCTTCCTACGCAGCCACGATCGAGTGTACCAACCTGTCCAATGATGATTGGCACAAACATGAGAGGCGTAGGATACGGCGAAAACCATCAAACAAGGCTGATTGCTCTTTCTCATCTGAAGACTATTTTCAGATTCATTCCCAAGGATTGCATCAGTTGGCTCCTCTCTTGCTTTCGTTCCGAACGCTTCATCCTCGCTAAGCCAATAATGCTTGGATCGGCTAGATGAACGGAAGATTCGACCGTCCCCTCTCGGAGCAAGCACTAAATAGTGAGTGATTAACGTATTAAATACATGTGTCGTGCACGGCAAGTTTGGTGACTGCGATTCGTGGAGCGGTATAAGGACACCGCAAAAACTACTACTCAACTCATGATATCTGTGGTTATTCCTACCTTCAATGAAGAAGAAAGCGTTGAGCAGCTGTACGGAGAACTTGTTGCAGCCTTGGCAAGCACTCAAACGCGATACGAGATCATATTTGTCGACGACGGCAGCAACGATGGCACATATGAAATCCTGAAACGGTTGTGCAACCGCGATGAACGGATCAAGGCAATAGTTTTCAGAAGAAACTTTGGGAAAAGCGCTGCTCTTTCGGCAGGATTCAGATACGCAAAAGGACAAACAATCATATCCATTGACGCTGATCTTCAGAACAACCCCTCCGACATTCCAAAGCTTCTCGCCAAATTGAACGAGGGGTATGACCTCGTCTGCGGGTGGAGGAGAAAGAGGAAGGACCCCCTCCTCACAAAGCGCGTACCTTCTAAGGTATACAACTATTTGATTTCAAAACTGCTGAAGTTAGAGATCCATGATTCTGGATGCGCCCTAAGGGCGTACAGGCGTCAGGTCACGGAAGACCTAGACCTTTATGGAGAAATGCAGAGATTTATTCCTGCTTGGGTATCCCTGAAGGGTTACCTTATCACTGAGGTGGAAGTCAAACATCGTCCGAGAGAGCACGGAGAGACAAAGTATGGTCCACTCAGAATCTTCGGCGGCCTCGCTGATCTTGCAACTATCACATTCATTCAGAGGTTCGGAACAAGGCCGGGTCACATCTTCAACTCAGTAGGCATCGCAGCGTCTATCCTGGGCTTTCTTCTCCTGGTCCTGCTCACAGTGGCCAGCGTTGTCTTTGGAACGGCAACACCTTCATTTCCACTGTATCTCGCAATAATCTTGGCCCTGGGCGGAATTCAATGCGTGACTATCGGAATGCTAAGCGAGATCATGACAAGAATTAGATATCATCTTGAGGGAAAGGCCTTCTATTCAATAAGGGAGGTAATCCAGGGCAAAAAATAGACTGAGGCTTCCCTCACACTCCTAAAGGGTCACTTTATCAAAAGATCAACTCAATTTCTCTCAGCCTTCATCGAGCGGAAAACAACTACCGAGGTTTGCGGGATGGAAGAATACACCTTTCGCGGCATCCTTGCAGTAGAGGAGATGCACTGGTGGTATGTCGCTCGAAGGCAGCTAATAGTCGACCACGTTACTGGAGACAGGATCCTAGAGATAGGATCCGGAACCGGAAACATTCTTGTAGCTCTAGCCAAAAAGTGCGGCGAGATCATTGGGATCGATTTATCCTTGGCGGCCGCAAACTTGAGTAGAGACAGGACAAAACAGGCCATCTTACATAACGTGGAAATAGTTCTAGCAGACGGGCTTAAATTATGTTTTCCAAAGGAGAGCTTTGACATGGTAATCTGTGCCGACATAATTGAACACATTCAGGATGAATGTACGTTCTTGAATGAAGTGAGAAACGTGTTGAAGCCCGGGGGATACTTGTTGATCACGGCTCCAGCAAGTAAGAGGCTCTGGAGCAGAATGGACGAGGAGTTGGGGCACCACCGACGATACGACCTATCTGGGATGAGATCGCTTCTTTGGGAATCCAGATTCAGAGATATACGAATCCGATATTGGAACTCCATCCCTTTCCCGCTGATGCTGCTATATAGGAGGTTGCTGAACCCTGGGTTCGCAAGGGAGTTAAAGGTTGGAAATAGATTCAATAGCATACTATACCGGCTCTTGAAACTTGAAGAACTCGTCAATCTCCCTTTCGGGGCATCTCTCTTCGCAGTCGCTCGGAGAACTTGATATAAGCCATCCAAGATTCAGGTCTTCGATCTAGTGTGATTGGCCTTTGATCCAAGCAGCCGCCCAATGCATGTTAGAGGAGATCGAGTCTACTAGGAGAGAAAAGACAACGGACTGTCCGCGCTAACCTGAAAGTTCGAAAGAGTGACGCTTTCGTCATCGATCGTGTCTTATCGTGCCAGGTCTCGATTCTGCCGCGTTGGTATGGAGACTCAGATGCTGCTTGTACCAGCTGATGGTTTTTCGAAGTCCTTCATGGAGACCGTATTTGGGCTTGAACCCCAAGATCTCGCGCGCCTTAGAGATGTCCGGAATCCTTCTTGGTACGTCTTCATACCACACACCGTAGAACTCTTCATACGGGACATATTGAGGCCTCAACTTGCCTGACTTTCCTGCCAGACCTACAATAAGTTCGGCCAACTTATTTATTGTAGTTTCGATAGGAGTGCCCAAGTTGAAAGTTTCTCCCACGGCTCGGTCTTCAGTGGCTGCTATCAGAGTTCCTTCTATAGCATCAGCAACGTATGTGAAAGATCTGGTCTGTTTTCCGTTTCCGTGTATCGGTGGAGGCTTATCTTGCAGAACTCGACTTATGAAAATGGAAACTACTCCACCATAATCACTCGTTTCTTGCCTAGGACCATACACATTGAAGTACCTCAGTATAGTGACTGGCAACCCATCACGCCTAAAGTAGGCGTTGCATATGTGTTCGTCAATGGCCTTGGAGCTTGCATAGCACCACCTGTCAATAGTAGTGGCTCCGAGAACTCTATCAGACTCCTCCTTCAAAGAGACATTTAGATTCTTTCCGTACACCTCGGATGTCGAAGCCAAGACAAAACGCTTCGCTCCCACTTTGAGAGCAAACTGAAGCAGATTGTCAGTGCCATAGATGTTCGTCCTTATCACTCCGATGGGATCTTCCACGTATCGCCGGACGCCAACTTTCGCTGCTAAGTGAAATATCACATGAACGTCTCTGGGCACTCTTTCAAGGTCGGCTGGATTCGTTACGTCTCCTCTTACGAATCCAAAGTTTTGCCTATCCAGCATTGTCGAAATATAGTCCATCTTGCCAGATGACAAATTGTCAAAGCAAACTACATTAGCTCCGAGTTCAACGAGACGCTCGCATAGGAGGCTTCCAATGAATCCTGCACCTCCAGTCACGAGCACGTTCGTCTGTTCGTTAAGTTTAATCAATCTGCATCAGCTCCAATTTTTCTGATCAGAATCCGATAGTTCGCATACAGAAGACATGTTCCGAGTTCCAAACGTTCATACGCTCTGATTGACAACGTAAAGCAGGCATCTCTAAAAGACTTCCCATTCAGGTGCGTCGATCAATTACTCTGCCATATGTGCGTTTGGTCAAGAGACTTACGAAAGGAACGCCGCTCAGATATTGCAGAAGTCGATATTCCTAAATAATATGTTCTACGAGATTGCCTCTTGATTGCTAGGTTGAGAGATGAAGCTTGCGTCTTATCAGGTCTGTAGGATCGGCAGCATGGAGGCCTTCGAAGAGCCTCTGCAGGATTTGGCATTTCTGTTTAGACCTGCGTCACAAAGTGCCTAGCGACGCTTCTGAACTTCTAGCACTGCTTGGCTACTTGGCAATCAGCATCTTGATGACGCTCCCTCTTATGTTCAGCCTAGCGACTCACATTCCCGGTGATTGCGACGCCTTTTGGTATTTGTGGCTCTTTTGGTGGTTCGAGCACTCGATCTTTAAGCGATGCGCCAGCCCATATTTCACAGATTTCATCTTCTATCCAAACGGAACAAATCTCTCGTTGAGCATCAACTCCATCTTCAACACAATTCTCTCGATCCCTCTACGAGTGGCATTCGGGCCGATTCCTGCATACAATCTCTTGATTCTCTTATCATTCGTAATGACCGCCTGGTCAACATATTCGTTGGCCAAGTATGTTACCGGCTCTCGCTTAGGTTCTTTTGTTGCCGGGTTGATCTTTGCTTTCTCACGTTATCGTTTCGATGCCATGGCCAGCGGGCTCAACGGGATTGTTACTACACAGTGGATTCCTTTCTTCGTACTGTACTTTCTTAGAACACTGAGAGAGGAATCGAAGGTAAACAGAGTCTTAGCCTCTATCTTCTTTGCACTCATATGCCTCAGCGACTGGTATTATGCAGTGTTCGCCGCGTTTTATGCGCTTGCGCTTTTGGCCTATTTTCTCGCAACGAAGCATAGTGGCGACTTTTTGTCGGCGATTTCCAGCAAGTTGGCCACGATATCAATCATCTCAATCGTCTTGATTCTTCCTGTTCTCTACCCTATTCTTGCAGAATCACTCTTCGGAAGCTATGAGTCTCTTCCAAGAGACGTCTACGTGCCTTTCTCTGCTGACCCAATTGGGTTTCTAGTTCCGAACCCCCAAGCATTCACCGGTCAGACACAAAACATAGTGAAGCTTTTTCCGGGGCTTTGGCATCTTCTTCAAGAGTTCTACAAAAATGTTTTGAATCGGGATTGGATCGAGGGAGACACATACCTCGGATATTCATTGCTGACTCTTGCCACTTACGCGATCTTGAAACTCAAGAAAAGAGTTCGATTATGGGCAGCTTGTGCAGTTCTATTCGCGATCCTATCTCTTGGGCCCTATCTCAGGACATTAGGAACCACGGAGTTCACCTCAATGAAGATCAGAATACCTTTGCCATTCCTTCTGCTCGTAGACATACCCATCCTCAAGTCAGTCATTCATCCCGGCCGCTTCATAATGCTGACGATCCTATCTATGGCGATTCTGGCGGCGTTCGGTGTCAAGGATCTTTTGGGAAAGACTAGCACTAGGAAGCTTTCAAAGGGCCAAAACCTTAGAGCCCTCTGGTTCGGTCTCATATGCCTAGCCGTATTGTCTGAAAATCTCTCCATCCCAATATTCATGAGTCGCGGCACAATACTGCCCGTGTACTATCCGATAGCCGCAGAGCCTGGAGATTTCGCCATACTTGAAGTCCCGCTTGGAAGCAACTATGACACTGCGGGCTTCTATGATAGATACCAGTACTACCAAACATTACACCAAAAGAGGATATTCGGGGGCTACATAGCTCGATTTCCGAAAAGTACTCAGTGGTTCATTGATGGGACTCCCGTCTTTCGTCACCTTAGATATCTTCATGCACAAGAGGATATACTCACCCAAGACATCTCAATGATAGGTTCCACAGTGCTCCAGTACTATAACGTTCGATATGTTCTTGTCCACAAGGACCTCTTCATGTGGCATCAGGATTACAACAGGCCAGACACATTGCAGAGGATCCTCCCTCTTCTCGAATTCATTGGTCTAGACCTCTTTTTCGAGGACGAACTGGTCAGCGGTTTTAGGACACCTGAGAAACATGAAAAGCAAGTTTTCATGAGGCTCGGTGAGAGCTGGCACGTAAGAGAAAGCTGGGAAGGTGTTCCAACAAGATGGATGGAAAACAATGCGACGCTATGCATAGTTAACCCGACAGCGTCGGATCTGAGAGTTGATATTGAACTTAGAGCCTTCGGAGCTTTCAGAGCTCGTCGACTCCATGTACTAGTTCGCGAGACTCTAGTCGGATCATTTCAGCTCCCGATATTTCCAGCTGGCAAGGATTGCGCATTTACTCTAACGATCCCGCCTGGAGAGACCACAGTAAAGTTCCACTGTCCTGAGGGAACAGACATTCCATCCCGAGTAGGCGCATGGAATTCCGATAAGCATATCAGTGTGGCCTTTCAGAATATTCGCATCGTAGGGAAGACGAACGGCCTGACGGAGATATCTATCAGCTAATTCGGATCACATTGCGCCAAAGCAAAGCCCGCTTCACTCGGGAATTGACAGGGAAATCGTCACACAACCAGATGAAGCGACGGAATATTGAGCGGCGCATGTTGCATTAAGATATTGTCAACAATTCTGTGTGCGTTCGGAAAGCCCCGGTGCTCTGTAGCGTAGATAGCGCATGTACTTGTCGGGCGAGTAGATTCGTCTCGCGTCTATAAGCAACGGGGTTCTCATCAAAGATGCAAACTCCTTTGGTCTCAGTCCCTTGAACTCCGGCCACTCTGTGGCTAAGATGCAGCAGTCTGCATCCCTCAGGCCACTACGAACAGAACTTGCGTAGACGACCTTTTTTCCAAGAATCCGATTCGCTTTCTCAAGTGAAACTGGATCGTAGATAGTTATCTTGGCGCCAGACCGAAGGAGGAGTTCGATCAATTTCAGTGAAGGCGATTCCCTAATGTCGTCTGTGTTAGGCTTGAAAGACGACCCCAATATAGTTATCTTCTTCCCGGCTAGTGTTCCGAGTTCCTGCTTTGCAATCCTAACGGTCTGAAGTGGCTGAAGTTCATTCACTCTCAGAGTAGACTTCAATAGAGGTGGGAAATACCCTAATCGATTCGACTCAGTAATCAGTAGGCGCAGATCCTTTGGTAGACAAGATCCGCCAAACCCAAGCCCTGCATTGAGATATGTCAAACCAATTCGCTTATCGAGACCCATGCCCTTGGCTACATCTACGATGTCAACATCCTGTAATTGTTGGCATATGTTTGCAATCTCATTTATGAATGATATTCTTGTAGCAAGAAATGCGTTACTCGCAAGTTTTATCATCTCAGCAGCAGTGGGACTTACTTCGAGTATGGGAACCTTGCTCTCATGAAAGGCGTGGTAGAACTTCCTCAGCTTGTTCATTGCCTTTGTATCACAGGCACCGATGACTACACGATCAGGGTGTAGCACATCGTGAATAGCACTACCTTCTCTTAAGAACTCAGGCTGGACTGCAAGTCCGAAGTTTCGGCCAACTCTCTTGCCAGAGATTCTTTCAAGAGTAGGTTTGATCAGATTCACAGTTGTCCCTGGTGTCACGCTACTCCGAACAACAACAACATGGTAGAACTCAGCCTTCCCTAACGCCTTTGCTATCTCTATACTTGCTGATTTTATCTGAGACAAATCGATCCTACCGACATGATCGCTGGGAGTCCCCACCGCAACAAAGGAGATCTCCGACTTCGTAATGGCTTCCGAGGTTCGGGAAGTGAATGTGAGTTTAGCTTTTGTTAAGGCATCCGACATAAGTTGTGCCAGACCGGGCTCGTAGAAGGGCAACGCCCCTTGGTTCAGACGCTTCAGCTTCTCAAGGTCACGTTCTGAGACAATCACTTCGTGGCCCTTGTCTGCCATACAGCATGCCCATACGAGGCCAACGTGACCAGAGCCTACAACCGATATTAGTGCCATTTTCTTGTCAATATTCATGAACGAGTATCACAGGCGATATAAGGTTAATAGCGTGCGGGACCACCTTCTTTCTTCAAGAAGTAGCGATGGGACTCAGTGAGAAGCAAGATTAAGGCATATGATCTGGCCCAAGCAGAACTTCGGCTGTCTAGAGATGGATAGTAAACAATGAGTTGTGCGATACCGAGAAGTTTCTCAGCTCCCATCGACATTTTGATAATCACAGACACGATTTGGGAACTATCAAACGTGGTTCCAGTTCGTACGTCTTGGTCATGTCTCGCAGTGGTGCAACCGTATTCAGATGCGTTGAAATGTTCACGAGCGGAAGCGGAGGTCTGGACTTAATCCGAACAAAGCCAATATAGAAAATAGCTATCTCAATAACGTCAAAGGGACATGGATGTCATCCCAAGAGTTACCTCTTCCTCCTGACAGGATTGCGCTTTATGTTGGCGGAACAAAGGGCCGCGAATTTCTGGAGCAGGGACAGAAGCTTTACCGTTGCCTATTGCATTGTCTGCCTCCAAAATTCTCTTTTGGAGGCAAGAGGGTGTTAGATTTTGGCTGTGGTTGCGGCCGAATTCTTCGACACTTCGTGAGCACCGCCGAAACATGCGAGTTCTGGGGCTGTGACATCAGTGGACCGTGTATTGATTGGCTTAGCGCTCACTTCCAACCGCCTTTTCACTTCGTCCAGAACAATGAAGCGCCCCCTCTCCCTTTCGAAAGCGACTACTTCGACCTGATCTACTGCGTCTCTGTCTTCACGCATCTTGCCGACACTTGGGAGATTTGGCTACTGGAGCTTCGCCGTATCCTGAAACCAGAAGGAACAGCCCTCATCACTTTTATGGGCAGCACACCCCATCAGGTCATACTAGGCAAGCGCTTTGAAGAATCTATCGGCATGAAAGTAACCTGGCCGGGTCACGGATGGGATCTAGGTGGACCTTTCGTCTACCACTCCAATACTTGGATCGCCGAGAATTGGGGAAGAATACTCCCGATTGAGGCCATATTTTTGGAGGGACTCGAACGCTTTCAATCGATTGCACTTGCCTGCAAGACCCAGAAGAGAAATAGGTTGTATCATCCCATTCTGATCCAGCCCTTTCCCTATCGAGAAACACGTTCGGACTTCAAGGGAGATCTGACTCTCAATGCGTTTGCTGAACGGTCATGGTTGGCCAACCCTGGCACTCCAGTGCCTCCGATCGCTACGTTTGAAGGCTGGTTCGCGTCGCGGCGAGGCCCCGTGAACCGAGTGGAGGTGCGTATCAACGGTCAATTGATTAAGATTGAGGGCAGAATCAATGTCGAACGTGAAGACGTGCAAAAGGCCTCACCGGATTTTCCGGATAGCTTACATTCAGGATTTGAACTAACAGCAGACCTATCCAAGTTCGCGCCAGGCCCCCTTGAGCTTGAGATCACTGGCATCGATCCAGAAGGAAACCGTCTTCCTTTATCGGCTCAGATCCGTGTCGTTGGTTGGGCAGATATAGTAGGTGACAAATTGGCGAAGGGCGCACAAACCTAGAACGCGGGGAAATCAGAAGGTTCATTTAACCAATCAGGGCTTACGTGTGCGGGATGACAATCAGAGTGACCTCATAGAGACCTTGGTGAACCATCTTGGAGTTTGAATTCTATGATTGGATGGGTTTTGATAGCTATTACATTACCAAGGTCAAGAAATTCTATCTCCCCTTCTTTGAGGATGCAAAAGTCGTTCTCGACCTAGGTTGCGGCCGGGGAGAGTTCCTCCAACTCTTGAAAAGCAAAGGGATACGAGGGTATGGAGTGGATTCAGACAGAAAGATGGTACAATACTGCAAACGACGAGGGCTAAACGTGGTCGAGGCACACGCAATCTCCTTTCTCAAAGAGACTCACCACAAGTTTGATGGGATATTCTGCTCACATCTGGTGGAGCACATGCTTGTCAAGGATTCGGTGGGACTTCTCTCTCTATGCAAGAAACTGTTAACCAGCGGCGGCACCATTCTGGTGTGCACTCCAAATCCAGCGTCGTTGCCCATGCAACTCTATGAGTACTGGAGAGACCCTACACACGTGCGAATGTATACTCAGGAATTGCTAGAGTTCCTGCTTCGCTTCACGGGTTACAAAGTAATTGACTCAGGCATCAATCCGAACTACACCTTTATTGTACCGTTTAGAGAACAAGTCTACAGACCAACGAGATCTAAGAAGGAAGCTCTGCCTGGTCACGCACGCCTCCACTTGGCTGAACTTAAAGCAATCATAGATAGGATGAGAGCGCTTGAGAAGAAAGTCGATGCAATTACAACTGACATCATACGAGTCCTCAAGGGCCTATACTGTCCAGGAGAAGTCTACGCAGTTGCACAAAAACTGTCGCGCGAAAGTCGGACCATAGGTAGAACGAGCTATGCCTAGAAGTTCCAGAAAAGGATCTGTCAGAGCGCGCAAAGGTGGAATAACTGTAATTGAGTACAAGAACAAAATAATAACGGGATTAAGGAAAGAACTGGCCTCACATCGAAAAGAGTTTAGTCAGTACGCCAGAGGTCTTGAGCAGCATTCTAGGAATCTTGGGTCTGCTTTGAAGGAGAGGGATTCACGGATAGGTGAGTTGGAGGCCTATGTTAAGGATCTTGAGAAGCAT
>Ga0209314_10001031_pt1 | contig 12626 bp, 12 predicted proteins | sample I19B2metaG_FD_184146 | JGI IMG/M metagenome (GOLD analysis project Ga0209314, IMG submission 184146) | Lake sediment bacterial and archeal communities from Gulf of Boni, Indonesia to study Microbial Dark Matter (Phase II) - ​I19B2 metaG... | ecosystem: Environmental > Aquatic > Freshwater >...
TCTGAGCATTCAGCGATGTCAGCGTGTGTGGGCGCGAGCCTGACTGGGGCAAGGGTTCTGACTGCGACTGCCAGCCAAGGACTTGCACTCATGCATGAGATGATGTACATAGCATCGGGCCTTCGATGCCCCATCGTCATGGGCGTGGCGAACCGAGCTCTCTCCGCCCCGATTAACATTCACGGAGATCAGTCGGACATGATGGGGTCAAGGGACTGCGGCTGGATACAGATTTACTGTGAGAACGCGCAGGAATCCTATGACTGGACACTGCAGGCGTTCAAGATAGCTGAGGATCCAAACGTCTTGCTGCCTGTCACAGTCAACTTGGACGGGTTCATTCTCTCACACGCCATGGAGGGCGTGGAGGTGCTGACCGACGAGGAGGCAAAGAGGTTCCTGCCGCCAAGTAAGGTTGAGTGCAGGCTTGACCCTAAGAAGCCGACTACCATAGGAGCCCTATGTCTCCCAGACTACTACTTTGAGTTCAAGAAGCAGCAGGATGAAGCCATGAAGCATGTGCCGGCCAGTCTTCTGAGAACTGCGGAGGAGTACGCGAAGCTAAGTGGACGGAGATATGGCATATTGAACTCATTCGAAGCGGAGGACGCAGATGCTACAATTGTGTGCCTTGGCAGTACAGCAGGCACAGTCAGGTCCGTCGTGAAAGAGCTACGTGCGAAAGGGAAGAAAGTCGGCTTGGTGAACCTATGGCTTTACCGGCCATTTCCAGCGAAGGAAATCGCAGACACGATAGCCAAATCCAAAGTCGTCATTGTCTTCGATAGAGCCCTGAGTTTCGGTGCTCCTTATGGAGCCCTCTGCCAAGACGTAGTCTCAGCCATGTATGGCTCGAAGTCCAAGCCTCTTATCACCAACGTGGTGTACGGACTCGGGGGAAGAGACATCACGCCGTCAGAGATCGCTTCCGTCTATGAGGACGGACTTAGAGCAGCCAAGTCCGGCCATGTTGAAGAACAGGTCAAGTTCGTAGGGGTGAGGGAATGATGGTCGTACTGAAGGAGCTTACAACCGAGGAACTGTTTGCTCCAGGGCATAGACTTTGCGGGGGATGCGGCGCATCCATAGCCGCCAGATTGGCTCTGAAGATGACTCGGGGACCAACGGTCGTAGTTCAAGCGACTGGATGCCTTGAGGTTGCAAGCACGATCTATCCGTTCACAGCTTGGAGAGTTCCATACGCTCACATCGCGTTTGAGAACGCAGCCGCAGTCGCAAGCGGGATAGAATCTGCTTTCAAAGCCATGGAGCGAAGAGGAGCTTGGAAGGACCCCGTGGATGTCATAGTCTTCGCTGGCGATGGAGGCACTTTCGATATCGGTATACAGGCGCTCTCAGGCGCCTTGGAGAGAGGGCATGACTTTGTCTACATCTGCTATGACAATGAGGCCTACATGAACACAGGGATCCAGAGGTCCGGTTCGACTCCTCACGGTGCCTCAACCACGACCAGTCCTGCAGGGTCCAAAATTCCTGGGAAGCCTGAGTGGAAGAAGGATTTCGCAGCCATATGTGCGGCCCACGGAATAGATTATGTCGCGACAGCATCGGTGGCTTACTGGAACGACTACATGACGAAGGTGAGAAAGGCCATTGAGGTTGATGGCCCAGCTGTGATTCACGTGCTCTCGCCTTGCCCAAGAGGTTGGAGATGCGACACGTCAGAATCGATCAAGATGGCTAGGCTGGCCGTGCAGACGAAATTCTTCCCGGTCTATGAGATTGAGCGGGGCAAATACACGCTTTCAGTCAAGATCCCGAAGCCGTTGCCCGTCGAAGACTTGCTGAAGGCGCAGGGAAGGTTCAGCCATCTGTTCAAGCCAGAGAATAAGGGAGAGATCGAGAAGATCCAGAGATGGATCAACGAGAACTGGAGCAGAATCCTGAGATTGTGCGGTGAGGCTCAGAGCTAGAGACAACGCATCGAACAGGAATGTTGAGCAGCGGCCAATTCATTACGCGCCGAATGAGAACGACAACGTTAACCTGAAGTAGAGGCGACTTCCCCCATCCATTCTTCAAGCTTCTCTCTCGATTCTTCATCGCTCATCTGAACCGGAGGGTGCTTCATCAGGTACGCCGACGGATACACTAGAGAACCACCCACACGTCTGTCCAAGGCCAATTGAGCGAATCTCACCGCGTCTATTGCGGTCCCACCGGATGTGGATTTGTCATCGACATCCAATCTCATTTCCATGTTGAATGGGATATTCGCAAACATTCTTCCTTCTATCCTGATGAACGCGAGCTTTCTATTCCCGAGGAACGGAATGAAGTCGCTAGGCCCTATGTAGATCCTATCGTCCTGCAATCTCTCTTCAAGCTGGCTCTGCACGGCTTCGGTTTTTGAGATCTTCTTGCTCTCCAGCCTATCTCTTTCAAGCATATTGATGAAGTCAGTATTTCCGCCGACATTGATTTGGTAGGTTCTATCGATGACTGCACCTCTGTCACGACAAAGCTTCGCCAGAACTCGATGAACTATCGTCGAACCAACTTGGCTCTTAATGTCGTCACCTATGATAGGAAGATTCCTCTCTTTGAACCTCTTCTGCCATTGCTCACTTGACGCTATGAAGACGGGGATACAGTTCACAAAAGCGCAACCTGTTTGAACGGCAATCTCCGCCCAGAACTCCGTCGCCTTCTGGCTCCCAACAGGTAGATAGTTTAACAGTACGTTAGTTCCTGTGGCGCGGACTTCCTCGAGAATTTCTTTGCGCAACTGGTCGGCTGCCTTCGTCTGTTTAAGGGGCTTGATCAGATCTGCTGCAAACATCCCGACCCCGTCGAGAATCGGGCTCTCCTTTACTGTTGCACTGCAGCCGGACACCTTTTCGACCCATCGAACCTCATTGGGTTCGCTGAAGATCGCTTCATCCAACCGTCTTCCAACCTTGTTTGCTGCCACATCAAAGGCGCTGACAAACTCTAGGTCTTCCACTGAGTAGCGTCCTACACGCTCGTGCATCAGGCCTATTCTTTCGTCTTTGCCGGATCTGTAGTATTCGACACCTTGGATGAGTCCGCTAGCGCAGTTTCCAACTCCTATTATGCCAACTTTGACTTTGGGCATGATTCCTGCCTCGCGTGGGATGTATACTTTTATAGTGATAAAGGTTTTATGCTCGCATACCGGGTATAGGTCGTTTGCCCATGGCATATGAACGGCTACTCCGAAAAACAACCAAAGAGAACCTTTGGCTCTATGTCCTGAGCATTCTGAAAGACAGGCCCATGTACGCCTATCAACTGAGAGACGAGATAAAGCGGCGTTTTGGCTTCGTGGTCGGAGAAGTGACGTCATATGTTGTTATGTACGGTTTGAAGAATGAGGGGTTGGTCAGAATCTCAAAGGAAGAGCCCAGGAAAGAAGGCCTTGCCAGAAAGTACTATTCGATAACGCCGGAGGGAAGAGCACTCCTGTCAAGAGGCGCATCATACTTGCGAGAGCTTTCCCAGAAACTCTGACAAGTAGCCGAGAAGGCAGCCCTACAGTTGTCGATATCGCACTGATGCCGGTACGATATTCCAGAGGCCTGCTATTGCATTTTCTGAGCCTTCCCTCGGTTGCTTGAAGCTCCGCAACACTCTTCTTTCACTTTGAATGCCAGTCTTTGCAGGTGATGTAGATTGGTGAGGAGTATGAGGATCACCGTAGCTGGCATAGAAATGATTGCTCAGTTCCTAGAGAACAAGAACCCTAAGACCTGTGAAGCAATTCTAAGCTCCCTGCCCATTGAAGGCGTGGCAAACCGGTGGGGTGACGAGATATACTTCGAGGTACCGGTTTCCGTCGGACTGGAGAAGGCGCAACAAACAGTGGTTGAAGGCGACGTTGCATATTGGCCCCCCGGAAGAGCGTTTTGCATCTTCTTCGGGCGAACACCCGCCAGTAAGGGAAATGAGCCTTGCGCGGCCAGTCCAGTGAACGTGTTTGCAAAGATAGTCGGGGATGCTTCCGTATTCAGAAGGGTCAAAGACGGCGACAAGGTGAAAATCGACAGGGCAGACAAGGAACCTGGATGATTCTCACTGCTTGGCGAAATTCTATATCAAATAGCAATGCATGTTTCAGTTGACTAGCTGATTAGTGGCAAAGGTGTCAAGCTTGAAAGTTGGTTTTGTGGGTCTCGGTGTGATGGGCAAGCCTATGGCGAAGAACCTGTTGAAGACGGGCTATTCACTCATTGTCTGCAAGCATCTTGACCCAAGACCAGTAGATGAACTGGTTGCCGCAGGGGCCCATGAAGTCTCTTCCCCTAGAGAGGTTGCGGAAGAGAGTGACATAGTGGTCACTATGCTTCCGGACTCGGCTGATGTTGAGGAGGTTGTGCTTGGAGAGAAGGGATTATTGAGAGGCGCAAGAAAGGGCATGATCATAATCGACATGAGTTCTATCGCTCCATCTTCGTCGAAAAGGCTCGCATTAGAGGCAGAGAAAGAAGGTGTGGAGATGCTTGACGCCCCGGTCAGCGGGGGCGAAACAGGGGCGATCGAGGGAACCTTGACGATTATGGTGGGAGGAAAGAAATCTACACTATCAAAATGCGTTGAGATTCTCCAAGCCTTGGGGAAGAGCATTGTCTATGTCGGTGATGCCGGAGCAGGCCAGACTGCGAAGCTTGCGAATCAGATAATAGTGGCGCTGAATATTGCAGCCGTCTCAGAAGCGTTCGTTCTCGGCACGAAGGCAGGAGTAGACCCGTCGGTCCTATTTGAAGCGATACGGTCAGGTTTGGCCGGAAGCAATGTCATGAACGCAAAGATCCCAAAGATTCTACAGCGAGATTTCAGGCCTGGCTTCAAGATAAGGCTTCACCATAAGGATCTGAAGAATGCGCTTGAAGCCGCGAGAGACCTGAAGACCCCTCTACCACTGACAGCTTTGGCACAGCAGATCCTATGTGCGCTTGTCAACGATGGAAAGGGCGAAGCAGATCATTCGGCGATAATCAACTTCGTGGAGCGCCTCGCGAACGTTGAAGTGAGAAGCACGGGCTAATTTGTTCGCCCGAGCGTGCCGATGATGAGAGTACTGTTTGTGGATAGGCCAAGACGAGTGAAGATGCGAGATGACTCTTGAGGAGTACTTGAGGTCGCAAGGCGTTTGGCACCGATTCATTGCCAAGCCAGCAACCATTCATACTGTAGACGCGGCAAAGGTGAGCGGCATTGAACTCCGCAGGATCACAAAGAATCTAGTGTTCAAAGTGGACGACGAAGATTATGCGCTGTTGATAGTACCAGGTGACAAGAAGGTAGATGTGGAGAAGGCGGCAGAGGCGCTAGCAGCTGACAAGATCTCTCTCGTCCCCTTCGGCCAGTCGGAAGAGATTAGCGGCTTTCCTCCGGGCGGCACCCCCTCAGTTGGCCATAAGAGGCGAATGAAAGTCGTTCTTGATAGATCTCTGTCGGATCTCGAGACTTTGTACTGTGGCGGGGGCAGCCGGGACAAGCTTTTGGAATTGAGGGTCAAGGATATAGTAAGACTAACGGATGCGGCAATTGCCGAGATCTCAACTGGATAGGCACATTGCAAGGAGTTGATTGAACTAAGCAACTCAGCCGATACTTGTATTAGCCGATGGGTCCCGATTGAGACCATATTTATAATTGGTAGGCGCAACAATGGAGAGAAAAACGCATGTCCGGTGAGAGAGGTTGAATCTGAGAAGGCTAACGAGCGCGATCCTATTAGTCGTTGTCTTGGCGATCATTTTCTATCCTTCATTTGCGATGGGAGTCGTCACTCTGAGGATCACTGACAGCGGAGTCCTGCCTGGTGAACCTCTCTATGCCAAGTGTTCGAACATCGCCCTCCATAGAACGGGCGAAGGAGACAAGACCGGATGGATAGAATTGATGAACGTGAGTAGCACCTACGACTTGACAAGCCTTCGAAACGTGACAGAGACCCTGCTCAGATCGAGGATAACGGCTGGCCGTTACGACAAGATCAGGTTCATCTTGGTCGAAGTGACAGTGGTTGTGAACGGCACCAAGATTAAGCTTCCAATCGGGCAATCCGTTGTGACGCTGGATCTTGAGCTTAACATCGGCTACGGCGAGGAGAGGATCCTTCTTCTGGATTTCAAGACCAATTCCACCAAGGCGCGGGTCAGCCGCATATTGGAGAATTCCCCAACTATTGCAATCCTGAAATAGTGTTTGAGGGAGGCGAGGATTCATGTGTATAGTTGGAAAGAACGAACTTGTCAAGCTTATCGAGAAGTCTAGGTGTATACATCCGTTCAGCCATGACCTTTTGGACGGAGATGGCTACGTCCTTACTGTCAGAGAAGAGACTGCCCTTCACTACCTTGAGCATAAAAACCTCGTATCAAACGAGATCGTGTTTACCCCTCCCAGCTATGTGGCTCACCTTACCGCGAAGAGCAAGTATGGACGAATGGGCTTGTCCTTTCTCAATGCCGCGAAGGTACACAGTGGATTCGTTGGCAGACTTGCTTTAGAGCTCGTTAACCTTCACAATGAGCGTCAACCGATAACGATCAGGAAGGGAGACCCGTTGATGCACATAGAGTTCGTGACCAGAACTGGAGAGCCTTCGCCTTACACAGGAACCTACATGTTCCAGTACATGACAGATGACGAAGCAGAAGAGTACGGAAAGATCATAGCAAGTCAGTTCAGAGGACTCTTCGATGAGGCTCAGCTCAAGCGAATGATTGCGGAGAGAGTGCGCGAATAGCCGACAGTGAATTGTTGGTTACTTCTAGCTCGTCTTATCCTTTGAGAATCGCGAAGGGTTCTTGTGCTCGAAGCTTGATTCAGTGCGGGATCTACATTCTGTCAGGAGTGTCTATCCCAAGCAACATTAGGCTGTTCTTGAGGGCAATTCTGGTGCAGTCAACCAATTTGAGCCTCGCTTGCTCAAGGCTTTCTGGTTTCGTTCCTATCACTCTACATTTTTCATAGAACACGTTGAAGACTGTTGCGAGATCGTACGAGTATCTGGCGACTCGTTGGGGAGACAGGCTTTCGGAAGCAATTCTGACGACGTAAGGAAACTTTGAAAGTGCCTTTATGAGAGAAATCTCTTCGGGCTGAGTCAACAGTGATGGATCTGCCTTCGAATTCTGCACAGCGGTTCCTGCCTTCTCCAGGATTCTGCAGATCCTGACATGAGCATACTGCACATAGGGTCCAGTCTCCCCTTCTAGGTCAATCGCCTCGTCGAGATCGAACACTATGATCTTGTCATTATCCACCTTCGTGAGATCGTATCTGAACGCTGCAGTTGCGATCTTCCGTGCAGTTTCTTTCAGCCATTTTTCCTCAGCGTCCGGGTTTCTCTTCTGCGTCTCCTCAAGCGCTCTATTAGTCAGCCTGTCAAGGACCCTATCAGCGTTCACGAATAGTCCTCGTCTGCCCTCCATGTGGAGCATTTTTCTCTGCTTCTGGTCCTCCGACACTGCTACACCAAGGTCTCTTGCGGTTTTGCGGCTCAAAGAGACCACCTCGTAGGCGTAGTGAATATACCTCTTCGGGCTTGCCTCACCGGCGACTAGTCGTAGGAAAGTTGAAAGTATCTCTTGGGGGCGGCTCTGACGAACGTCGATAACAGATATTGCTGTCTCCGCGAACCCAAATGCTGGGTGATCTTTGAGGCCTTTGTCGGAAGTTGTGGTCCAAAGGTTAGTGCCGTTCGGTTGACTCAGAAGAGTCGCGTAAGAGAAATCCTTGTCCAACAGACCCAGTTTCCACATCCCGTATGGAACATCCTTCCCGAGATAGGTTGTAGTTCCATTGCTCCTAACGAGGACTGCGTCTGTCTCCGCTGCAAATTCTGGTAGTTCAGTCACCTTTGCAACCCAGCATCCTGCGAGCTTGCCGTCGTCTTCCAGAACGACGAGCCCAGTTTCCTTCAGCTTGTTGAAAGCGTCATTCCACAATCCTGAGTGTAAGATGTCGGTTTCCCAATTGAGAAGGTCGAAATACACATTCATTCTCCAGCAAGTCTCGAGTTGTGCTCTCAAGACTCTCAAGGAGATCTGCTTGGCGATTGCTGCGGTTTCGTTGTTTCCCTCCTCGATCAACCTGCTGATATTCTTTCGCTGCTCCAATAGCTCCGGACGAGTCTCATACAGTTGATTGACTTTCACGTAGACGTCGTCGCCACAGTACTGGTCAAATTTCATGCCTTCAGGCGGCTCTGATCTGAACCCGAGCGAGAGAAAACCCAGAACCACATCAGCAACCTGTGTTCCGCTGTCATCCACGTAGTTTGCTACTTGCACATCGTATCCCGTAAACCGTAGAATTCTCGCCAGAGAATCTCCCAAGCAAGTGTTTCTTGCATGCCCAATATGAATCGCCTTGTTAGGGTTCACGTTGGTATGCTCTACCAGCACACGCTTTCCATGGCCCAAGTCAGCGCTGCCGTAAGATGATCCCTTTTCCGCTATCGATTTGAACACTCCATCTGCAATCTTGCCAACTTTCATGAAGAAGTTCAGATACGGGCCTGCAGCTCCTACGCGATCTATCAGTGACGCTTCAGGCACAGATATGTGAGATAGGATTTTCTTGGCGACTTGGGAGGCATCTTGCCTTTCCTTCTTCGAGATGGCAAATGCAGCGGTTGTGGCTATGTCTCCCATGGCCGGATCTGGCGGAGTTTCTAGAGAGATACTCTCATCGTAACTGAGCTTACGCAAAGCATGTGCTATTGCCTGGCGTACTTCATCGACGAACTGTTGGTAGCTCATTATCTCCGCCAGTGTATGGCTTCTGGCTCATTGTTAAGTCATTTCCCACTTATTTGATATGATGCAAGGCACTAGCGACTTTGACTAGGAAGCACGTCCACGGGACAGAATCTGTGATACGCGAAGCCGATGCCAAGAGGCGCCTTCAAACCAAGTGAACTTACATGACGTTTTGATTTCTGAGCATCAAACTATGTTTAAATATGGCTGACTTTGATTCAGGAAAAGATTGAGTGACTATCCATGAGTTTGCTGAAACTTCGCTTGGGGGCGATTGGTACGCTGGCCCTCATCATTGCCACCTCGACGCTTTTCTTCACGGTTGTCTTGAGCTTGACGCGTGCGCTGAATCTTGTCGCTCTAGCGTTTTGCGTCGTGCTATTCAACATAGCGCAATGGCTTGTCGCGCCTTACCTCATAGATGGTTTGTATGGAACGCAAAGCGTCTCGGAGTCGGATAACCCGAAGCTATGCGCCATGGTTGAGAATCTGAGCCGAAAGATCGGAGTGAAGACACCCAGGCTAATGATGGCGAATTTGCCGATCCCCAACGCCTTCGCTTATGGTTCACCCATCGCGGGAAGCAGAGTCGCAGTGACAAACGGACTCCTCAAGGAGCTTGAAGACGAGGAGGTCGAGGCTGTGGTCGGACATGAGTTGGGACACTTGAAGCATAGAGATGTCCAAGTAATGATGCTCGTATCTGTGCTACCTGCAATCTTCTACTATTTGGGTTACTCAATGATGATGTCTTCGGCGTATGGCCGTGGGAACCGCAGAGAGGGAAGCGGAGGACTGGCTGCCCTGCTCGGTATTGCCTCTATGATTCTATATTGGGTTCTCACTCTATTCGTTTTGGGATTGAGCAGGATGCGTGAATACTACGCAGACCGCACGAGTGCTTTGTCAGTGGAGGATGGGCCACGTAAACTCTCGGAAGCTCTCGCCAAGATTGTGACATCGACAGGCCGGATGAAAACACGTTATGGTCACGTGGGGAACTCTAGCAGTTTCAAGGCGCTCTTCATCAGTGACCCTGACCGAGCCGAGACCGACGAAGCAGCGATTGCCGCGTCGAGAATGTTCAGGACGGATCAGCGACTGGTGCAGGAAATAGTTTCGAAAAGAGTCACTACGTTGGACCGAGCCCTCGAGTTGTTTTCAACGCATCCGAACATTGTGAAGCGCCTCCGAGCTCTCCAAGGACTTTCATAGAACTTCAAGAGCCGTCGGTTCAGTGGTCTACCGCCTGTCAGGCTGCAGACCCTCTGGAATCAGGTTTTCAGAACTACTTTTTCCCATAGCATCTGCTACCTTCTTTCGCTGAGGGTAGACTGTAATGCTTATGTGCATGAGGAGAGGCGAAGGGGCGATAATACTATAAGTACTAGGTCGAGATGAGCCGAGTGGTAAGTGCAGCCGCTTCCGCGAACGCATCATATGGTGTTACAGATCTAGTTGTCATGGCGTTCACGCACTTCGCGAATCATGTCTATGTGCAGATTCATTTCGCTCTGATTCCGGTTTTCATGAAGGACTTCGATCTAAGCCTCGGTCTTGTCGGAATAATGGTGATGATTCCTGTTTTGTCCGAGGCGATTACGACAATTCCCGCTGGATTCGTCGCCGACAAACTGGGTTACTCCCGCCAGATCACAATTAGCCTAGGATTAACGGCGCTATCTGCAATTCTGATGAGTCAGGCTTCAAATGTCTACTTCGTTGTTCTCTCGCTTTGTGTTCTGGCTCTCTCGACAACGATATACCACCCGCCGGCATACGGCGCTGTCAGCCAAATGTTTCAAGCACAAAGGAACAGAGCACTTGGGATCCATGGCGCAGGCGGAACCCTAGGATGGGCTTTGGGCCCTCTGTCAGTGGGAGCGCTCATAGGAACCTTTGGTTGGAGGCTTGTCTACCTCGTCTGGATTCCTCCGACATTTTTCTGTATGATTCTCTTGATGAGAATGAGGCTCCCTGATACAAGGGCTCCTGCCACAAGTCAAGCTCAAAGAAGCTTGAGGTCAATGCTCACGGTGAGCTTCTTAACAGTCCTCGCAGTTATTGCCATCAACTCAATGGGAAGGCAGATAGTATCGACACTAATGTCACCATACATTGTTCTTGAGCGAGGCTTCTCCATTCAAATTGCGAGCTTCGTTGTGGGGTTGATGCCATCGGCAGGGATCGTCGCGGCGCCTCTGGGCGGGCTCTGCGCTGACAGGCTTGGAGAAAAGAAATGGCTCACGTTGACGTTTACAGCCTCTGTGCTTGCGTTTATTGGCCTTGTAAATGCCCGCACGATCGAGCAGCTGTTTCTTCTCGCAGTTATCTACGGTTATATGGTCTACAGCGGGATGGCAGCAACAGCGGCGCTCGTATCCTACTTCACACCGACTGCAAGAAGAGGACTAGGGTATGCGCTGTATTTCTTGCCTTCATATATTGTGGGAGCTGTCGCTCCCGTGATAGCGACAGCAATCGCTGAATCCTACGGAATGCTAACCTCATTCACACTGTCTGTGATGCTCTTGCTCGCTGGAATTGTACTGCTTCAGAAGGTTCCTCGAACGAAAACCTGAGACTGGTGGAGCAACTGACTCTTGGGCTAACATCGAGTTGCCATTGCCCTTTAGTAGATGGAACCGGGTAACAAGGATGATTAGTGTTCCGTGATAAGTCGCTGTGCACTCTTTCAAGTTCCTTGTTTCGGTTTGAACGGCCAACATCTGCGCATGTGCAGATAAGCGAGCTCAGGTATTCCGACCAAGTGGACCAGCATGAAGAATGCGAACCAAGCTTTGTCTCCGTTCTTGGCTGAAAACCATAAGCCCAGAGAAGTCCAGAAGAAACTCCAAGCTGCTAAAGGAATCATGAGCAATACTATGTTTGCAGGAATCTGAATCATAGCTTTCTCCCAGCCACCTTGCGATGACTATGTTTTGCCTCATTCAAAAGCTCTCTCCTGAAGCTCTGTGGTGAAGCATTTATGCATCGTTGTCTCCATGGCGGCCGATAGAATGGTTTGAAGGGTGAAGAGGAGTGATCAAGACCGTTTGGTGCGTCACTTTCTATGTCTCTGATTTGGATAGGGCCTCAAGGTTCTATGAAGAAACCTTGGGCCTGGAGAAGAAGTACGAGTACTCAAGTTATGTTGGGTTCGAGTGCGGTGGAGTAGAGATCGGACTGATTCCGAAACTTGAAGGACAGAGGGTAAGTCAGCCGTCTGCTTCGGTGGAGTTTCTTGTAGATGATGTTGAGAGATTCTGCACCGAACTGAAAGGGAAAGGGGTGAGGTTCGTTGAGGAACTTCATGAGGAACCGTGGGGCGGAAGGCAGGCGTCCTTCACGGATCCAGACGGAAATGCTCTGCAGATAGCCCAGATAGACTGGGAGAAGTACTTCGCCATCTCGGCCACAGGCGCCAAAAAGAAGCCATGACACTGTGCACGTTTCTAAAGTGCATCAACGTCGTGGCGTACGATCAATCATTTCGAGCGTATCCGGTCCCGTACCAATGAGTGTCACCGGGACCCTCACCTCTGCTTCCAAGTTGTCAAGGAACCGTCTTGCATCCTGAGGGAGCTCCTCATATGAGCGCAGCCCGGAGCACCTCGGGTAAAGCCCGTCAAGCTTTGTCACTGCAATTTGCGTTGCTCCATTCAGTCTTACGGCACGCTTCGCCATCTCCAAGTTGAAGGGAGCAACCCTTCTGGGCTTTCGGGTTACAGTGGTTGTCTCCTGCCAACCTTTCTCTTGCGCATCCTGTTCCGACAGCTCTCCCGGCAAGGGACCAGCCAGACTTGACCTCGTGACTGTTGACTTGAAGACTACGATCACATCATCAACCTTAGTTGGACCAATGCC
>Ga0209314_10001032_pt1 | contig 12618 bp, 11 predicted proteins | sample I19B2metaG_FD_184146 | JGI IMG/M metagenome (GOLD analysis project Ga0209314, IMG submission 184146) | Lake sediment bacterial and archeal communities from Gulf of Boni, Indonesia to study Microbial Dark Matter (Phase II) - ​I19B2 metaG... | ecosystem: Environmental > Aquatic > Freshwater >...
CCGCTGCCCCGCCGGCCCAGGGCCGCCTGCAGGTCCACCACCCGCTCCGACAATTCGCGGATGCGGGTCAGGTCCTTGCTGACCTCCAGGGCGCCCATCCGCTCCCCCTCCACCACCACCGGCCAGGTGGAGTTCAGGGTGGTGATGCGGTCCCCCTTGTAGCTGGTGAACGTCTGCTCCTCATTGAGGAAGGTCTGGCCGGTCTTGACGCACTTCAGCAGGGTGCTGGTGTCGTAGGAAAGGGATGGAAAGACCTCCAGCACGTGCTTGCCCACAACCTCCGAGGCGTCCAGCCCGTCCAGGCCGGCCGCGGCGTGGTTGTAGAAGATGGTGATGCCCTGGCGGTTGACTACGTGGATGCCCTCGTCGATGGCGCCCAGGATGGCCTGGAGCAGGGCTGCATCCAGCTGCTGGCCTGGCATGTCAGTGGTTCCCCGCGGTCGGGTCGCCGTTCGGGCCCGTGTCCGAGCCCTCGCGCCCTGAGCCGCCGTCCGGCACTGCCTCACGCCGCCGCGCCAGGTCCACCTGGCTGCTGGCGCCCACGCCGCCCAGCCGTTCCAGCACCCGGCCGGCTTCGGCCAGGCGGGCCTGAATCTGGGGCAGAGCCTCCAGGGCCGCGGCCCGGCCCACCTCAACGTACTCCCGCACGTGGTCCAGGTCGAAGCCGCTCATCTGGGTCGAGTCCGGCTTCACGATGACGTCCGCGTCCTGCAGAACCCGTGTCGTCTGGGCCTCCTGCATGATGTCGTAGCTGGCCATGAAAACCTGCACCAGGTTCTTGGGCGGTTCGCCCAGGCGCTTGTCGCGGCTGCTGACGTCCACCGCCACCACCACGTCCGCGCCCATGCTCCGTGCAACATTGGCGGGCACGTTGTTCCGGACGCCGCCGTCCACCAGCACCCGGTCGTGGTAGCGCACAGGCAGGAAGATGGCCGGCATGGAGGCGCTGGCGCGGACGGCGGGCGCCACGCGGCCGTCTCCCAGGATGACTTCCTCGCCGGAGGTCAGGTCCACGGCCACGCAGGTAAGGGGAACCCGCAGCTGGTCGAAGGTCTGGTCCTTGATGAGCGTGGCGACGAACCGCTCCAGGCCCTCCGTATCCAGGAGGCCGTCGCGGCGCAAGTTGAGCCGCACCAGGTGCCGCCAGTTGATGCGAACCGCCAGTTCCTCGATCCACTTGAGGTCGAGCCCGGCGGCGTAGAGCGCACCCACCAGGGCCCCGCCCGACGTCCCGGCGATGAGATGAACGGGCACCTGGTTCTCCTGCAGCACCTGGAGCACACCGATGTGGGCAAGGCAGCGCGCCGCGCCGCCCCCCAGGGCGAGCCCCAGCCGCGGCCCCGCCCGTTTTTGGGCACCCGGGCTGCGGCGCACGTCTCCGCCGGTTCCCTCAGCCATGGTGTAGCCTCCCGATATCCCCGGATGGTTACTGCGATTCGCCGCTCCCCGTCCGGCCTCCTGCCTGCCCGGGCCACCTGAGCCGCCTGCTAAGTTTTCGGCACACCCTTACCACGCGGCCCCGGGTGGTCCCGCACCGGGCATCGACGCGGCCCCACGCGCCACGGCCCCACGCAAAGCGGCGGACCCGCAGGCCCGCCGCCGTCTTGTTGCTCCTATAGAGTTCGTGAGAGCCTGATCAGACTACATCCGCTCCGGCGCCGAGACCCCCAGCACCGCCAGGGCGTTGTGCAGGGTGAGGCGCGTCGCCTCCGCCAGGGCCAGGCGCGCCTGGCTGAGGGCCTGGTCGTCGGTCAGCACCCGGCAGCGGGTGTAGAAGCCGTGGAAGAAGGCGGCCAGGTCCGTGGCGTAGCGGGCGACGCGGTGTGGCTCGCGGGCCAAGGCCGCCCCCGCCACCACCTCCGGGAAGGTGGCCAGGTGGCGAATCAGTTCCTGCTCCGAGGGATCGGTCAGAAGGCTGAAGTTCGCCGCTGTGAGGTCGCCCTTCAGGGGTTCCGCCTCCGGTTGCCGCAGGATGCTGGCGATGCGCGCGTGGGCGTACTGCACATAAAACACCGGGTTTTCCTGGGACTGGAGCTTGGCCAGGTCCAGGTCGAAGTCCATGTGGGTGTCGGCGCTGCGCATCAGGACGAAGAACCGGGCGGCATCGGGACCGACGTCTTCCAGAAGGTCCTCCAGCAGGAACAGGTTGCCCGCGCGTTTGGAGGAGGAGACCGCCTCGCCGCTGCGCACCAGCCGGATCCACTGGCTGATGAGCACTTCAAAGCACTCCGCCGGCTTGCCCAGGGCGGCCAGGGCCGCCCGCATGCGGGCGATGTAGCCATAGTGGTCGGGGCCCAGGATATCGATCACCTGGTCGAAGCCCCGCTCGAACTTGTTCAGGTGGTAGGCGATGTCCGGCACTACGTAGGTGAACGTGCCGTCGCCGCGGACCAGAACCCGGTCCTTGTCGTCGCCGAAGGCGGTGGAGCGGAACCAGACGGCTCCCTCCGCCTCGTAGGTGTGGCCGCGCTCCTTCAGCAGAGACACGACCTTCTCCGGCCAGCCCTCGTCGCGGATGGACCGCTCCGACACCCACTGGTCGAAGCGCACACCGTAGCGGGCCAGGACCGCCTTCTGTTCATCGGTGGTGCGGCGGACGGCGTAGGTGCCCAGGCGGTCGCGCCGAATCTCCTCCGGCTGGTCCAGGATGGCCTTCCCCTCCGGGATCTCCGGCGCCTTGCCCTCCATCACCTCGCGGGCCAGGTCAATGACGTACTCGCCCGGGTAGGCCTCCTCCGGCAGTTCCACCGACTCGCCCAGAAGCTGCCGCAGCCGGACTTCCATGGTAAGGGCCAGCTTGCTGAGCTGGTTGCCGGCGTCGTTGCAGTAGAACTCCCGCTGGGGCCGAAAGCCGGCCCCGTCCAAGAGGTTGCAGAGCGCGTCGCCCAGGGCGGCGGACCGGGCCTGCACCACCAGCAGGGGGCCGGTGGGGTTGGCGGAGACGAATTCCACCAGCACCCGCTGACCCTCGCCGACGGCGCTGCGCCCGTAACCTTCGCCCGCCTGCAGGGCCTGCCGGACGGCCTCGCCCATCCAGGCCGGATCCAGGCGAAAGTTGATGAAGCCGGGCCCGGCGATGTCGGCCCCGGCGACGAAGGTGCCGGTCAGGTCCAGGTGCCGCAGGATGGTCTCGGCCACCAGGCGCGGGTTCTTCTTCTCCAGGCGGGTGAGGATCATCGCCAGGTTGGTGGCCAGGTCGCCGTGAGCCCGTTCCTTGGGCTCCTCGATGACCACCTCCGGCAAGGTCTCCACGGTGAGGTCCCCGGCCTGCCGGGCCTTTTGGGCGGCCGCCGCCAGAGCCTGGCGCAGCCGCTCCTTGATCTCGACCATCATGCTCTCACGCCCTAACTTGCTACAGAATGGTCAGGATGGCCTCCCGCATCAGCTTGGCGGCCAGCACGGAGGTGCGGTCGCTCTCGTCCAGGGCGGGAAGGACCTCCACCAGGTCGAAGGCCACCACGTTGGAACCCTCCAGGGACCAGACGGCCTCCAGAATCTCCTTGGCCGTCGCGCCGCCCGGTTCCGGCGTGCCCGTGCCGGGGGCCACCGCCGGGTCGCAGACGTCGATGTCCAGCGTCACGTAGATGGGGCGGCCCTTCAGCTGTTCCAGCACCTTCGGCAGGTGCGGGAAGATTTCGTGGTCATAGAGGTGGGCGTACTCCCGGCCGAAGACCCACTCGTCCTCGGTGCCGGAGCGAATGCCGAACTGGTAGAGGTTCCTGGCCCCCAGGAACTCCTCGGCGGCGCGCCGCAGGAAGGTGCCGTGGGAGAAGCGCTCGCCGAACAGCGTGTCCGCCGTGTCGGCATGGGCGTCCAGGTGGACCACCGCCAGGTTGGGGTAGCGCCGGTGCACCGCCCTCAGCACGGGCAGAGTGCAGAGGTGCTCGCCGCCCAGGGCCAGGGGGATCTTGCCGTCGTGGACCACCTGGTCGGCCACCTCTTCGATGTTGGCCAGCGACTGGTCGACGTTGCCGAAGGGGCAGAAGACGTCGCCCGCATCGAAATAGGTCTTGTCCGACAGGGCCTTATGCAGCTTGAAGCTGTACTCCTCCAACCCGTACGAGGCCTCGCGGATGCGCGCCGGACCAAACCGGGTGCCGGGCCGGAAGGACGTGGTGAAGTCCATTGGCATGCCGAAGATGACGCCCTTGGCGGCCTGGTAGTCGTCGCCCGATTTGTGGAAGACGCCCAGCCGCTGGAGCTTCTCGTTGATCACTTGCGAATCAGCCTTTCTACGAAAGGAGGTAGGGTGAACGCCGCCTGGTGAATCGCCGGCGAGTAGTACTTGGTTTCAATCGGAATGGCCATCGGCAGACGGGTGTCCCCCAGGGGGTCGTGGACCTTGGAACCGATGGTGAAGCTCCAGAGGCTGCCCGGGTAGGTCGGGATCGTGGCCAGGTAGAGCCGGGTGATGGGGAACACCGAGGAGATCCGTTGGAACGTCTGCCGGATGAGGTCCCCGTGCAGAAACGGCGACTCCGTCTGGGCGACAAAAATGCCGTCGTCCTTCAGCGCCTCCCAGCAGGACAGGTAGAAGTCCTCCTCAAACAGGCCTACGGCCGGCCCGATGGGGTCGGTCGAGTCCGAAATGATGATATCGTAGGCCTTTTTATGCTCCTTGACGTGGGCGATGCCATCGCCCACCATCAGCTCGCAGCGCTCGTCGTCCAGGGCCTTGCTGATGGAGGGCAGCCACTCCCTGGACCGCTGGATGACCTTGGGGTCAATCTCCGCCAGGACCGCCCGCTCCACCGAGCTATGCTTCAGGACCTCGCGGATGACGCCGCCGTCGCCCCCGCCCACAACCAGGACTTCTTTGGGGTTGGGGTGGGTGAAGAGGGGTACGTGGCTGATCATCTCGTGGTAGACAAACTCGTCCTTCTCCGTGGTCATGACGAAATCGTCCAGGATGAGCATCCGCCCGTACTGCAGGGTGTCCACCACGGCCAACTCCTGGTACTCAGTTCTTTCCGTGATCAGGGTCGAGCCGAGGCGATAACTCATGCGGAGGTTATCCGTTTGCTTTTCCGTAAACCAAAGTTCCATGGCGGACATTATACCAAAAACCCCCCAGGATTGAAAGAAAGACAGATTTAGCCACAATGTGTCCGGTTTCAGGCGAGAACAACCTGCCTAGTCCTTCTCCACGGGGGCCGCCCCGTACCTGCCATGGGGTTGGGTGGCCGCGCCGAAACCGGCCATTCTCCGCCCATCTGCAGGAGTTTGCGGAGGCCGTGGAAAAGCTACCGTTGTAGAACTATGGTTGTGGGAGGCCAAATCATGGCCGTACTCGTTGGCATTGCAGGAGGCACCGGTTCGGGCAAGACCACGGTGGCCCAGGCGCTCATCAACACCCTGCCTGGACAAGCCTTGCTGCTGCAACAGGATTCCTTCTATAAGAACCACCCCGACCTCACCTTTGAGGAAAGGGCCTGCCTCAACTATGACCACCCCGACGCCTTCGACACGGACCTTTTCCTGGACGTGCTCCTGGCTCTCAAGGAGGGCCGGCACGCCGTCTGCCCCGTCTACGACTTCTCCATCCACTCCCGCCTTGACCGCGGCGTCTTCCTGGAGCCCGGCCCCCTGGTGGTGGTCGAGGGCATCCTGGTCCTCCACGACCCGCGCATCCGCGAGACTCTGGATTTCAAGGTCTTCGTCGACACCGACTACGACGTCCGCCTGATCCGCCGCATCCGTCGTGACATCGCTGAGCGAGGCCGCACTCTGGATTCCGTGCTCGCCCAATGGGAGCACACGGTCAAGCCCATGCACGAGCTGTTCGTCGAGCCCACCAAGAAGTTCGCCGATATCATCCTGCCGGAGGGCGGCCTGAACAAGGTCGGCGTCGACGCCATCCTCGCCCAGGTGCAGGCGATGGTCAACGCCGGCGGCCCGCCGGGACGCGAACCCGTGCGGGTGCCGTAGGCTATCGCCGAGGACGTGAGTAAAGGCGGCTACCGCATCTGCACCACCTTCGCGCTGGGCCTGCAGCAGGCGGCGTCAAGGTCCGGGCATAAGCCATCCGCAGAGATTTCAGGAGGTAGGCGACATGACAACTAGCAGCGCCAGTGTGGGGGCCGAGTACCTGAAGGCCGTGAGAGAGCGCTTCTTGGAGATGAAAGGCCAGGCCGAGCGGGCCATTGACCAACTTTCGGACAATCAGCTTTTCTGGACGCCCGACCCCGAGTCGAATAGCATCGCGATCATCATCAAGCATCTGAGCGGAAACATGCTCTCCCGGTGGACCGACTTCTTCACGACGGACGGCGAGAAGCCGAACCGGCAGCGGGACGAAGAGTTCGAGAGCCCGGCGCCGACCCGAGCGGAAGTAATGGCCGTCTGGAAGACCGGGTGGGACCGGTTCCTCACCACCCTGGACCAGATCGGCGAGGCTGACCTCCTGCGGACGGTGACCATCCGGAACCAGCCGCACTCAGTGATCCAGGCGATCGAGCGGCAGATGTTCCACTACTCCTACCATGTCGGCCAGATCATCTACATCGCCAAAGCGCTCAAGTCTGCTGACTGGCAGACCCTCACCATCCCGCGGAAGCGGTGAGAAAGCGAACAGAGGCTGAGCCTCCGCTGGACCGGCTCACGGCGGAAGCCTTCCGCGTCTGTCTAAAGCGCCGGCACCCCTCGGGGTGCCGGCGCTTCGTTCCTCCTCAAAAGCTCAGCTTGCGGCGAGGAGCACCGAGTACCGACCTCGGCCGGACAGCCCTATTGTAGTATGCCACGGATTCAGGGCGAGACGCGGGTGCGGTCGCGGGGGAAGGCCGAGGCCTCACGCACATTGGCCAGGCCCAGCAGGCGGGCGGTCAGCCGCTCCGCGCCGATGGCGAAGCCGCCATGGGGCGGCATCCCCAGCCGGAAGACCTCCAGGTAGGATTCAAAGTCCGCCGGGTTTAGGCCGCGCCCCTCCATGCTGTTGACCAGCATGCGGTAGTCATGAATGCGCTGGCCGCCGGTGGTGACCTCCAGCCCTCGGAACAGCAGGTCGAAAGAGGCGCTCAGTTCCGGGCTCTCCGGCGCCGGCATGGCGTACATCGGCCGCTTGGAGAGCGGGTAGCGGGTGAGAAAGACCAGCTCCGGCCCGCCAATGTACTGGCAGATGAGCTGCTCCCCCTCCGGGTCGAGGTTGCCGGGCGGGCTGGCCTTGCGGAAGCGGCGCTGCAGGATCTCCTGGGCCTCGGCCAGGGGCACACGGGGGATTTCCGTAAACTCAGGGGCCACGGCCCCGTGGAGGGCCAGGGCCTCGGAGCGTCTCTCGGCCACCCGACCGAACATGGACTGGAGCATCTCCGTCTCCAGGTCCATCAGCTCCTCCTCGCCGCGGATGAAGCCCATTTCGATGTCGAGGCTGACGTACTCGTTGAGGTGCCGTGATGTGTTGTGCTCCTCCGCCCGGTAGACCGGCCCGACCTCAAAGACCTGCTCAAAGCCGGAGCCCACCATCATCTGCTTGTAGAACTGCGGGCTCTGGGCCAGGTAGGCCTTGCGCTCGAAGTACTTGACCTCGAAGACCTCGGAGCCGCCCTCCGTGCCGGTGGAGACCAGCTTGGGCGTGTGGATCTCCGTGAAGCCCCGGCCGCTCAGGAACTCGCGGAAGCCCTCAATTAGCTCGGCCTGGACCTGCAGGGCGGCGTGGGGCTTGGGGTGGCGCAGGGCCAGCACCCGATGGTCCAACTGCACGTCCAACCCCGCCCGGATGTCCTTGCGGTTGATCTCAAAGGGAAGCAGGTCGGCGTGGGCCAGGATGGTCAGGGACTCGGCGCGGACCTCGGCGCCGCCAACGGCCCGCGGCTCGGCGGCCACGTGGCCGGTCACCTCCACCACGTCCTCGTGGCTGAGGGGCGTGGCGGCAATGTCCCCCTCCAGCACGACCTGAATCATGCCGGTGCGGTCTCGGAGCTGGAGAAAGACCAGGGAGCCAAGCTTGCGAAGACGGTGAACCCAGCCCGCCACCCGGACGGATTGACCCACGGCGGCGGGAACCTCGGTGCAGAGAGTACGGGGCATGATGGCTTCCTCCTCGCGCTTGCGACTGTGCCGCGGTCCGCTTGCTGGCCTGTAGCGGCTATTTTGGGGGACAAAAATACCCCCGCCCCGAAAGGGGCGAGGGTTGTTCTCGCGGTGCCACCCTTGTTGGCCTTGCGGCCATCTTACCCGCGCCTGCCTGCTTGCCGTGCTGACTGTCCCGCTTTGGGCCGACTGTTGGCGGCCGGCGGGTGCGGGTGGTCAGAGCAAATGGCGGATGCGGTTCCCGGGTAACGGCGGGAGGCCGACCGTGCCTACTAGGGATGGGCCCGCGTGTAATTTCGCGGGGCTCCCACCATCGTTCAGCCGGCTGCTCAGCGGGGTCGTTCGGCGCCGGCCCGGACCGGGTTCTCACCGGCCCCGGCTCTCTTGGCCGGGCTGGGGCGCTTACTCTTCCGCGTCATAGCGTTGGTTCGGTTGAGTTATCTGGATGCTACCACCGGCAGGTGGGGCTGTCAAGCCATGCGTCCGTTGGCGATCCAGTTGGGTCACGGTCGCCTCAGCAATCGACTTCACGCTACGCCTTCTCGCCAAAAACCGACAGAATCTGCTTGCACCCCATATGGACAGAGCCTAGAATAAGAATACTCATTACTATGGAAAGTAAATCCAATGTAAATACCAGGAGAACAACCTGATCTGGTGCCGACAGAGGTGGTCTCATGACCTTTGAGACATTGCTGGCATTGTTGCAAGGTGACGGAGAAGGGTGGCAGGTGTCCTTCTTCCGTGCGCTTTTGGGCAGCTTGCTTGAGGTCATCCCGGGGACGCAGGCCGGCGTCTGGCTCTTGCGCGCGCCCACCGGCGTACAGGCGGAGCTTTCATACGGTCAAGCGCTCCCCCAGGACGCCGCCGTCCGGCTGGCGGCAGCCATGGCAAATACTCAGGGCCCTGTGCTGGCTGAGGCCGACAGCGAGCTGGGCCGCCTCTGGCAGGACATGATGACGCCGGCGCCGGCGCCGGAGGCGTCGCCTCAATTCCTTCTCCTGCCGGCCGCCGGCCAGGGTCTGCCCGGGACCCTTGACTTCCTCCTGGCGGGCATCGCCGAGCAAGGCTTTCGCCTGCTGGAGGCGGAACCCTGGCGCCAGTTGCAGGCCGCCCTGACGTCCAGCCGTGCAAAATGGGACTGGGAGCGGCGGTACCTGGCGGTGCACGAGGCCATCGCCTCTCAGGCCGGGACCGCCGACAGCAAAGCGCTGTTCAGGCAGGCGGTGCAGGCCCTCGAAGACATCTTCCCCGGAGATCACGCCCGCGCGTTTCTTGTGGATGAGGACCAGACCCGCTTCCACTGTGTCATGCCCGCCACTCGGAGAGGGGCGGCGGAGTTGGACTTGCCCCGCCCCTGGACCGCCGAGCACGTGGCCCGCACGGGGAAGAGCGTGCATGTGGATGACCGGCGAACGGATCCCCGCTTTCCCTCCGCTCTCCAGGACCGATCCATCCGGTCCGAGCTTGCCGTGCCCTTGAAGGCGGGCGGTGAGCTCATGGGCGTGCTCAGCCTTGCAAATCCGGCGCCAGGGCGGTTTGCGCAAGTGGAGGAACGTTTTCTCGGCAGCGTCGCCAGCCACCTCAGCCATGCCGCAGCCAACCTCAGAAACCAGAAGCGCCTGCGGGATGCCTTTCTCGGGACCATCACCGCCCTGGCCAACATGGTTGAAGGGAAGGACGACTACACCGGCGGCCATTGCCAGCGATTGGCCGAGATGGCTCTGGCCATCGGGATACGCCTGGGGTTTGACGAGGAACGGCTGAACACCCTCACGTATGCGGCCATCCTGCACGATATTGGCAAAGTTGCGATCCCCGACGCCATCCTCAACAAGCCGGGGCAGCTCACTCCGAAAGAGTACAGGATCCTGCAGGAGCACCCGGTCATCGGCCGGCAGTTGCTGGAAAAGATCGACCTGTTGCGTGCTGCCGCGCCGATCGTGGAGCAGCACCATGAGCGCTGGGACGGTCGGGGCTACCCACACGGCCTGAAGGATGAGGAAATCCTCCTGGAGGCCCGTATAATTACCGTCGTTGATGCTTTCGACGCGATGACCACGACCCGCCCCTATCGCCGGGCCTTGCCGAAGTCGGAGGCGGTCTCCCAGCTGCGTGAGGGAGCCGGGAGCCAGTTTGATCCTGAAGTGGTGGACGTTTTCTTAAACTATGTGGTGGGCGGGGGGCCCCTGGCCCTGTCGCTCCCAGGGAGGTCAGAAGATGCCTGATTCGAAAGTCGCATGGAATGATGAGGAGCTGGCCGGGCTCGCTGACGTCCTCGACACGGTCGAACGGCACCCGGAGATCGACCGGCAGCCGGCGGTTCCGGGCACTCAAGGCCCCTCCTTGAATCCCGTTTTACGGGAGGGGCTTGCCCGGAGAGATCTGACGGCTGTTTTCGACGCCGTGGGCGAGCGGGTGAAAGGGCTCCTGCGGCAGGACGTGCCGTTCTACCAGGTGGTTCAAATCCTTCATGACGTTACGGACCCACTCTACAAGGCATTGGGCGCGGACTACGGAAGAGACCTGGCCCGGGTGCTCCGTGCCATCCAGGCCTTCAGCAAATTCAAGGATCAGGCGTCGATCCGGGCGGGAGAGGTGTTTGCGGCTCAGCGCGCCCAGCTGGTGGAAGAGGAGCAGCGGAAGATCATCCGTGAGCTCTCGACCCCCGTCATCCCGGTCTGGGACGGCATCCTGGTCATGCCGCTGGTGGGGCTGGTGGACAGCAGCCGGGCCAAGCAGATGATGGAGCATCTCCTGAACCGCATTAGCCTCCTGGGCAGCCGGATCGTCATTCTTGACGTGACCGGCGTCCCTTCCGTCGATTCCGCGGTGGCGGATCACTTTATCCGGACGACCAGGGCGGCCCGGCTTGTCGGCGCCCGGAGCATCATCGTCGGCATCAGCCCCCAGGTGGCGCAGGCCATGGTCCGGCTGGGCGTATCGCTGGAGGGCGTGGAGACATACGGCGACCTTCATTCCGGCCTGCAAAGAGCCCTCTCCTTGCTCGGCTATACCGTGACGAGGGAGCCGCAATGAACATCCCCGTCCTGCAGATTGAAAGATTCCTCATCGTATCCGTCCAGGGCGAACTGAAGGACAACGACGTCACCGCCCTCCAGCAGAACCTACTTGAGCGCCTGCGGCGGACCGAAGCTGCCGGGGTCTTGATCGACCTGACGGCCGTCGAGGTGGTTGATTCGTACATGGGGCGGCTGTTGCGGGATACGGCGGCCATGATCCGCCTGATGGGCGTTCCCACCGTGGTGGTTGGCCTCCGGCCGGCGGTGGCCGTTACCCTGGTCGAACTGGGGCTGGATCTTCCGGGCATCCACACAGATCTGAACCTGGAACGGGGATTGACATGGCTGAGAACGCAAATGCGCTAGTGGGGGACACGGCGTCGCTCAGCATCAACATTCAGGGCCGCGATGAAATGGTCATCGTAACGGCCCGCGGCGCCGCCCGAGAACTGAGCCGTGAGCTGGGTTTCGGCATCGTGGACCAGACCCGAGTCGCCACCGCGATCTCGGAAATCATCCGGAACGTGGTCCAGTATGCGTCGGAGGGAGAGGTCCAGTTTCGGGTCATCGAGGAAAACGGGCAGCCCGGACTCGAAATGGTGGTCGTGGACCAGGGGCCGGGGATTGCGGACGTGGAGCGGGTGCTTCGGGGAGGTTACTCGACCGGAAATGGTTTCGGCCGCGGGATCAGCGGCGCCCGTACGCTGATGGACGATTTCGAGCTGCAGAGTGAAGTGGGACGCGGGACGCGCGTCTGGATGCGCAAGTGGCTGAGGTAAGGGAGAGTCGCCTCATCCCCATTCAGAAGGAGGTCGATGTGTACCTGGCCCGGGCCCAGGCCCGGGCAATGGCGGAGGCGATGGGATTTGACCGCTACGCTGTGACGGAAATTGAAACCGCCGTCTCCGAACTGGCACAAAACGTGGTGCGCTACGGAATCTCCGGAGAGGTATGGCTGCGGCGCTCAGGAGCCCTGTATGAGGTCGTCTGCCGCGACCGGGGACCCGGTTTCCGGGGGACGGCCGGCACGCCTCCGAGGGGGCTCGGAATTGGCCTGACAGGGGTCCGCCGGCTGATGGATTCCCTCACCCTCTTCGACCCGAATGGCGGTGGCGCTCTGGTAACGGCCCGCCGCCGCCTCCCCGAAGCCGGGTCGGACTGGGAGCGGGCCAGCCGCTGGCCGGCCGTCGCTGTCGCGCTGCGTCACGCAGACGGAGAGGCTGTCTCGGGCGACGGTTACCTGGTGGTCGACTCACGGGCAGGACTGCTGATCGCCGTCATCGACGGTCTGGGGCACGGCGAGGGGGCGTCTCTCGCCGCCGACACGGTTCGAACCTATCTGACCGGTCATGCCGCGGACCCGCTTGCCGACTTGCTGGCGGGCGCGCACCAGGCAGCCCGGCCCAGCCGCGGCGCGGTGGCCGGGCTGATGCGGCTGTCCGGCGGCGTCGCTTCCTGCGCCGGCGTCGGCAATGTCCGAACCGTTGATCTGACAAGCGGCGTAGAGATTCTTAGCCCGGCAGGATGCCTGGGTGTCCAATGGCCTGGCGTCAGGGAAGAGCGGTTGCCG
>Ga0209314_10001033_pt1 | contig 12615 bp, 8 predicted proteins | sample I19B2metaG_FD_184146 | JGI IMG/M metagenome (GOLD analysis project Ga0209314, IMG submission 184146) | Lake sediment bacterial and archeal communities from Gulf of Boni, Indonesia to study Microbial Dark Matter (Phase II) - ​I19B2 metaG... | ecosystem: Environmental > Aquatic > Freshwater > Lake...
CTCGGATAGTGAGCTGTTACGCACTCTTTCAAGGATGGCTGCTTCTAAGCCAACCTCCTATTTGTCTAAGCGACCTTACATCCTTTACCACTTAGTTTACCTTTAGAGACCTTAGCCGTTGGTCTGGGCTGTTCCCCTCTCGCGCGTGAAGCTTATCCCTCACGCACTGACTCCATCCCGACTAACACCCGGTATTCGGAGTTTGGTTAGAATTCCCGGATGGGTTACACCCGGAAAAATCTATCCAGTGCTCTACCCCCGAGTTTTTCGGGACAGGCTAGCCCTAAAGCTATTTCGGGGAGAACCAGCTATCACCAAGTTAGATTGGCCTTTCACCCCTATCCCCAACTCATCCAGTGCTTTTGTAACAGCAAAGGGTTCGGACCTCCCTCCGATTTTCATCGGAGTTCATCCTGGTCAGGGATAGCTCACTTGGCTTCGGGTCTACCCAGCCCAATTCATCGCCCTATTCAGACTTGGTTTCCCTACGCCTCCGTGCAATGCTTTCACATTACACTTAAACTTATTAGGCTGGGTAACTCGCCGGATCATTCTTCAACAGGCACGCCCTCACGCTGTCTCCGCCAGAGGCGGAAACATAGCGCTTGGACTGCTTGTAGGCACACAGTTTCAGGTTCTATTTCACTCCCCGTCAGGGGTTCTTTTCACCTTTCCCTCGCGGTACTTGTTCGCTATCGGTCGAAGGAACATATTTAGCCTTGGTCCGTGGTCAGACCAGATTCCCGCTAGATTTCACGTGTCCAGCGGTACTCAGGTATCCGTCAGGAGTTAGGACATTTTTGCTTACAGGACTTTCACCCTCTTTGGTCGGCCTTTCCAGGACCGTTAAGCTAATGACCTAATTGGTAACTCCCCCGATTAAACGGGAGACGGACCCTCCAACCTCCGCCACTGAATCAATGGCGGATTTAGGCTCTTCCCTTTTCGCTCGCCACTACTCAGGGAATCATCCACCAAGTGGATTTTCTTTTCCTCCGGGTACTGAGATGTTTCACTTCCCCGGGTTCGCTCCCCGACATTACGTCGGGGTTCCTGATGATTAAATCAGAGCGGTTACCCGATTCGGAGATCCCCGGATCAAAGGTTGTTTACACCTCCCCGAGGCTTATCGCAGCTTACCACGTCCTTCATCGCTGTCCTTCACCAAAGCATCCTCTGTGCGCCCGTAGTAATTTAGCCACATCATTTAATTCTACATCGCTGCAGTTATTTCAAAGAGCAAAATTTATTATCTTTTACTTAAAAGAAAGGGAGAGTTAACTGTCTTCTCAATTACTACTGGAGGCGACCGGGATCGAACCGGTGCCCTCCCGGGTGCAAACCGGGTGTTCTCCCAGCTGAACTACGCCCCCTTTCCCCTCAATGGGAGATATCTCCCGATTGTGGTCGCTCGCTCCGAACAAAGTCAGAATCTCGCTCCCTCCCCCCTCTTAAGAGGAAGGGTTTTGTAAAATGGGCGATATCCGACTTGCACGGATGACCTCACCCTTATCAGGGGTGCGCTCTAACTAACTGAGCTAATCGCCCCCTCTTTCTTCTCTAAGCAAGTAAAATATTTTGCGAAGAATTTAGACAAAACAAAACTTTTCCCTAATTCCACAAGGGCTAAACAGAAATTTATTAAAAACTTTTATGACCAGAGAGGGATCCCCGTGAAGAAAATTTCCTCCGGGTCAACTAATCTAAATAACTCCTTAAGAAAGGAGGTGATCCAGGCGCACGTTCCCGTACGCCTACCTTGTTACGACTTCACCCCAATCACCAATCATCGCTTGTTTCTTTAATAAATTAGAGAACTTCAGCGATCACTGGCTTTCGTGGTGTGACGGGCGGTGTGTACAAGGCCCGGGAACGTATTCACCGCGGCCTGCTGATCCGCGATTACTAGCGATTCCGCCTTCATGAGGGCGGGTTGCAGCCCTCAATCTGAACTGAGGTTGGCTTTTTAGGGATTTGCTCCACCTTACGGTTTCGCCTCCCGCTGTACCAACCATTGTAGCACGTGTGTGGCCCTGGACATAAAGGCCATGCTGATTTGACGTCGTCCCCACCTTCCTCCCCGTTATCCGGGGCAGTTTCCTTAGAGTGCCCCCCGATAAATCGGGGGTCGCAACAAAGGATAAGGGTTGCGCTCGTTGCGGGACTTAACCCAACATCTCACGACACGAGCTGACGACAACCATGCAGCACCTCTGCCAGCTCTCCGACGTAACGTCGGAGTCATTCCCCTTTCGGGGTCTTACTACCAGCAGTTCAAGCCCAGGTAAGGTTCTTCGCGTTGCGTCGAATTAAACCACATGCTCCACCGCTTGTGCGGGCCCCCGTCAATTCCTTTGAGTTTCAACCTTGCGGTCGTACTCCCCAGGCGGCTCACTTAACGCGTTAACTCCGGCACGAAAGGGGTCGACACCTCCCACACCAAGTGAGCATCGTTTACAGCTAGGACTACCAGGGTATCTAATCCTGTTTGTTCCCCTAGCTTTCGCCTCTCAGCGTCAGTAGTGGGCCAGGAACCTGCCTTCGCCATCGGTGTTCTTCCCGATCTCTACGCATTTCACCGCTACACCGGGAATTCCAGTTCCCTCTCCCATACTCAATCCGGACAGTTATTCGACCAGTTCTCTCGTTAAGCGAAAGAATTTCAGCCGAAGCTTATCCAGACACCTACACGCTCTTTACGCCTAGTAAATCCGGACAACGCTTGCCACCTACGTATTACCGCGGCTGCTGGCACGTAGTTAGCCGTGGCTTCTTCTGAAGGTACCATCCATCCCGTAAAAGCTTGCGCTCTACGGGATTTTGTCCCTTCTGAAAGGAGTTTACAATCCGAAGACCTTCTTCCTCCACGTGGCATTGCTGGATCAGGCTTTCGCCCATTGTCCAAAATTCCTCACTGCTGCCTCCCGTAGGAGTCTGGCCCGTGTCTCAGTGCCAGTGTGGCTGACCATCCTTTTAGACCAGCTACCCGTCATCGCCTTGGGGCGCCATTACCGCCCCAACTAGCTGATAGGCCGCAAGCTCCTCCTCCAAGCATCCCAATTTAAAATCGAGACTTTCATTGAAAGTTCCACCGAACTTTCAACCGTATGGGGCATTAGCTCTAATTTCTCAGAGTTATTCCCCTCTTGAGGGCAGATTACTTACGTGTTACTCACCCGTTTGCCACTAACAGACTGGTTTGTAATATGTAGTTAGTAGTAAGTGGCAAAACCACTCACCACGCCCCACATTCCACTCACCAAACTGTTCGTACGACTTGCATGTGTTAAGCATGCCACCAGCGTTAGTCCTGAGCCGGGATCAAACTCTCCACTAAAAAAATTTATTTTTAGGATGAGTTTGTGGCTCTTGAATTTTTTCTACAACAAATTGAAACCCAGAAATACAATTTCTTCACGGGCGTCCTTCACTTGTCATAAAATAAATCAAAGAACATAAATATAGTATTTCCACCATAACGAATACCGAAGAAACAAATTCTCAAGTGGTTCTACGAATACGAAAATTTACTAAACTTTTAATGCTTCTGGGAAATATTAGTTTCCCAATTTTAAATTATAGTAAAATGTCAAATTTTTGTCAAGTACTTTTTAAAAAAAAATTAGAAAAATTGCGGGGGTGGGATTTGAACCCACGACCTCCAGGTTATGAGCCTGACGAGCTACCAAACTGCTCCACCCCGCTAAAAACTTGCTCAATAAGGGGATACCCCCTTTATTGCGTTCAGTCGCTCTGACACTTCGTTAGTCAGAGTTGCCTTCACTGTCATTCCCTTAAGAGGAGTTAAACTCGTACTCAAATCCCGACAATAGTCGGGATATTGTGTTCCCCCGATGTTACATCGAGGTCACTGCTACCCCTTTAAGAGGAATTGTTTTTAATTTAACAAATTTTTTGAAGTTTGTCAAGTGCTTAGAAAAAGCCTGTAAAATTTTTTACTTTTGTAGCCAAGGTAAAGGGTCAACGGGCTGACCTTCACTCCGTAATTCAAAATATAAAGATTCTTCACCAAGATTACCTATTTGTTCCCCTAAGAGGACGTCTTTTCCTTCTTTAACTAAGATTTCATTTAGTGAACCGTAAATACTATAAAATCCGCCCTGATGGTCAAGAATAACCATCTTCCCGTAAGTTTGAAAATTACCTGCAAAAACTACCTTCCCTTGTGCTACCGCACTTACATTTTTTTCTCCCTTTGAGCGAATTTTTATTCCGTTGCTAACAATATAAGTGTTAAATTCCTGGTGTCTTTGTTTACCAAATTTAGTCACTATTTCACCATAAACCGGCCAGGGTAAATAACCCTTCTTTTCTGCAAAAGCTTTCCGAGCAAGAACTGCTTGCTTTTTTGCCTCTTCAGTTTCTTTTTTCTTCCCTTCTAAATCAAAAATAAATTTTTCTAAATCCGCAGTTGCTTTTTTTAGATTCTCAATTTCTTTTTCCTGAGTAACCCGTTGGGTTTTAACTTGAGTAAGTATTTGTTCTTTTTCTCTTTTCAAATTTACAACAGTTTTTTCTTGCCTTTGTATTTTATCTTTTTCTTGTAGAGTTTCCTCACGTTTTTCAAGTAGAAGGTTTTTCTTTTTTTCTATTTGCTTTTTCTTGTCTTCAGTTAGTTCATAAACATTACCTTTTTGTTTAATGAAATTGAGCAGGTAATAATTTTTACGTAAATCGGGGGAAAATTTCTGCCAAGTATAAAAGAATTTTATTTCTTGTTTAAGGAGATTTGCTAAACGAGTTCTTTCTTCCTCAGTTAATTGATACATTTTTTCTGTTTCTTGCACCTGTTTTTCAATTTGCTTTTTCTTATTTTCAAGTTTTTTTAATGCATCCAAAAGAAAACGAATTTCGTTTTCAACTTTATTTATTTCTTGGTAATAACCTTTTTCTTTCTTTTTAGTTTTTTCTGTTTCCTGGTCAAGTTTTTCTATCTCCTTATACAACCTTTGGAGTTCCTCTTGTTTGCTCTTAATTTCTTTTTCATATTCTTTTAATTGTTGGTCATAACCTTGAGCGAATACAATTCGAGCAAGAGAAAAAAATAAAATTATAAAAATGTATTTTGGGCGCATCTCTTTATTTTTGAAGACTAAGGTAGAAACTGAGAGAAACGCTTAAAGTTACTATTCCTAAGAAAAAGAAAAATACCTGGGTAAAATTAAAAAAGACAATATTTCCTTTTAGGGTCTTGCTAAAAAGGTAAAGGAGAATTAATCCGCTTAGTATTCCTGGTAAGACTAAACTAACCTGCTCTAATAATATAGGAAAAGACTTAACCCAGGAAAAAGTATAAGCAGTATACACAAAAAGAGAAATTAGAATAAGAGAAACAATCCCTAAAAAAATGTAGTTAAATACTCTCAACGATTTTGAAAGAGTAGTTAAATACTTGTATTTCGCTAAGATTTCCGTATTATAAACAACTTTTTCTACCCCCGGGAAAGAAGATACGCGGGTAGAAAGTTCGTAAATTACTCCCTCCTCATAGGTAAGGGGATAAACTGTAAAAGATGCGGGTAAAGGATTTTCTCCCACTATAGTAATAGCACGGGACAATAAAGGCTCACTTTGGAATTCTTTCAAGGCATCATCTTTAGAGGTATAACTTACTTTACCTATTTTTTCATCATGACGCAATTTTTCTCCTAATTGACCGATAGTTTCTGCTGTAAGGTTATCTTTAAGAAAAACAGTTAATTCAATTTCATTTTTCAAGCCTTCAATCAGAGTAGACAAATTAAGGAAAAGGAGTAAATAGATACCGATAATCACAGTCAAACAGGAATAAAACAGAAAAGTAATTAACCAACGAAGAAAATTTTTCATAAAAGTTCGAGAGCTAATTGTGCTGTCCTTTTTGCTTCTTTCCTGTAAAAAGGAATTCTTTCACGGATAGTCTTTTGATATTTTTCTCGTTCCTGCCAAATATGAGCGATAGACTCGGATAAATTTTCTGGAGAAGACCTTATTTGTGAAATTACTGGTAAATCAAAAGCACTCAGTAGATTAACAATTTTTGGCTCATCGCTTACGCCGATGACAATTTTTTGGTTTATTAGTCCAAGAATGAGTGCATGTAAACGCATGGTGATAACTAAATTCAACGAAGAAAAAAGATTTACTAATTGGTTCAAATTTCTCCATTGAAATAATTTCACTTCATTTTTCATTAATTGAGCAATCCTCTTTGCTATAGGATAATCTTCCCCTTCTTGAAAAGGAATTAAAAATATTTCTGCACCTAAGTTTTGATGAATTTGGTCTATGGTTTCTGCCCAAATTTTTTGTTCTCCTGGTGAAATTTTTCTAAAAACAAAACCGAAACGTTTTTTTTCTATGAATTCCTTTGATAATGCTGGTAATTCCAAACTGAATACCGGGTCAGCGGTAGTTTGAACACGGGAATGATTTATACCTAAGCGGCAAATAAAATTTTTTGACTCCTCGTCACGGACAGTAAGTTTAGTCATATGATTTAAGATAGTTCCCGTTAACCAATGGATTAGTTTACTTCTTAACGGACCAATTCCTTGAGCATAAAGAAAAGTTTTCTTACCGAATGTCTGTGCGAGAAAAATTATCCCTAAATAATATAATGAACTCCAAAAACTTGTAACATCCTGAAGGAGCCCGCCGCCACCTGAAATAACTAAATCGGTCTTATAAAGTTCGCTAAGGAAACTAAAAATATTTAATCGATTAATTGCTTTTACCTTATACTTTTCGTTTGTAGATTTAGGATCGCCGGAAAGAACGGTTATCCTCAAATTGCTCCGTAATCCCCGCAGAGAATTGAGCATTGATAAAAGTATCAGTTCATCACCAGCATTTCCAAAACCATAATATCCAGAGATTAAAATATTTACCATAGTTTTTTTCTTTAATAAATGTGTAAGATTTAAGCAATCCGAGTCCGCAGAGAGTACCTAAAAAAAGTCCGTAAAAGGTACGTAAAAATAAAATGGATAAGGGCGTATGGAGGTGAGCAAAAGTATTCACAATTGATACCTGACCGATTAGCCCAAGGAGGATTAAGGGACGGTTAAGCAAAAAAAATCCCAAAATCAACAAGGGGTGTCCAAAAAGGAATTCTTTTGTTCGTGGACGAACCAAAAAAATATTTTCTAAAATAAGGCGTAGTTTATCTTCACCGGGGAGAAGAAAAGAAAAATGCTCACCGCTCCGTAATAAAAAAAGAACAAAAAACAGAAAGATAAACAAAAAAAGGCATAAATGCTTGACTTTTACTTCTTGGGATAAAATTTTATTCCATTCACTGCGATAAAGATAAAAGAAAGCAAAAAGTAGCGGTAAAACCAAGGATAATTTTGTGCCACGAAATTCGTCTAATTTCAAAAAAAATTCCTCCCCGCTAAGCAAAGTTACAATTAAAATTCCCGCGGAGAAAGAAAAAAAAGTACAGATTAAAAAGTTAGCCATTGCTTTCCTTTGCGGAGAAGAAAATTTTAAACCAAGAAAAGGCAAGAAGCAGGCAAAAGCAAAAGATAAAAATTGACGAATGAACCTTGTCTTTTGCGAAAAAAATTCTTTTTTTCCCAAATTGAAAGGTTCAGCAGATGCAAATTGAAAATTTTCTTTTTCCAAAATCTCTTTTAATTTCCAAAAAAAAGTGTATTGTCCTTGGAAATAATTTTCTTTTTCAGCCAGGTATTCTTTCGGTAAAGGATATAAATAAAGGATACGCACATTTCTTTCCTTAACTGCCCGAACTAAACGTTTTAAAATTGTATTTAATGAACCAGCCTTTGTTGGATAGAAGGAGTATTCCTCCTGACCTAAATAATGCAATCTCACTGCTGAGGAAACTAAATATTTACGATTGTTTATTTTCTGAAATTCAGGCAGAGCAATTTTTATTTCCTTTTCTCTAAAAACATCTGCCCTTGAAAAATCATTAAGTATTACTCCGGAAATATTTTCTTTGGCAGATAAAAAGATATCTTCATTCAAGATTCCCAATTCACTCGGCGCAAAGTTTTCCATTTGCAGGATAACTTTTAAACCATAGTTTTTTGCCTGGTTAATTTTTTCTAAACTATAACCAAAACGGCACTCCTGGTAATTTGTTCCCGAAGGTAAAAAAAGGAAGAAATAATCACCCCGTTTAAGGAGAGGTAAAAAGGATTTACTCCTTGTTTCCAGAATAGATTTTATCCGCTCAGAAAATTTTTTATCTGCGAATACCCAGGTTTCACCCAAGGGCAAAGCAGCAGGTGAGATTAAACCAAGTAAGACAAGTTTTTCTCTTTCTTCAGCAGAAAAAATATAAATTTTTTCTTTAATTTCAGAAAAATTATCTTCGCTTAAACCCAGCGAGGAAATACCATATTCACGAATTTTTAATAAGAATTCTTCCCAGGGATAGTTTTCCTCCCGGCATCTCGCTTTAAAAGCAGCCCAATCTAAACAAATTTCAACTTTCCGATTGTGAGTTTCAAGACGGTAACGGAGAATTAAAATTGGTAAGCAAAGAATTAAGGAAAGGGAAAGAAGAAGAACAATCAATCTATTCAAATCTTTTCTCCAACTTTTTCTTTTGCATATTGGTAGAGTTTAAGATATTGTTCCACCGCTTTATCCCAGGAAAAATCACTATTCCTTGCGTTATTAACCAGTTCTGCCCAAATTTTTTTATCCGCATAAACTGCTAACGCATCTTTTACTGCTTTTACTAATGCTTGTGGTTTGTATTCGCTAAAAACAAAACCGTTACCTTTATCCTTACCCTCTTTTGGAGAAAAAAGCTTTACCGTATCCGCTAATCCGCCAGTGCGATGCACAATCGGTATTGTCCCATAGCGCATTGCGATCAACTGGGTTAAACCGCAGGGTTCAAACCGTGAAGGCATAAGGAAAAAATCGCAACCGGCATATATCTGATGGGCTAAAACATTATCAAATTTTATATTCAGACTAATCTTATCAGGGTATTTTTTTGCCGCGATTTTTAAAGCATCTTGGTAAATTTGGTCTCCGGTGCCAAGGATGACCAGTTGTAGATTCTCTTTGAGTAAATCAGGTATACTCTCGGTTAACAAATCAAATCCTTTTAAGGAATCAAGCCGGGAAATCATTCCAATTAAGGGAAGGTTTTCTCTTACCTTTAATCCGGCGATTTTACCTAACTCAATTTTACAAACTTTTTTCTTTTCCAAATTCTTAATTGAATATTTCGCCGCAATATATTTATCTTTTGCTGGATCCCATTCTTTATAATCAATTCCATTCAGGACACCAAATAAATCTTTATTTCGACTGTGAAGAACTCCTTCCATCCCCCGACCATACTCGTTAGATGATTGTATTTCCTGAGCATAGGTCGGACTAACTGTGGTAACAATCTCACTGTAGACAATACCTGCTTTGAGAAAATTAATCTGACCATAATATTCTAATTTTTCTGGAGTAAAATCCCACAGGCTAAATCCGGCTAAGGAAAGGATTTCTTTGGGGAAAATACCCTGGTAAGCAATATTATGAATAGTGAAAATGGTAGCCGTGGAATGAAAAAATCCATCAATACGATATAAAGTTTTAAGATATGCCGGAATAAGACCTACCTGCCAATCGTGGCAGTGAATTATCTCCGGTTGGAAGGTAACTGCCTTCAACCCTTCCAAGCAAGCCCGAGAAAAAAAGATGAACCTTTCCGCATTATCCGGATAATCACCGGTGGGAGTCCGATAAAGTTCGCCACGTCCAAAATATTTATCATTCTCAATGAAGTATACCGGAATATTCCGTTCCAATTTTGTTTCCCAGAGATTGGCAATTTCCATCCTTTCTCCAAGGGGAATAAGTAAACCTTTAACCAGCAGTTTAAGTTCAAACTTTTGCCGATCAACTTTCTTATACAGGGGCGTAATCACTCGGGCATCATGTTTTTTCTTCTTAAAAAATTTTGGTAACGCACCAGTAACATCAGCCAATCCGCCAGTTTTTGCATAAGGAACACATTCTGGAGTAGCAATAAGAATTTTCATTTTTTCTCCTTTAGGCTTCCCGTAAAAATTTTGCTGCTTCCTCGGGTGGCGTAGGATTAATATAAAATCCTGTCCCCCATTCGAATCCTGCCACTCTTACCAATTTTGGTATAATTTCAATATGCCAGTGATAATGCGGTGAATGGGACACTTTCAAAGGTGAATTATGAATTAACCAGTTATAAGGTGGGTTTTCCAAAACGAGACGAATTTTTTCTAAAGTCACTTTCATAATTCTTGTCAGGTTAACTAACTCGTGTTTAGAAGCATCTTCAAAACAGGGATCGTGGATTTTGGGTATCACCCAAGTTTCAAAAGGGAAACGGCTGGCAAAAGGTTCAAAAACGATAAAATCGTCATTCTCAGCAACGATCCGTGATTGGATAACCATTTCCTGTTGAATAATATCACAGAATACACATCTTTCCTTATACTCAAAATACTCCCTTGCTCCTTTTACTTCTTCCTGGACACGTTTTGGGACAATCGGTGTAGCAATAAGTTGTGAATGGGGATGAGATAAAGAAGCACCCGCAGAATAACCATAATTTTTGAAAATGAGGATATATTCAAATCGTGCATCTTTGCGTAAGTCAAGAATGCGGTCCCGGTAGGCCCAAAAAATATCTTCCGCTCTATTATCTTCCAGGTCCGGTATTTCTTTTTTATGTTCTGGTGTCTCAATTATTACTTCATGAGCACCGACGCCGTTCATTCGGTCATACATACCCTCACCACTGCGATTCACCGCGCCTTCAATCTGTAAAGCGGGAAATTTATTCGGTACAACCCTTACCCACCAACCCGATCCGTCCTTAAGTGAACCTGGGGAGCGATAGGCGATAATTTCCGGTGGAGTAAAGGATTCATTCCCCGGGCAAAAAGGACAGGGTTTACTTGGATCTTCCTTAAATTGTTCCTTATAATTTGTCGGTCTTCTCCCCCTTTCTGTAGAGACAATTACCCAACGACCAATAATCGGGTCTCTTCTTAATTCCGGCATTTCCCCCTCCCACCCCGACATGACATCGGGGCAACTTTTAGACAATACCTACCTTTTTTAAATAACTAATGCTTGCTTTTACTTCAGGAACAGTTGAACAACAATGGGCTTCAACCGCTTTAATTACTGACGAATTCGTATATTTTGTTAAAAAAGTAAAATCAATCTCACCGGTTCCAGGAGCATGATGGTCAAATAAACCAACTACATCGTGCAGATGGATACCAATCATTCGTGAACCATAGATTTTGAGATACTCCTCGCGGTTAGGCACAAAACCCAACTTTGCAGAGACTTCTGCGTGCCCGGTATCGTGCCAATAACCTAACCCATCAGAGAAATGCTTAAGGAAAAAACCGATCTCTTCAAAATTAGGTATCTCATGATAAAAAAAACGATTCTCCAAACCAATTTTAACTTTCTTTTTTTGCACATAATTAACCAATTCTTCTATGGATTTTAAACTATTTTCCAGATATATCTTTTCCTTTTCTTTTCGTTCTTTTTTTACTCTTTCCAGATAATCACTACTGTTTTTCCCTCTTGCAAATTGCCAGAAAAGTTTCCCTTCATCGGATTCAATTTCTACTTCTCCAGCATGAATAACTACCACTTTTGCTTCTAAATCAGCAGCATAGTCAATTGTCCTTTTAGTTAATTCAATTGCCTTTTTTCTTTCTCCTGGGTCAGGGGAAGAAAATTGATAAGCGTCAAGCAAATCTCTTCCTGCTGGAATGAAATCAAGTTTTGGGCAGAAATTATGCAGACTCACAACTTCAATTTTCTTTTCTTGGGCAGCACGCTTTATCTCCATAATCATCTTCTCGGTAACTTCAATATTTAATTCTAAAGCTGAGAAACCTAAATTGATACTTTGATTAATTAAATCTTCGCCAGAATGACAATCTGGAATAAGGAAAGCAGCAGAGAGTGCAAGTTTATTCGCCATGTTTTATTTTTTGATATTCTTCAATTAGTTTTTGAGTAACCGGTTGCGGTGCTTCCTCATAATGAGACAAATTCATCTGAAATTTTCCGCTCCCTTTACTTAAGGAACGTAATTGAGCAGCATATTTATACATTTCCGTAAACGGTACCTGTGCCTTAACAATTTGTTTTCTTCCTTGTGCTTCTGTGCCCAGAACCCTCCCCCGACGGGCATTCAAGTCGCCAACCACTGCACCTAAATATTCTTCAGGGATAGTTATTTCTACATTCACTATCGGCTCCAAAATTATTGGTTTCCCCTGTTCAACGCCTTTCTTTAAAGCCATCGCTCCAGCAATTTTAAAAGCAATATCCGAAGAGTCAACTTCATGATAGGAACCATCATAAAGAGTTATTTTTATATCTACTACTGGATAACCGGCAATTATTCCTTCTTCCATCGCCTGTTTTACACCTTTTTCAATGGAAGGAATATAATTTTTTGGTATTCTTCCTTCACGGATTGCATCAATAAATTCGTATCCTTTACCCCGTTCTAATGGTTCAAGACGTAACCAGCAATCACCGTATTGTCCTCTTCCTCCAGATTGACGTTTATATTTCCCTTGCACTTCAGATTTAATTTTAATTGTCTCC
>Ga0209314_10001035_pt1 | contig 12598 bp, 11 predicted proteins | sample I19B2metaG_FD_184146 | JGI IMG/M metagenome (GOLD analysis project Ga0209314, IMG submission 184146) | Lake sediment bacterial and archeal communities from Gulf of Boni, Indonesia to study Microbial Dark Matter (Phase II) - ​I19B2 metaG... | ecosystem: Environmental > Aquatic > Freshwater >...
GTTGTTGACTTTTTGTTGGTGGTAAAGGTGAAAAAATGACTTCTTGGGAAGGGGATAAATGTTCTTGAGGAAATTTTACCATTTTCAAGCCCGGGGAAAGAATTGTTGCTAAGACTTCACCCCAAGAACAAAGATAATAATCAGCCAACCAACGACTAAGCACAAGTAATTCAGAAGTCAAAAAAAGTTCGGGAGCATAAAGATTACTTATTTCTTTTAATTTAGGATATTGACTTTTTTCTCTTAAACCAACCAAATATCCTATTTTTTTAATTTTACGAAAAGGAACTCCTACCCGTTGTCCCAAGGTTAATTGAGAAGCAAGTTTTCTTGGAATACGGTAATCAAAAGTTTTATCTAAAGGTAAGGGGAGAGCAACTTCAGCAACTTTTGGCAACTTCACTGAATACCTCCATGCCTCATCGGCAGGTCGCCCGCCTCTTCGGTGGGACTCCGATGAGGATGTCCGAAGAGGCGACATTACATACTTTTTTTAGGTCATTGATAAATATATTTTTTAAGGAAGGGGTACGGAGGATTGCCGCAGGATGAAATGTCGGCAAAAGTTTTATCTCTCCGTAGGGTTCACCCTGAAGGTTCACCCTGAAGGGATAGAATTTACCGTGCGCTTTACTCAAAGGAACATTTATTCCTAACAAAGCATTCATTGCAACTGCACCGAGTGTACAAATAATTCTCGGCTTGATTAGATTAATCTGTTCCCTTAAGATTGGGAGACAGACAGCAATTTCTTCTTTTGTCGGGGGACGGTCATTGCCTCTTTTTTCTGGACATTCCAAGTCAAGCAAAGGGTGACATTTTACCACATTAGCAATGTAAACCTTTTTTCTTTCCAAACCCACGGATTCTAAGATTTCATTTAATAGTTGTCCGGCTTTACCAACAAAAGGTAAACCTTGCCGGTCTTCATCGTAACCAGGTGCTTCGCCAATGAACATAATTTTACTTTCACTTGAACCATTACCAAAAACCAAGTTTATTCGTGTTTTACTCAAAGAACAATTTCGACAATTTTTTATCTTTTTATAAAGCGCGTTCAGTTCTTTTTCAAGTCCAGATTTTTGGTCTGCTTTTAAAGTCTGTTTTTTCAAGTCTGTCTTCTCAAAGTCTACCTTCCCAAGTCTAATTTTCTGATTTTTATTGACTAAGATTTCTTTGAATTGCCAAAAGTCTTCCTCTCGGTTCTCCTGAAGATATACCCTTAATTGGCTAATTATTGTAGCCAATTCTTTATACTTAGATGAGTTTTTCAATTTCGTCACTTATTTTTACCGCTAAATCACGTTTATAAATTTTTGGGAAATATTTTTTTTCTCCATCGGGGTAAAGAAAATATGCTCCGGTTTCTTCCCTGCCCATTACTTCTGGTGGGTTAACAACTATGAGGTTAAGATTTTTTTCTTTCAGTTTCTGTTTTGCTTCCTTTAGCGATTTCTTATCTCCTATAGCAAAACCAATGAGAATTTTATCTTTTTTCTTTCTTCCCATCTGAGCAAGGATATCCGGATTACGAACTAAGGTCAACTGAAGATTTTTAACTTCTTTCTTAACTTTTTCTGAGAATTTTTGCTTCGGACGGTAATCACTTACTGCAGACGCTGAAATAAAAATATCCGTGGAAGAAAAAAACTTACTTACTTTCTGGAGCATCTCCTTAGCCGAATTGACAAAAAATGTCTTTATCTTCTCTGGTGCGGGGTAAACTTGTGTTGGACCGCTTACCAAAGTAACCTCACCACCCCGCTGGACAATTTCTTGAGCAAGATAATAACCCATTTTCCCGGAAGAAGCATTGGAGATAAACCTTAGCGGGTCAATATATTCCCTTGTTGGGCCAGCGGTAATTAAAACTTTTTTTCCTTTAAGTTTACTTTTTTCTTTTTTTTCAATTATTTCACTTACTTTTTCAACAATTTTTTCTATTTCAATCAACCGACCAATATCTTCTTCATCGCAAGCAAGAAGTCCTTTCTCTGGTCCAAGAAAATGGAACCCACGAATTTGTTTAAGCCGGGCAATACTTTCTTGAGTCAATGGGTTATTATACATTTTTGCATTCATTGCTGGTGCAACTAATACCGGTGCATCCGTTGCCAGAATAATACTGGTCAAAAGATTATCCGCAATACCCCAGGCTAACTTGTTAATTGTATTTGCAGTGGCAGGAACAATTAAAGTCAAATCAGCAATTTTTGCTAAATCAATATGCTCAATTTCTCCCGATTGTATTTTATCAGTGTAAACTTTTTTCCCGGCAAGCGTTTCCAAAGTTAAAGGAGTAATAAATTTTAATGCACTGGATGTCAGGACACAGTAAACTTGAGCACTCTTTTCTTTCAAACGACGAATTAGTTCACAGCATTTATATACAGCGATGCTACCGGTGATACCGAGAATAATATTTTTATTTTTCATTTCTTTTCTTTGCTTAGTTTCTCAATCTCTTCAAGTTTAATTTTACCGGTGAGAAAGTCATGTAAGGCACGCTCTAACAATACATTTTGTGGTATATTTTCCTCTTTTTTTTGTAATTCTTTAACCAAACGCAAAGCGAGTGGAATAAGTTGATATTTGTTCATTTTTGTATCCAGAAGAAGTTTTTCTAAAGGTATATTTGCGTTTTTCTCTTTTTTTTCTACCATACCTAATTAAAGTTTAATATTTTTTAATAATTTTTTTTCTTTCTTTTCTTTCTTTAGTCTTGATATTTTAAGTTTCTCAGCACTAATAATTGTCACCAAATCTTTAATTGCTTTTTCTAATTTATCATTGATTACTAAATAATCATATTTCTTGATACAACTTATTTCTTTCCTTGCCTGTTCTAATCTCTTCTTGATTTGCTCAGGACTATCTTTTTGTCTTGCCCGCAACCGTTTTTTAAGTATGATGAAACTCGGTGGGGCAACAAAAATTAATAATCCGTCAGGATAAATCTCACGAATTTTCATTGCTCCCTGAACATCAATTTCTAAGACTACATCTTTACCTTGAGCGAGATTCTCTTCCACAAATTCACGTGGGGTAGCATAATTATATCCGTATACCGTTGCCCATTCTAAAAATTCGTTCTTGTTTAACTTTTTTACAAATTCATCTTGAGTAACAAAAAAATAATCTTTACTATTTTTTTCTCCCCGGCGCGGTGGACGCGTGGTATAAGAGACAGCAATTTTTATTCCCGGTAATAATTTCCGTAACTTGTTACAAAGGGTAGATTTACCTGTCCCTGAAGGAGCAGAAATAACAATTAACATAGATTTAACTAAAAGACTACAATTAAAAAAGTTAAAATTGCTAACCCAAGGGCTATCGGGGCAACCCAGGGTGATTCCAAAGTTGCTAAGAAACGGTCAATCTTTGGATTTTTTGAATGTAATTTTCTTTCCGCTGCTGTAGAAACTTTCACTTCTTGAGTCCGCAATTCGGTAACCTGACGACTGACCAAAGTAAGGTTTTCTTCTAAGTTTTTTATCCTATCTTTTAGATTTTTCAATTCTTCGGACAAATTATCTATTTTTTCTTCCTGCAAAGCAAATTCCTTTTTGTTTTTTTCAATACTCATTTTATTTTCTGCTAATGATTTTTCAACTGTATCAATTCTTTCTTTTTCTTCATTCCTGGCTAAAGAAAGTTCATTCATTGCCCCTTCAAGTAAAGTAAGTCGATCACTTATTTTTTGTATCTCTTCATTTTGCATCTGAACTGGTTGAGTTGATATTTTTATTGCTTCTTCCAAATTGTTTATTTTTTCTTTACATATTTCAAGTTCTTGACTAATCCGGTTAATCTCTTCCTCAGCAGAAACAAAAGTAGAACAAAAAAACAGAAAAGTCAAAACCAGTATCTTCATTTATTTATTCTCAATGTTTCCAATATTTCAGAAAAATCTTCAGGTAAGGGGGCAGTAAACTCAATCCATTCTTTCTTACCCGGATGAATAAATTTCAATTTCCAGGAATGCAATAAAGGTCGTGGATAGGCATCCCGACCGTAATATTCTTTATCACCGCAGACTGGATGACCGATAGCCGATAAATGGACACGAATTTGGTGTGTCCTCCCGGTGTAAGGTTTAACCTCAAGCAAAGTTAATTCTTTAAAAGATTCCATTACTTTAAATTCAGTTACTGCCTGACGGGAACGAAAAGAAGTTATTGTGACCTTTTTTCGATTTTTTAAATCTCGCCCTAAGGGTGCTTCAATAATTCCTTTCTTTTCTTTCGGACATCCATGAACTAAGGCAAGATAAGTTTTTTCTACTCTTCTTTTTGCAAATTGTTTTGCCAAAAAAAATAAAGCTTTCTCATTTTTAGCAATAACCATTACCCCGGAAGTGCCTTTATCTAAGCGGTGCACCAATCCCGCTCGTAAACCACCGGCTAAGGAAGGTAAATTCTGAAAATGAGAAAGCAAAGCATTAACCAATGTGCCGGACTTATGCCCACAGGCAGGATGAACGACCATTCCCGCGGGTTTATTCACTACAATTATATCTTTATCTTCAAAAATTATTTCTAAAGGTATCGCCTCGGGTTGCACCCATTCCTCTTCTTTCGGTAAAAAATTTATTTCAATACTCTCTCCTGAGTGAAGGCGATAACTGCTCTCCCGCAGGAAACCATTAACTAAAACCAAATTTTTATTGATAAGCTTTTGAAAATATGTCCGTGAATATTCAGGAAATTTATTCGCTAAAAACTGGTCTAAACGCATTCCTGCCTCAGCAGGGATAATTTTCTTTTCCATAAGATAACCAAACCAAAAATAAAAAGAACTAAAGAAAGAACTTGTGTAAAAGGTAAACCAAAAATTATTCCTCGTTCATCAGCACGGAAAAATTCAATTACAAACCTTGTCCCGGAATAACCTACTAAGTATAACCAAAAAATTTCGCCCGAAAAATGAGGTTTGTCTTTCCTAAACCAGAGATAAACAAATAGCAAAAAATTTACTCCCACAGAATATAGTTGAGTTGGATGTAAGTGTATATCTAAAGGTGCTAACGATTGTGGATTACGAAAAACTATTCCCCAAGGTAAACTTGTCTCTTTTCCGTAACAACAACCAGCAAAAAAACAGCCTATTCTTCCGAAACTGTAACCCAAGGCTAAACCTGGGGCAAGCAAATCCGCAAATTGCCAGAGGTTTAGTTTCTTTTTGCAGATATAAAAAATTATAGCAAAAATTCCACCTAACAGTCCGCCATGAAAAAAGAGTCCACCTTCCCAGAAATAAAAAATACTTAAAGGTTGTGAAATATATTCAGTTAAATTGAAAAGGATATGAAGTAACCTTGCCCCGAAGATACCACTAATTAAGACATAGAAGGCTAAATCATAAACTATTTTGCTATTAATTCCCGCCTTTTTTGTTTGATTTAAGATAAGACGCAAGGCAAGAAAAAAACCTAAGGCTAAAAAGAAACCATAACTATAAATTTTTAAAGGACCAAATTTAAGTAATATTGGATACATAGTTCATAGTTTAAAGTGTAAAGTTCAAAGTTTAGGGTTTAAAGTTTGGAATTGCAAGTTCTTCTTCTGAACAGTTGTAAAAAAAGAAAGAAAACTCCAACGGTAATTACTGAATCAGCAAAATTGAATACTGGCCAAATATGAAAATTGAGAAAATCAATTACTTTACCACGAACAATACGGTCAAATAAGTTGCCCAGTGCCCCTCCTAAGACCAAAGCAAAAGAAAAATTATCTTTTCTTTCTTTAAGAAATAAAAAAAGTAAAAAAACAATTAACAGCGAAGACAAAAGAATAAAAAACGAATTCTTTCCGGAAAGTAAACTGAAAGCAACACCAGTATTTTCCTGGTAGGTAAGATAAAAAAAAGAGAGAATTTTAATTTCCCTAACCGGAGCAAGATAACGAATAACCAGAAATTTACTCACCTGGTCAATCAAAAAAACTAAAAATGTTACCAAAAAAAATCCCATTTATAATTTCAATTTTAACAAAAAATTAATTTCAAGACAAGTTTTTTATACAGCGGGAGCAAAGTTGTGGATGAGTTTTATCCTTACCAACCGTGGTTGAGTAGTTCCAACAACGGACACATTTTTCACCGTCCGCCTTCTTCACTTCAATTCTTAGCTCAGAGCCCAGAGCTCTTAGCTCAGAGATTTCAACTTGCGAAACAATGAAAATCATCGGCAACTGTTCGTGATATTTTCTAAAAAAATTTTCCTCTCCTTTAGGAACAGATAAGATAACTTTTGCTTCCAGAGAACCACCGATGAGTCCTTCCTTTCTTGCCTGTTCAAGTTTTTGGTAAACTTTATCCCGAATGGATAAAATCTTTCCCCAATTTTTTTCTAATTCTTCCAAGACAAAAGCCGGATTAACTTTTGGAAAATCAAATAAGAAAACACTTTGCTCTTCGCTCTTTGCTCTTTGCTGAAAATGACCCCAGACTTCTTCCGCAGTAAAAGAAAGTAAAGGGCTAAGCATCGGCAGGAGAGCAAGTGAAATTTCATAAAGTACCGTCTGTCCTGCACGGCGTTCTACAGAATTTTCAGCAAAAGTATAAAGTCTATCCTTAAGCACATCAAGATAAAATGTGCTTAAATCTAAGACACAGAAATTATGGATTGCCCGCATTGCTCGATGAAACTCGTAGTTTTCGTATGCACCGGTAACTTCCTCAATTAAGTTCTGCAGACGGTGTAAAGCGTAGCGGTCAATTTCCAATAATGTCTGATTACACAGATTAACGTCCTGACTACACAGATTACACCTGATGTCTTTTACTTTACATTTTGCATCTGGAGGAGAAAAATCAAACAAATTACCAAGAAGATAACGAATTGTATTCCGTATTTTACGATAAGTTTCAGCTAACTGTTCAAGTATTTCCGGTGAAATTCTTACATCTTCACGATAGTCAGAAATACTTACCCAGAGACGAACGATTTCTGCACCGTATTTTTCAATTATTTCTTGGGGGGAGATGACATTACCGAGTGATTTATGCATTGCTCTTCCCTGACCATCAAGGACAAAACCATGAGTAAGAACAATTTTATAAGGAGCAGAATTTTCTAAAGCAACCGCGGGAATTAAAGAAGTCTGGAACCAACCCCGATGCTGGTCAGAACCTTCCAGATACATATCTGCAGGCCAAGATAGTTCCGGATTTGTCTTCAACACTGCCTCGTGAGATACGCCTGAATCAAACCAGACATCAAGGATATCGTTTTCTTTGCGAAATTTACTTCCCCCACATTGTGGGCACTCTGTTCCCTTTAACAAAAGTTCTTCAGTTGTCTTTGTAAACCAAACATCGGAACCCTCTTTTTCAACAAGTTTTTCTATATTTTCAATTATTTTTTCATCAAGTAAAGGTATATTACAGTTTTCACAATAAAAAATAGGTAAGGGAACACCCCAAAAGCGTTGCCTTGACAAGCACCAATCCGGACGGACAGAAATCATTCCCCGAATCCGCTCAATACCATAATCGGGCACCCACTTAACTTTTTCAATTTCTTTCAGCATTCTCTTACGCAAATCGTTATGGTCAACATTTAAGAACCATTGTTCGGTAGCACGGAAAATAATTGGATTTTTACAACGCCAACAGTGGGGATACTGATGCACAACTTCACCGGAATAAACTAAGCGCTCGTTTTTATCCAGTTCTTCAATAATTAAATCGTTTGCCACAAAAACATCAACTCCAGCAAATTTTTCTATTTCTTTAGTAAATTCTCCACGTTCATTAACCGGTGAAAATACCGGTAAATTGCATTCTAAACCAATGAGATAATCCTCTTCACCGTGTCCGGGAGCAATATGCACAACACCGGTTCCTTCCTCAAGAGAAACAAACTCAGCGAGAATACCTACTGATTCTTTATTTAAAAATGGATGTGCACATTTTATATCTTTGAATTTTTCTCCCGAAAAAGTAGCAATTATCTCGCAATTTTCTGCACCGATTTGTTCCGTTACTTTTCCGAAGAGTTCCTTGGCTAAAATAAGATTTTCTTGTTTGTTATTTACATAACATTTCACAATTACATATTCATATTTTGGGTGAAAAGCAAGAGCTAAATTCGCCGGTAAAGTCCAGGGTGTAGTTGTCCAAATTAATACGGCAGTTGATAGGTTGATAGGTTGATAGGTTGATAAGGGGGAAGGAAATTGTATAACGGGAAATTTAACATAAATTGAAGGAGAAAGATGACTGGCATATTCAATTTCTGCCTCGGCTAATGCGGTCTCGCAGGAAATACACCAGTAGACTGGTTTTTTCTTTCTATAGATATAACCATTTTTTACTAAATTTTTGAAAGCAGAAATAATTTTCGCTTCGTATCTGGGTTCCATAGTTAAATATGGTTTATCCCATTCACCAAAACAAGCGAGACGGATAAATTCATCCCGCTGGACATTGACATATTTTTTTGCGTATTCAGCAGCATCTTTACGGAATTTTAAGCAGTTAACATTTTTTTTGTCCAAACCCTGCTCTTTGAGTAATTGGTATTCAATTGGTAACCCGTGACAATCCCAGCCCGGAACATATGGTGTATTACACCCAGACAATAATTTGTATTTGACAACTATATCCTTGAGAATTTTATTTAAGGCGTGACCCAGGTGAATCGGACCATTAGCATAAGGTGGTCCATCATGAAGAACAAAGGAAGTTAACCGTGTACGATTTTTTTTCTGGCAAAGTTCATAAACTTTTAAATTTTCCCATTTTTCAAGTATTTGCGGTTCCCGTTTTGATAAGTCCGCCTTCATCGGAAAACTTGTTTTCGGTAAATTAACTTTATATTTCTTTTCCATTTCTAACCACGAATTTACACGAATAAACTGCGCGAATTTAAATCACGAATTCACACGAATACAGAAAACTCATTCGTGTACATTCGGAATATTATTCGTGCACATTCGTGTATATTTTTAAATTTTTAAGGTATGGTGGATAAATTATACCTTTTTCCGTAATAATTGCGGTAATATATTTTGCTGGTGTTACATCAAATGCCGGATTACGCACTTCCACATTTTTCAAACTGACAAGTTTACCTTGGACATATCTTACTTCGTCAGGATTTCTTTCTTCAATTTTTATTTTTTCTCCTGAAGAAATAGACAAATCAATACTTGAACTCGGGGCAGCGATATAAAACGGTATTCTATGTGCTTTAGCTAAAACCGCTAAAGTATAAGTACCGATTTTATTTGCGCTATCCCCATTAGTTGCAATCTGGTCAGCCCCAACAATTACTGCACCGATTTCGCCTTTTTGCATTAAGTAGCCAGCCATATTATCACAAATTAAGACACAGGGTATCTTTCCCTGTTTTAGTTCCCAGACAGTCAATCTCGCACCTTGAAGATAAGGTCTTGTCTCATCAACATAAACTTTATTTATTTTCTTTTGCCGGTAGGCTTCACGGATTACACCTAAAGCCGTGCCGTAACCAGCAGTAGCTAAAGCACCGGTATTACAATGAGTAAGCACATTAATTTTCTTTGGGTGATTGCCCGTAAAAAGTTTTGCACCACTCTCGGCAATTTTTCTATCCATCTCCTTATTTTCAAGGTATATCTTCTTTGCCTCCTTCTCAATTATTGCCTTTAACTCTTCAACTGTTAAACTGTCAAACTGTTGAACGACTTTCTTTATTCTTTTTATTGCCCAAGAAATATTTACCGCAGTCGGCCGTGTAGAAACAAGCGTATCACAAACTTTGTCTAAATACATAAAAAAATTCTTTTTTGAATTTGTAATTTGTAATTTGTAATTTTGAATTGCCTGAGCAATCGCGAAGGCTGCAGTTACCCCCAACGCCGGTGCTCCCCGAATAACCATCTTTTTTATACACTCAGCGACCTGCTGGTAATTCCGGCAGAGACGATAAATTTTTTTCCCCGGCAAATACCTCTGGTCAAGAATATAAAGCAAATGCCCTTTTTTGTTTTTCTTCCAGATTATCGGTTCAGTCATTTACTCTACAGTAACAGATTTTGCCAGATTGCGAGGCTGATCCACATCGCAACCTCTTCTTACGGCGATATGGTAGGCAAAAAGTTGTAAAGGGATAACATTTAACATTGGTAACAAAATTTCTAAATTTTCTGGCAGATAAATTATCCGGTCAACCTTATCTTTAATTTTCTTATCCCCTTCGGTGGCTAAAGCAATTACAATTCCTTCCCTTGCTTTCGCTTCTTCAATATTAGAAAGTATCTTCTCGTATACACTTGACTTGGTAGCAATGGCAACAACTGGCATTTCTCTATCAATCAAAGCAATCGGTCCGTGTTTCATTTCCCCTGCCGGATAACCTTCAGCATGAATATAAGATATTTCTTTAAGTTTTAATGCTCCTTCCAAGGCAATGGGATAATTTATATGTCTGCCTAAATAGAGAAAATCTCTTTTCTCAAAAAATTCGCCACTTAAAGACAGTATTGTTTCCTGATTAGCCAAAATATCTTCCGCCTGCCCGGGGATACGTAGTAGATGTAGCATAATCTCTTTAACTTGTTCTTGGGATAATTTTTTTCTTTCTAATCCGAGGGCTAAGGACAATAAGTATAATACGGTCAATTGCCCAACGAATGCTTTCGTTGAAGCAACACCAATTTCCGGTCCACAGCGGGTATAAATTACTTTATCTGCTTCCCGTGCTGCACTTGAACCCATTACATTACAAATAGTCAAAGTCTTTGCTTTTTTAGTTTTTGCAATTCTTAACCCGGCTAAAGTGTCAGCAGTTTCACCAGATTGACTTATTATTAGTGTCAATGTTTTTGAGTTAATCAGTGGTTGCCGGTAACGAAATTCTGAACCAATATCCACTTCACAAGGTATACCCGATAAATTTTCAAATAAAAATTTGCCCACTAACCCAGCATGGTACGAAGTTCCGCAAGCGATAATAAAAATTTTTTCAATTGTAGCAAATTCTTTTAGATTTAAATCTTCAAAAACAATTTCACTTCTCTCGGGGAACATTCTTCCCCGGAAAGTATCCCGAATAACCTGTGGTTGTTCGTGTATTTCTTTAAGCATAAAATGTTTATAACCACTTTTCTCGGCAGTTACCGGGTCCCAGGAGATAAACTGCATCGGTTTAATAACTTCTTTCCCTTGACGATTAAAAAACTGCGCATTTTCCTGAGTAACCAAGGTTATTTCTCCGTTTTCTAAATAAGCAACTTTATTTGTACAGGGTAAAATTGCTGGCACATCGGAAGCAATAAAGTATTCTTTATCCCCAAAACCAACAATTAACGGACTATCCTGACGAGCAGCAACCATTACCCCGGGCAATTTACTGGAAATTACACCCAGAGCGTAAGAACCTTCCACTTCTTTAAGCGCTTTTTCTACTGCTAAGAAGAGTTGTTTGGGTTTCGGTCTTGGGTCAAGAGGAAAATATTTTTCAATTAGATGTGCTAATATTTCAGTATCTGTCTCAGATTTAAAACAGTGTCCTTCTTTCTTCAATCTTTCACGCAAAACGAGATAGTTTTCAATTATGCCGTTATGGACAAGGACAATTTCTCCTTTACAGTCAGTATGTGGATGGGCGTTTTCTTCCGAGGGTCGCCCATGAGTTGCCCAACGGGTATGTCCTAAACCTTGATGACTGGGTAAGGTTTCTTTTTCTAAAATTTCTTCAAGATTAACAATTTTACCTACACAACGACGGAGTTCAAGTTTACCATTAACCACTACGGCGATACCGGCAGAATCATAGCCACGATATTCAAGTCGTTTCAAACCATCAAGAATAATATGTACTGCTTGCCTATTTCCAAGATAACCGATTATTCCACACATTTTATCCTCTCCTAAGGAAAAATTCTAAATTCAAAATCCGAAATTCCAAACAAATTCCAAATATCTAAAATCAAATGTTCCAAACAAACTTAGTTTTGGAATTTTGGAAATTAGATATTATTTAGGATTTAGATATTCGGATTTAGTGCTTAATTTTTTATTCTTTTGTGATAAGTTGCTTCATTTCTTTAACTGCTTGATATATCCCAACATATATTGCTCGGGCAATGATGGAGAAACCAATGTTTAAATCGTTCATTCCGGGAATTCTTGCCACTGGAATAACATTACGATAATCTAAACCATGCCCGGCATTTAAAATTAATCCTTCTTCAAGAACTATCTTTCCTGCCTTTTCTAATTTCTCTAATTCTCTAATTCGCTCACTCTCTACTTTTGCTTCCGCATACCTACCAGTATGCAATTCCACTGCATCTGAGCCAACAAATTTTGCCGCTTTAATCTGTTCCATTTCAGGGTCAATAAAAAGACTTACCAATATTCCTTCCTCCCGGAACCGTTTAACTACTTCTTTTAGTTTGCGTTTCTGTCCCGCTACATCTAAACCACCTTCAGTGGTTAATTCTTTTCTCCGTTCCGGAACAATACATACGCTATCCGGTTTTATTTTCAGAGCAAAACGAATAATTTCTTCAACAGTTGCCATTTCCAGATTAAGTTTAGTTTTAATTGTCTCCCGAAGTATTCGTACATCTCGTTCCTGTATATGTCTACGGTCTTCACGCAAATG
>Ga0209314_10001036_pt1 | contig 12595 bp, 10 predicted proteins | sample I19B2metaG_FD_184146 | JGI IMG/M metagenome (GOLD analysis project Ga0209314, IMG submission 184146) | Lake sediment bacterial and archeal communities from Gulf of Boni, Indonesia to study Microbial Dark Matter (Phase II) - ​I19B2 metaG... | ecosystem: Environmental > Aquatic > Freshwater >...
CTTCCGGAGATTACTGGATCGGCATATATTACAGGGTTCAACAGGCTGATCCTTAGAGAGGACGACCCCTTCCCGGAAGGATTCCTACTATAAATCTGAGCTGTGAGCTCAATTTGTGAGTCAAATTTGAGGAAGAAGATAAGAATTCTAAACCCTGGAGCCATTCTTCCAGGTTGGAGGCCTGGTGAGCCAAAGGAGGCCAAGCCAAAGTATTCCATAGTAAGTCAAAGTGTTCGCGAGATGGAAACTGCAAAGGATCCTGACACTGAGATCGTGTACAAGGATGTTCTTGATGCCGTAGGTCCTCATGTTGAGCAATATCACGAGGCTGATCTAGCAGGGATAGTCTATGCAAGAGAGGCTTTGAAGGCTGAGAAAGACGGATTCGACGGCGTTATGATAGTTTGCTTTGCGGAGCCAGGTATTATTGCTGCCAGAGAGCTATGCACTATCCCGGTGATAGGCGCGCATTGCGCGGCCATTCATGTGGCATCCATGTTAGGAAACAAGTTTTCGATAGTGATCGCTGGCGGCGACCGAATCGCTGGTCCACACTCCAGAACCATGCTCATGGACTGCATAAGACGCTACGGTATGGAGTCAAGGTTGGCGTCGATACGGTTCATTGATGTGCCTCCAACGGGAGCCAATGTGGCGTTGCTCCCTGAGAAGGATCTGAAAGAGTTTCAAGAGAAAGCGTTGGAAGAGGCCAAGAAGGCAATAGAGGAAGATGGAGCGGAGGTCATCATAGCATATGGAGGATCGTACCCATACTTGAAGGAGAACCTAGATGTTCCTGTTGTGAGCATACCTGTGGCGTTGCTTAAGATGACAGAGGCGATTGTCAGAATGGGCCTGACCCACAGCAAGAAAGCCTATCCGAAGCCAAGGATTCCTCACACATACTACCTAAGCGAGAAACCTCCTACCTAGAGACTGGGTAGGCACGAAGTACAGTCATGGGAATCAATCCGCGTCATCAAACCGAAGACTATGTTATCGAAAATGAATCAATCTCATGTTCCAGAAACTTGAGAGGACGATGCATTTGAAGCATTGGTAGCTTGCGGGGCGACTTCTGACTTTCCGGTGGCATGAAGTCGCCAAGATTGCTACGATCGAGACGATCATAGTCAAAGCTGACCTAACGCTACTTGGTTTATTCAAGCTGGATAGGAAGTGGAGGAGGAAGATGTGCGTGCCATCACAACCACCTGCGAATTTCTTCGAAGACTTCATATGCGGACTGCATTGAGCGGTATCCAAGTCGGATTGGAATCTCTCCGGATAGACTGGTCTCCAATCTGAAGGACCAAACTGGTCAAGCGCGCACGAACAATGTTTCCTATCGTTCGGAAAAGATGAGGGCTACGTTGCTACCAGCCTGAACGGCACGCGCGGACTGCTCGCATGATGAGACGAGAATGTCTTCCTAGACAGCGCATGCGTCGCCTACTATTATATATGTGAGATGAGATAAGCCGGCTCTTCGTGGTATGTAATGTTCGAAGATACGGTGAAAAAGGCTCAGGAGATTATGAAGAATCGTGGGCTCGGAGCCATCTTCTTGCATCCCGGTGTCAACACATACTACTTCACTGGTCTAATGAAAGCTTCTTTTGAAAGGCTTCTGACTGTCATTATTCCTGATGAAGGAGAGCCTGTGGCTGTCGTCCCTGGATTTGAAGTAGAATCTCTGATGAAATATTCCAAGATCAAGTACCGAGATGTTAGGGGCTGGAGCGAGGATCAGGATCCCTATATTCTTGTGGGGAGGGTCGTTGAGGAGCTCGGGAAGTCGAAGTCGACGATAGGGATCGATGGGAAGATGGAGTATATTTTCTTTGAAGGGATTCAAAGAGCACTGCCCTGCGCACGCTTCATTGGAGCTGCGGATGTCTTGAATGAGCTGAGGCTCATCAAGTCGAGGGATGAGGTGGAGTTGATGAGGAAGGCTGCCCGCATAATATGCAAAGCGATCAAAGCAGCTTTTGAGAGCGTATCTTCTGGAAGAACTGAGATCGAGGTATCAGAGGTGCTACATGGTGAGATCAGAAGGCATGGTGGCCTAAGTAGAGGCTATGGTAACGTGTTTTTCGGGCCCACTTCGGCGTTGCCTCACCCCCAATCAAGTGAAAAGAAGATCGAAAGTGGTGAAATAGTCCTGATCGATGTGGGTGCACAGTACCAATGGTATTTTAGCGATGTGACAAGGGCTGCCGTTTTAGGTCAGCCTACAGAGAAACAAAAGAGACTCTATGGGATAGTCTTGAATGCCCAGAAGACCGCTTGCGAAGCTGTCAGGCCCGGTATCGAAGCGCAGGAATTGGACAGGACGGCGAGGAGGATCATACGTGAAGCAGGATTCGGGCAGAACTTTAGGCACAGGTTGGGGCACGGATTAGGGCTAGAAGTCCACGAAGGTCCCTATATCGTAGAAGGAAATCGGTTGAGGCTACGACCAGGGATGACTCACAGTGTAGAGCCTGGAATCTACCTTCTAGGAGAATTTGGCATCAGAATAGAAGATGATGTGGCTGTTACAGAGAAAGGTTGCGACAATCTTGTTGTCGACGAATTTCCTAAGGACGAGTTGGTCATAATTTAATGGGTTGCCAAATTTCCTTGTGAAGTCCTCGACAAAATCCGTCAGCCTGACATACTCTGAAACCGAGTGTCGAAAAAGATCTGTTAGAGTGGTCCGTTCTCCGGTGACCGGGTTTCTCATCCATATCAAAAGTGCTTCTATTGAACGAACACACAACGCGAAATATCTCCCATCTGTACCTGGGAGTGCGTCGGAGAAAGATATCAGAAGAATCCCTTGAGAAGTTGACCTATACTAGTGAACCGGTGCGCGAATCCCACCTGCCCTTCGCACTTCACTTCAGAGAGCGCGACATCTGGGACACCACCTTCGCGTTTGCGTCGTGGCTGAGGAAAGAGGGTATCGAGAACCGCGATTAACCGCCATCAAAAGATCATACGTGTGTTGTCGGCAAAGGCCGGTATTCTGATGGAGAGTGCTGCTCCACATGCATCATTGCCTGTTTTGTCGTAGTAACACGGCGTGGTTGTGAGAATCTAGCAACCCTGTCGAAGGAACTATGCGTTCTATAAGTTGTGTGAAAGTAGTTTGTGGGAAAACCTTTTTTGTAGATCGCCGATATAGGACATTAGGGATGATAATGATGCCGATCAGAATAGGAAATGTTTCGCCGGAAATTGGAACAAGAGCACATGGTGAGTTGATGGTTGGGAGATTGCACAATGGAACACCTGTTTCCATCCCCTTCACCATAGTAAGTGGAGTAGAGGATGGGCCAGCGTTGCATGTAGTGTCTGGCTACTCAGCAAATGGTGCGAGTGCGATTGAAGCTGCTAGAAGAATAGCAGCAAACACGGATCCAAAGACCCTGAAGGGAACACTTATCGTGACGCCAATAGTGAACATGCCAGCATTCTTGACACGCAGCAAAAACAACATTCTGGAGAATTACACTAACCAGCTCGATCTATATGCGAGCTTCCCCGGAAGCCCCGATGGGCCCTTGACACATAGGATAGCCCACATCATTATGAATGAAGTCATTTGCAAAGCAGAATATGAGATAGACCTGCATAACTCAGATGCTGGAGGGCGCTACGAGCCGTTCACAGTGGTCTATAAGACGGCTGAACACTTGAAAACAAAGGCATTCCAACTAGCTAGAGCGTTTGGATTGAGGCTTATACAAGAACCGAAGACAGAGGTACCGGGCCGACCGGCAAACGTAGCGGCATCGAAAGGTGTGGCTTCGATAATGGTGGAGTGCGGAGAGTCAAACAACCAGCTGCTAGAATGTGATATCGAGATGCAGGTTAGGGGAGTGAGGAACTGCATGAAACACTTGGCAATGATTGAAGGTAAGCCCGAAATTCCTGAAGAGCAAATCGTGTCATCCGAAATTGTAACCTTAAGGACGAATTTGGGGGGCTTCCTCAGCTTGAAAAGAAATCTGGGACAACACGTCTCAAAGGGGCAGGTGTTTGCGCAAATCACAAATGTGTTTTACGATCTAACGGAGACCATCACATCTCCGGTAGATGGCTACGTCCAAAGATTGTCAACGAACATGACCGTGGGTTGCGGGGACCGAGTGGGCCACATAGTGATTCCCGAGCGAGTCCTGAAGAGGTAGACCATCCACTGTCAAGCTTGACGTTTCAGGCAATTCAGGCTGTTCGCAGCGATTGCGTCAGCAGATGGGGTTGATCTTTTATACAAGGTCTGCAGATGTTTGTCGCCGGGATCTGATAATGAGCAGATTGGTCTTCGCAACTATTCTAACCACAGTGATATCGCTTTCCACCTTAACTGTGGGTTTGGCGGGTGCCGAACCAAGATACGGAGGAACACTTGTGTGGGGAATTCCGACAGAACCCCCAAACCTTCTTGGGGCACCCCCCGCATGGTTAATGCAGCAAGTAGCCCAGCAAATGTATAATATGCTGATCAGTTACGACTTCAGAACTTATGAGTGGGTACCGGAGCTGGCCGAATCCTGGCAGATCTCTCCCGATGGCCTTCGTGTGAGTTTCAATCTCGTGCGCAATGCGAAGTGGCACGACGGGAAACCCTTCACCTCGGCGGACGTCAAGTTCTCCTATGAAAATATCTTGCCGGAGTACAACTTCAACGCTAAGCGGTTCATGGGCATGGTGACTTCTATAGAGACGCCTGACGACTATTCAGTGATCTTCAATCTCAAGCAGGCTTTTCCACCAATGCTCTCGCCGGCTAGAGCGTTTGGCTGTCAAGGATGGGGCATTCATCCAAAGCACCTCTATGAAGGAACTAAAGTAGCGGACAATCCTTACAATACGAAGCCTGTGGGTACGGGTCCTTGGAAGTTCAAGGACTGGATAAAGGGAGATCAGATAATCCTCGTGAGAAATGAGAACTACTGGAAGAAGGGCCTGCCGTACCTCGATAGGATTGTCTTCAAGATAATCCCGAGCGAATCATCACGAGCACTAGCCTTTGAGAAAGGGGAGGTAGACTACCTGTGGGGTACCGGCCTATCATTTACGAGCGCCACTAGAATTCAAAACGACATTGCGCAGGGAAAGTTGCCTGGCAAGAAGGTCTGGTTTGGGCCCAGTCCGGGAGGGGTTAACGGTGTCATGCTTTTTAACCTTCAAGGCCCGGCTGCTCTCAAAGACGTCAGAGTCAGAAAGGCCATAGCGTACGCAATAAACACTGACAAGATGAATGAATTAGTATGGGGTGGCGCCGCCAAAACCGCAACAGGCCCCGTGTCGTCACTGAACAGTTGGTACTATGATCCGAACACTCGACAACCGTCATACAACCCAGCGACGGCGAACAGTCTCCTCGATGAGGCAGGATACAGAAAGGGAGCAGATGGAATTAGGTTTAGTCTCAGAATTACACATAGCGTAGGAGAATTCTTCTTGCCCAAGGAAGCCGAGTTAATAAGGGACTTTCTAAAGGCAGTTGGGATCGACGTCAAGCTAGTTTCGCTAGAAGAAGCAACGTTCCTGGACGCAGTATTTACACGCTGGGACTTTGATCTCTCTTTGTATTCCCAGATGACGGGTCCAGATCCGATTATTCTCGAACAATACTACACCGGAAGCGGCATACAGCATGCGGCATGGTCAAACGCTGGAGGATACAACAACTCTAAGGTCAACGAACTGCTGGCCGCGTCGACCCTTCAAATCGACAGAACCAAACGAGGCGAACTGGTCAAACAGGCCGCAAAGATCATAGTTGAAGATCAGCCTACCGTGTGGCTGATAGAGAACCCGTACATCCACACTCTGAACACCGAGTTCTCAGATGAACTTCAGCCAGGAGCCTGGGAATGGGCTGCTGGATTCGGCATGCAAAGAATGGAGGGCGTGTACTGGACAAAAGCACCGCTTCCGACGAAGACGGTCGAGACAAAGACCGTGGAAAAGCCAGTTGAGCCGACCCTTGGTCCTGAATTGGCCTACATCTCGATCGCGATCATCGCCCTAGTCATAGTAGCCGTATCTTACGCAAGGATTAGAAAGCGCAAATAGTGAAGAGCCCTCTTCCATTATTTTCCATTCCCGTGCCTGATCGCATCGGCCCGATCAGGGAAGAGGAACCAAGAAGAGCCTAGTGGTTGCAAAGGCCATTGAACCCTATAGTGAGGCTTGTAGCCAGACGAACCATGCAGGCAATCCCTTTATTACTTGTAACGATCACAATAAACTTCATAATCATCTGGTCAGCTCCAGGCGACCCTACTCACGTGCTTCTAGGCGAAACTGCAAATGAAGAATTCGTCCAGGCGATGAGAGCCAAGTTCGGACTCGACAAACCCCTGTATGTGCAGTACGTAACGTATGTTTCTCATGTGGTCCAGGGGGATCTAGGCTATTCCCTGCTAAAGTCTCAATCTGTAACCTCTCTAATACTGGGACGGTTTCCTGCTACTCTGCTTCTAATCTCGACCTCGATGTTCATAGCTATAGTATTAGGGATCCTTCTTGGCGTAGCCGCCTCCAAGAGACCCTACTCATTGGTGGACAACCTTGCGTCAGGTATTTCTGTCTTCGGCGTCTCAACACCGACATTCTGGTTCGGCCAGATGCTGTTAATTGTGTTCGCGATATACGTTGGACTATTCCCAGTAGCAGGGATGACAACTGCCAAGGCAGAGCTGATGGGACTGGAGTACCTAATCGACGTAATGCATCACTTGGCATTACCAGCATGTGCGTTGGCAGCGTTCCATCTTGGCTTCGTAACCCGATTGACAAGGGCAAGCATGCTTGAGGTTTTGGGCCAGGATTTCATAGTAACAGCCTACTCGAAGGGCCTGAATGACAGGACTGTCACATACAAACATGCGCTGCGGAATGCGCTGCTGCCGGTAACAACGTACACTGGAGTGAGCTTTGCGATTCTCTTCGCCGGGGCGGTGCTTATTGAAACGGTGTTTTCTTGGCCAGGCATGGGTCGCCTTCTCTACGACTCCTTGCGGATGAGAGACTATCCTGTTGTTCTTGGAATCTTCGTCGTCGTTTCTTTGATGGTGACAATCTCTAACATACTTGTGGATGTGATCTACGGAGTCCTAGACCCTCGAATAAGAACAGGGTGATCCTTCAACAGGAGATCTGCGGTTTTGAAGTGGCAAGCTGAAAACACTACCTTGCCCTTTCGGAGAGTCGTGAGATTCTGGAAGCGCTATCGAAGGAATCATGCTGCAGTGTTGGGTCTCTTCATCTTCGTGGCGATTTGTATGGTCGCTGTCGCTGCCCCTTGGATCACGTGGTACAGCCCCCTTAAGACCGACGTAGACAGACCACTCATTTCGCCTACGGCTGGCCACCCGTTTGGAACTGACGACTTGGGCAGAGACGTGTACAGTGATGTTATCCACAGCACGAGGACATCGCTATCGGTTGGTCTCGTTGCTGCCTCTGTCTCGACCTTGATAGGGATCTTTGTCGGAGCTCTGTCGGGATACTACGGTGGGAAGATCGACGACTTTTTGATGAGGACCACCGAGATATTCATCACCCTCCCTCGATTTATCCTAGCTTTAATAGTCGTGTACGTCTTCGGCACCTCGATCAGTAACATAATTTTCACAATCGCTATTGTGAGCTGGCCTAGCACAGCACGCCTGCTTAGAGCAGAGTTCCTAACCAACAAGGAGAGGGAGTACGTCGAAGCGGCACGAACACTGGGCTGTAGTCCCAGAGAGATCATGTTCAGTGAAATACTTCCAAATGCGATCTTTCCGGTCGTAGTGAATTCTTCACTTGAAGTCGCAACAGCGATCCTTACCGAAGCTGGATTAAGCTTCCTAGGAGTGGGTGATCCAAACGTTCCCAGCTGGGGTCTGATGCTGAACAATGCGCAGAGCTTCTTAAGGATTGCATGGTGGATGGCCGCTTTTCCAGGAATCATGCTCTTCCTGACTTGTCTATCTCTTAACCTTGTGGGAGATGGGTTGAACGACTACTTTAACCCCAGGTTAAGGGAGAGGTGATGTTCTGTTGAAGAATGATGCACTACAGTAGGAGAGCACTTTCCCTACAAGTCTAGTGCAGTGACTAATGGTGGCACTTATGTCGAGTATGGCAACGCATAATAATCGATAATAGGACTATTAGCGGATGAGGAGACAACACTATTGCCTGAGACTTTAAGAATTGGAGGCATATCTGCTGAGCCTGGCGAAACGAAATGGGGTCCAGCAACATGGGTTGAGCTACGAGACGGAACTAGGGTTCATCTCCCAGTGATCTTGGTGAATGGCAAGACAGATGGCCCAAGGGTCGTAGTGACCGCGGGAGTTCATCCTACGGAGCTTGTGGGCACGGGGGCCATTCAGATTGTGACGCGCAAGAAAGTGGACGCACAAAAATTGAAGGGTAGTATCATTGCCTTTCCCATAACTAACCCTTTGGGAATGCAGTTCGGCCAATATTTTTCTCCTCACGACGGGTTCAACATGTATGTCTCGTATCCCGGCAGCAAGGACGGGACCGTAACATCCAGGCTTGCTAACTTCATTTGGGAGAACGCCGCCAAGGGAGCGGATCTTGCAATAGATTGCCACGAGAATACGAAGCCGTGCATTCACTTCTGCATACTGCCCGACACAGATAATCAAGATACTCAAAGGAAAGCTTTGGAGATGGCAGAAGCATTTGGCTTGACAGTCATCAGGACGAGACGCGTGTACCTTGGGCCCGGGGTAAAACCTGCCGATGTGACTTACCTCAAGCTGTGCATGGACAACGGGATTCCCGCCTTCGCGGCCGAGTTCGAAGGATCAACGGAATTGACGTTCGGTGAGGATCAGACGACCGTTAAGGTGGCCATTAGAGGCTTTATGAACGTGTTCAAGAAGTTGGGGATGATCCCGGGAGAGGCAGAGCCTCAGTCAGAGACTAAAGTCCTTAAGGGGGATTTTGAGGCTCGCGGGACTGTCAGAGCCAACAGAGGAGGTATCGTTCACCGCAGGGTAGAAGTCGGGGTCAAGCTACCAAAAGGTACACCCATAGCAGAGGTAGTTAGCCCCTATGGCGATGAGCTTGAGACTGTAGAAATGCCGATCGACGGCTACATCTGGGGCTGGAACGTCGGCGACCAGTCCGCGCGTGCCGTTCAGGCTGGTAGCAACGTAGCCCTCATCTTTTCCGAACGATAGAAAGCATTATGTTTGCACCTATCTCCGAGAACTTTCTGGTCTCAAGCGCCTGTTAAGTACCACTGGGGCCTAATCGAAGGTCGTCGTGCGCTACCAATGCATCGTCCAGGCAGGGGGCTTCTCAATTAGGCAGTGTATGTGAGGAATCCTTGGCTTGGGATAGGCTTTCTTGCTGTGGGTCAGAGCCATTCTGACAATCACCTCCAACATCTAGGTTCTCCCTCTTCCTCTAGATGCTATCCGACCAACCACAACAGTCTGATTTCCCCATCACATGTCGGAGCAAAATCAATACGATTATTTCCTACATCCAGCGCCAGACTCGTGGAGGAGTCTAGTTGCTTCCCAATGTGGATCGTATCATGAACCAAGTCCTCTACGAGTGTACGTGGCAGGCAACGAGGTGTGATTTTCCTAGGTCAACTAGGCATGGCTCCTCTTTGTCGCATTGTGACGCAGCTTGCTGGCATCTTGGGTGAAAACGACATCCTAATGGAGGATCGATCGGAGATGGAACCTCTCCCATCAGAATTGTTCGGGACATAGAGCGAACCAGTCTCGGGTTCGGTAAGGGTGATGCGCCAAGTATCGCCTTGGTATAGGGATGAAGCGGATTCTCGTAGAGTTCGCTTGCCCCGGCCAGCTCCACGATTTTGCCTAGGTACATAACCGCAACTCTATCGCATGTTGATCTCACTACAGCCAGATCGTGCGTAATTAGGAGGTATGTTAATCTCAACTGCTTTTTCAATTGCTTTAGCAGGTTCAAGATTTGTGCTCTTACAGACATATCAAGCGCGGATACAGGTTCGTCAGCTACGATCAACTTTGGGCTGAGGGCTATTGCCCTAGCTATGCCTATCCTCTGCCTCTGTCCTCCACTGAATTCATGTGGATACCTGTCCACATAGAGGGAGGGCGGACCAAGCCCGACCACATCCAAGAGTTCTTGAACTTTCGCCTCAATCTCGTCTATTTTCAGAGTCGTGTGGAGCAAAAAGGGCCTGCTGAGAGTTTGTCGCACAGTCTTTCTGGGATTAAGTGATGCAAAGGGGTCTTGGAATATCATCTGAATCTTGGGCCGAAGTTTCATGGTTTGCGATGCATCTAGTTTAAAGATGTCACTTCCCCTGAATCGAACAGTTCCGGCGGTAGGCTCCAGGAGTTTCAAGATCAGTTTTGCCGTAGTTGTTTTTCCACATCCGCTCTCCCCGACCAGTCCAAAGATTTCACCGTCCTCAATGTTGAAGGTTATCTCGTCTACTGCGTGTACGAACCTCTGTTCTTCTCTAAATGAGAACAAACCCTTTTTCAGGGGAAACAGCTTTTTGAGCTCGTCAATTTCTAATAAGGGAGCCATGTTGCTTCTTGCCTCAATTGTACAGCCAACAGGATACCTTGTGACGTGGCTCAGTTTCGATCGGCTGTGGTTCTTCCTGTCTGCAAACGGATCTGGCATGTGGACATCTTGGATGAAATCTACAACCGGTTGGAGGATTGGCTAGATCAGGCACGAACCCGCCTATCGTCGGAAGCGTTTCCTTGTACTCCTTTGGACTGAGTACGCATCCCAACAGACCGATCGTGTACGGATGCTTGGGGTTCTCATACAATGCAATAACATCAGCTGTCTCAACTATCTTTCCGGCGTACATAACATAGACTCTGTCGCAAATCTCTGCGACTATGCCAAAGTCATGCGTAATCAATAGTAATGAGGTCGATAGTTCATCTTTGGTCCGCCTTATCAAATCGAGGATCTGCATCTGCACAGTGACATCTAAGGCTGTGGTTGGCTCATCCGCGATCAGAAGGGAAGGTTTGCACGAGAGGGCCATAGCGATCAGAGCACGTTGTCGCATTCCTCCGCTAAGCTGGTGGGGATAGTGTCCAAATATGGTTGAGGGAGTGGGCATTCTCACCCTTTCCAACGCTTCGAATACAATTCTCCTAGCTCCCTCCCTATCCACACCTTGATGACGAATGACAACCTCAGCAATTTGGTCGCCGATCTTCATCACAGGATTCAGGTAGGTCATAGGATCTTGGAAGACCATGGATATGGATCCCCCACGCACTGATTGCATTTCTCTTTTGCTCAGTTCGACGAGATTCCTGCCCCGAAATGTAATCTTGCCCGCCACGATCTTACCAGGCGGACTTGGAACGAGCCTCATGACAGATAAGGCGGTCATTGTCTTCCCGCATCCTGACTCACCAACTAGTCCAACGGCTTCCTTCTCGTCTACGCTCAGATCTACCCCATCAACCGCTCTCACTGTCCCCAACGACGCAAGAAAGAAAGTCCTCAGGGCTTGAATGTCTAACACGCGTTCGCCCATCAAGGCCGATCATGCCTGCATCAATATGGGTCTCTTGCTATGTTATCAAACCAGCGTTTGGCGGTCTTATCCTCTAGCGATTGTGTCAGGGTCAAAGCAGCGACCCAGAAGACAAATAGCGCAAGTGCATCTCTCAGGAAGGAATCCAAAGAGATTTCTAGCCTTATGCCCGACCTGCTTTGGTCAGGGTGACAGACATCAGGAGGCATCACCATGGTAGAAACTGCTCAAACACTGGTCTTCCTCACAGTTGTGACGTCGCCGCAAGAGGAACATTATGCGAGTATTCTGATCGACAGCATCCGCGACTTCTCAGGCCAATACAGAAATTGCGAGATCTATGTTGCGCAGTCAGGTCGGGAGCGTCTGGCCTGCGAAGCTCTGAAAGCACGTGGCGCAAGGATCGTGGCATTGGAGATGAATGACAGGCTCAGAGGCTACCCTTTGGCTGACAAGGTCTATGCCTGCGCTCAACTCGAAAGGATGATCGGTAGCGAGTCACAGGTACTAGTGTGGATGAACCCCGAATGCCTAGTGCTGCGTCCGCCTGTTGAGTTGGCTCTTAGGCCTTCTGAAGCCATCGCAGTCCGGCCTGTGCACATCAAGAACGTCGGCTCGCCAACAACTGAACCAGCGAATGATTACTGGCTAACAGTCTTCAAGACTCTTGGCGTTGATCCGGCCAGAGCCTTCGCCGTTGAGTCGTTCGTTGATGGGCAGAAGATTCGTGCCTACTTCAATTGTGGCACGATGAGTATCCGTCCAGAAAGAGAACTCTGTCAGGTCTGGAAGGAGAGTTTCGAGAGGCTTGCATTGGACAAAGCGTTCCAGCAGACTCTTGACAAGCGTCATGCGCTCTTTCTGCACCAAGTAGTCTTCAGCGCCGTCCTAGCTGCCAGGCTCCAGCCGTCAGAGATCAAGATGCTACCTCCCGACTATGGCTATCCGCTGCACCTGCACGGGGAGCTTCCTTCAGAGAGGAAGTCAGGTTCGCTCAACGATCTGACGACGGTCATCTACGAAGAATACTTCCAAGATCCCAAC
>Ga0209314_10001038_pt1 | contig 12590 bp, 13 predicted proteins | sample I19B2metaG_FD_184146 | JGI IMG/M metagenome (GOLD analysis project Ga0209314, IMG submission 184146) | Lake sediment bacterial and archeal communities from Gulf of Boni, Indonesia to study Microbial Dark Matter (Phase II) - ​I19B2 metaG... | ecosystem: Environmental > Aquatic > Freshwater >...
TCCCCGCGGCTCTGCTCCGCAGGCCCCTCGGGGAGAGTTCCGCAGCCGTAACTCTGCCACCAGTTGCACGTCTTCTTAAGAGTATCATCTTCCTCCCCGCGGAAACGGAGATACTCAATCGCCTCGGCAAAGGCCGGCCTGGCAAGAACGGACTGGGGCTTTCTCCCCGGCATCCTGGCAAACCGCTGCTGCAGGACGAGGATCTCCTTCAGTCGGTAGGCCACCCTCTGGGTAATGGATACCCGCGGCAGGGTATCTTCCATGAGCCCGGCCACCGCCATCTCGATGCTCTCCTGGGGCGCGGCTCCGTCCCGGCGGAATGCGGCGGCCTTCTCCTCCAGGTAGCTGCCGAAAAAAATCGCCAGGAAGAGGGGGACCGCTGGCTTGACCCCGTTGGCAACCATCTCGTCGACCCTAATGAGCGCCCTGCTCAGCTGGGTATGGGGAAACCCGTCCTCTTCCCTTGAAAGCCACTCATCCAGGAAGGGAAATAGTGCGGCAAACAGGCCGAAGTGCCTGAGGAGCTGGTAGCACTGCTCCCCTTCGCCGCTGAGGAACATCTTCATCAGCTCGTCGAACAACCGGGGGGGGGAGGCCTGACAGATCCGCTCAGCCATTCCAACTATCGCCCGATGGCAGTCATCCTCAATGGCAAAGCCCAGCTGGGCGGAGAATCGCACCGCCCTGAGCATCCGCACCGGATCCTCGGCAAACCTTACCTGCGGATCGCCGATGGTGCGGATTATCCCCAGGTTCAGGTCATCCACCCCCCCCACGTAATCTACTATGGAGTAGTCGGCGATGTTGTATGAAAGGGCGTTGACCGTGAAGTCACGGCGCCACGCGTCCTCCTCCGGCGAACCGAAGAGGTTGTCGCGCAGCAGCATGCCATCGCCGCTCTTCACTATCTCCTCATCACCCCCCGCTCTACCGTCTGCCTCGCCCGCCTCCGGGATCTCCTCGTTCTCATCCTGCTCGGATTCTCCTGCGCTGGCACGGAAGGTCGCAACCTCGATGATCTCGTCGCGGAAGTGGATATGGGCGAGCCTGAATCTGCGCCCCACCAGGCGGCAGTTCCTGAAGAGCTTCTTCAACTCGGTGGGGGTGGCATCGGTGGCGATGTCAAAATCCTTGGGTTCGCGGCCGAGGAGCAGGTCCCTGACGCAGCCACCCACGAGGTTGGCCGTGTAGCCGCTGTCGCGCAGCCTGTAAAGGACGCGCAGGGCATTGTAGCTTACCAGTTGGCGGGAGATGTTGTGATCGGCCCGGGCTATTATTCTTGGCTTGTCTTTTTCCATGTCACCCTACATAACATATATTTTACCTCTAGGCAAAGCAGCAGCATGCTATCATTACCCAAATAGCAATCGCTCCTCTTTTGACTTGGGTCATCCCCCTTTTTTCGGATTTCCCCTAAATTGACACCATGAACGAACTGACCGCGCAGCAACTGAAAGACCTGAAGACCCTCGCCCACTTCATTCGCGTCTACTGCCACGCCAAGCACGATCGCAAGAGCGTGGGCGAAGTGCGGCTCCCGGAGAAGCTGCAAAAAAAAACGGGGGGGAGAGAGACCATTTGCAGGGAGTGCGCCGACCTTCTGACCCACGGCATGCAGAAGAGAAAGCTCTGCCCCCTGGACCCAAAGCCGACTTGCAAGAAGTGCCACATTCACTGCTACAGCCAGACATACCGGCAAAAAATCCGGGAGATAATGGCCTTCTCTGGCAGGAAGATGCTGCTCAGGGGGAGGATTGACTACCTTTGGCACTACTTTTTCAATTAACCATCAAAAAGGAGATACAAAATGCTGAGAAAAATAGTCCAGATCGATGCTGAGAAGTGTAATGGCTGCGGCCTCTGCGTACCATCCTGCGCAGAGGGGGCAATCTCCATAGTAGACGGCAAGGCCGTCCTGGCTGCGGATAACCTCTGTGACGGACTTGGCGCCTGCCTTGGTGACTGCCCCATGGATGCCATCAAGATCATCGAGAGGGAGGCTGATGAGTTTGACGAAACCGCCGTTGAGGAGCATCTAAAGGCCATCGGCAGGCCGGCACACCATGGTTCCCATGACGAGCCGCACCAACCGGCAAAGCCGGCAGTTCACCATGGCCATGGCGGCTGCCCAGGTTCACGAGCCATGACCCTGGAGCCCGCCTCCTCCACCGCCCCCCAGGAGGAGGCCGGTGCAAGGCAGAGCCGCCTTGGCCAGTGGCCGGTGCAGCTGCATCTTGTACCCACATCGGCACCCTATTTCCAGAATGCCGACCTGCTCATTGCCGCCGACTGCGTCCCCTTCGCCTATGCCGACTTCCACAAGGACTTCCTGGCCGGCAAGGCAGTGGTGATCGGCTGTCCCAAGTTGGACGACAACAGCTTCTACCTGCAGAAGTTGACTGAACTTTTCCGGGTCTCTTCAATCAGGAGCATCACTGTAATGCGCATGGAGGTGCCGTGCTGCGGTGGCATAGTAATGGCTGCCCGCCAGGCCCTGGCCGCTTCCGGCAAGGATATCCCCTTCCACGAAGTGACGGTGAGCATCCGGGGTGAAATTCGTTAACAGGACCAAAAAGACTTTTTTTATCTTTTTTGATTGACAACTCAACTGGTGGTTGGTATTTTTTTCCAATGCTTGTCATTACCAATCACCAAGGAGACTCTCCAATGAGCGTATGCACACTTGTTACCCAGCAGGCCCCAGACTTTACAGCCAATGCAGTCATGCCTGACAACAGCTTCGGCCAGATAACCCTCTCCTCCTTGAAGGGGAAGAATGTTGTACTTTTCTTCTACCCATTGGATTTCACATTCGTCTGCCCTTCGGAGATTCTGGCATTCAACCAGAAGCTAGAGGAGTTCAAGAAGCGCAATACCGAGGTTATCGGTGTCTCCGTAGATTCCCGTTTCACCCATCTGGCGTGGAAGAAAACCGCTCTTGAGGACGGAGGTATCGGCAACATCCAGTACCCCCTGGTGGAAGATCTCAACAAGAACATCGCCCGCAGCTACGGCATCCTCTTCAACGACTCCGTTGCCCTGCGCGGCCTCTTCCTCATTGACACAAAAGGGGTGGTACGCCATGCGGTGATAAACGACCTCCCCCTCGGCAGGAATGTTGCCGAAGCCCTGAGGATGGTGGACGCCCTCCAGTTCGTGGAAACCCACGGCGACCAGGTCTGCCCGGCAAACTGGCAGCAGGGGGAGGAGGCGATGACCCCAACCGCCGAGGGTGTAGCCTCATACCTGGCCAAGCGGGGCTGAAAGCTTAACCCAGATTTTACGAAGGGGGGGCGGGATCATCAACCGCCCCTTTTTTTCGTGCCATGCCCCGCCGTAGTGGATCTCCTCTGCCGCTTGCCTCTCCATGGATATTGTGTTACAAGGGATAAATGAGAAAATATCCGCGGTTGCAGCCACTTTCCCCTGCCAAAAGGAGAGCCCAATTGATGAAAAAACCTGCCGTGATAGTTTCACTCCTACTGCTCACACTGATTTCAGCACCGGCATCGGCGGTTGAACCGCCCAGGCCAGAATCCATCGCCGAGCTTATGTCCTTCAAGCTTGTCCGCGGGATGACAAATTTTGCCACGGCAATCGTGGAACTCCCCAAGCAGACATACATAACCACCCGTACCCATGGCCCGATCGGCTACGTAGTGGGTCCGATTAAGGGACTAGGCATGTCCCTCTACCGTGGGCTTATCGGCGCCACGGAAACGATCTTCTTCATGGTGCCGCAACCAGGCTATTATGACCCGATGATACAACCTACCTACGTATGGGAGGGTTGGGACGATATCCGCGCCGAGCGAATCAGCAAAGCCCAAACAGAAAATGAGCAGAAACCGGGAGAGTGAAATGAAGCGCGGTAATCTGATGCTAATAGTGACTGCAGGGATACTGTTCCTGCTGGCCACATCCATGCCAGCCATGGCTGACGGTTACAGAAACATAGAAACAGCCTCTGCACAGGATGTTGTGGACGCCATGGCTGCCAAGGGGGTTCGCGGTGCGGCAAACCTGGCAACCGGCTGGGCCGAGATTCCAAAACAGATCTATGTCACCGGTCAGGATGGGGGGTGGCTTCGCGGTGCCGTCATCGGCCCTTTCAAGGGGATCGGCATGGCCATTGTCAGGACGGTGAGCGGTGCGGGCGAGCTTGCCACCTTCTTTGTTGCCTACCCTGGATACTACGACCCGTGGATAGAACCGCGCTTCGTCTGGCAGCCCGAATAGCAAGGGGTTGTTTCGGCCAGAGTTTCGAACTTCAACCTTAATCAAAACCCAGCATAAAAAAAAGCCGCATCCGAAGATGCGGCTTTTTTCATGATCTGCAAAGATCGAATTACTTCTTCTCAGCAGCCGGAGCAGCCGGAGCAGCTTCTTCTTTCTTCTCAGCTTTCTTAGCCTTCTTAGCCTTCTTGGCCTTCTTAGCAGGCTTCTTCTCTTCTTTCTTCTCAGCAGCCGGAGCAGCAGCAGCCGGAGCAGCAGCAGCCGGAGCAGCTTCTTTCTTAGCGGGCTCAGCAGCAAAGCATACGGAAGCGAAAGCAACGGCAACGAGGGCAGCAAGAACTTGTTTCATTTTTGTTTCTCCTTTTGATTTAGTACAGCAAGATTATTTATTTAACCTATAGCACATGCCATGCCAACAAAGAGTCAACAACATCAACGCACTGTTTTTACTGACTTAATCTTCCATCAATGTCCACCCCACCCTAAGGGTCGTGGTCCCACACCAACTCATATAAGCCATCGCCTGCCCCATTTGCGGCACACTCGTCCGTGCCGGGGTTGTCATAAGCACCAATAACTGCTACTATGCGTCTGCCACGATAACTTTGTCGTGGTTTTTTTCTTTAAGGAGCAACCAGTGAAGCAGAACAACCTTTTGCAAGTCGAGAAACCGGCCCGCTACATGGGTGGCGAGATGGGGATAATCCGCAAGGAGAATGCGGAAATCCGCTTTGCCCTGGCGTTTCCAGATGTCTACGAGGTGGGGATGAGCCACCTTGGCTTTCAGATCCTCTACCGGATACTCAACACCCCCGAATGGCTGGCAGCTGAGCGAGTCTACGCCCCCTGGCCGGACAGGGAGGAACAGCTGCGCGCGGCCGACGCTCCCCTGGCTACCCTGGAGAGCGACACACCGCTCCCGCGGTTGGACATCATCGGCTTCACCCTGCAGCACGAGCTCTCCTACACCAACATCCTCAACATGCTCGACCTGTCGGGGATCCCTCTCCGTGCATCAGAGCGACAGAGCGGCTGGCCTGTCATCATCGGCGGAGGCCCCTGCGCCTACAACCCCGAACCCCTAGCCGACTTCTTCGACGCATTTCTCCTCGGCGACGGGGAGGAGGCGGCCCTGGAGATGGCTGAAGCCGTGCGGCGATGGAAGGGGTCAAGCCGGGAAAAGGCGCAGCTCCTCGAAGAGCTGGCGAAGATTGCCGGGGTCTATGTCCCTGCCCACTATGGAGTCGAGTACCATGCCGACGGCCGCATAGCGAAAACAACCAACCTCAGGCCTGACCTTCCTCCGGCACGACGCCGCTTCCTCGCAGACCTGGAATCGGCCCCCTACCCGGACAACCCTGTCATCCCTTTCATGAAGACGGTGCACGACCGGGTAAGCATGGAAATAGGCCGGGGGTGTACACGTGGCTGCCGCTTCTGCCAAGCGGGCTACATCTACAGGCCGGTGCGGGAACGCTCGACGAAGAAGATCCTTGGGTCCATTGAAAAAACCCTGCATGCCACGGGCTATGACGAGGTCTCCCTCCTCTCCCTGGCCACCGGCGACTACGGCTGCCTCACCCCTCTGCTGAAGGAGCTGATGGACCGCTACGCCGAAAGCAAGGTCGCCGTCTCCTTCCCCTCCCTGAGGGTAGGCTCCCTTAGCGACGAGTTGATCGAGGAGGTTAAAAAGGTCAGAAAGACAGGCCTGACCCTGGCGCCGGAGGCGGGCAGCGAACGCCTGCGCCGCATCATCAACAAGGGGATCAGCGAAGAGGCCCTTATCGCTGACGCCAGGACAGCCTACGGCGCAGGATGGCGACTGATAAAACTCTACTTCATGATCGGCCTTCCCGGCGAGACCATGGAAGATATAGACGCCATCATCGAACTGGGACGCAAAGTGAAGATGGAAGGGAAACTGAGCGGCAAGGGGGGAGAGGTGAACGTATCAGTCTCCAGCTTCGTACCCAAGGCCCACACCCCCTTCCAATGGGAGCAGCAGATCAGCTACGAGGAGATCCTCACCAAGCAGGAGTACCTGCGGGAGCAGCTGAAACGGAAGAGGCTGAACTTCAAGTGGCACGACGCCCCCCTCTCGGTTATCGAGGGGGTCTTTGCCAGGGGTGACCGGCGCCTTGGCGACGTCCTCGTTGAGGCGCACCGGCTAGGCTGCAGGTTCGACAGCTGGGGAGATCACTTCAGCTTTACCGCCTGGCAGAAGGCATTTGCCGCAGTGGGCATCGATCCGCGCTTCTACCTGCGCGGCAGGGAGATCGAAGAGCTCCTCCCCTGGGACCACCTGGACAGCGGAGTCAGCAAGGAGTTCCTCCTCAAGGAGAGGAGCCTGTCAATGGAGGAGACCCTCACCGCCGACTGCCGCAGCGGCGCCTGCTCCGCCTGCGGAGTCTGCGATTTCAAGGAGATCCGGATGCGCACGGTGCAGCCGGCAGCGGATGTCGCCAGGCCCGGCCGGGAGGAGGCTGCACCAGCGGACGAAGGGGTCGGCAGGATAAGGATCCGCTTCAGCAAGACAGGCACCATGCGCTACCTGAGCCATCTGGAGATGATCACCCTCTTCACCAGGGCAGTCGGCAGAAGCGGGATCCCCATCCGTTTTTCCCAGGGATTTCACCCCCATCCGAAATTCTCGTTTGCAACCGCCCTCTCGGTCGGTGTAGAATCCCTTGCCGAATACCTGGACATGGAAGTGGCAGCCGGATTCGGCGCCGACACGGCCATGGGGTCGCTCAACGCCGTTCTGCCTGAGGGGATAAGGGTCCTCGAAGCGAGGGAGATCCCATTGAGGAGCGAATCCCTCTCCGTCATCATGGAGAGTGTTCGCTACCGCGTTACTCTCCCGGCAACTGCGGAGCAACCGCTCGACGCCATGATCAACCGCTTCCTTGCCCTGGACAGCTACCCGTACCGGAGAGCCAAAAAGGGTGGAGACCAGGATTTCGACCTGCGTGCGGGGCTGAAGTCCGCGCTTGCCGTAGATGAGGGTCTTGAACTGGTTATCGACCGGGCCAAGCCACTGGAGTACGTGGCGGCCATCACCGGCCTCCCCCTGGACGAGCTGGGGGAGTGCAGCATCGAAAAACTGGCTGTAAATTTCAAAGACACATCTTTACCTATATAATTTCAATAAAAATATGCAGGTTCAAGGAACGTGGTTTTTTTGTTCTGGCAAGGCTGTCAAGGGAGAGTGCGGAGGCGTAGCAGCGCTACGCCGCACAAGCGAACCCGCAGACTTACGCAGCCAGGGCGAAAAAGCCGCGTTCCTCCGGAGCGGATATGGCGAATGAGCTGGTCATCAACACCACCTCCCACGAAACCCGCGTCGCCCTGATAGAGAACGGCACCATTGCCGAACTCTACATAGAGCGGAGCAAGGTCAAGGGGATCGTGGGGAACATCTACAAGGGGCGGGTGGTTCGCGTCCTCCCCGGCATGCAGGCGGCCTTCGTGGACATCGGCCTGGAGAAGGCGGCCTTTCTCTACGTGGCTGACGTGTTCGACCCCCTGGAAGAGTTCGAGTCCTTCATGGAGGGGAACGGCAAGAAGAGTGGCGAGGGGGAAGGGGAAGCACCGGAAATGCACCCCATGCACCCCATCGAGGAACTGCTCCAGGAGGGGCAGGAGCTGCTGGTGCAGATCTCAAAGGAGCCCATAGGCACCAAGGGGGCGAGGATCACCGCGCACATCTCCCTCCCTGGCCGCCACCTGGTCTACATGCCGACCGTGGACCACGTGGGGATCTCCCGGCGGATCGAGGACGAAGCCGAGAGGGAGCGCCTCAAGGAGATCGTCGAACGGATCAAGCCGCCGGGCAGCGGCTTCATCGTCCGTACAGTGTCAGAGGGGAAGAGCGAGGATGACCTGCTGGCGGACATGAAGTACCTGATCAAGCTCTGGGAGGAGATCGCCAAGAGGAAGGAGAAGGGTCACCCCCCCATACTGATCCACTCCGACCTGGACATGACCCAGAAAGTCGTGCGGGACATCCTCACCGAATCCGTTGACCGGATAGTCGTTGACTCAAAGCCGGAGTACGACCGGATCGTCCAGTTCATCTCCACCTTCATGCCGAAGATGAAATACTCCATCGAGCTTTACGACGAGGAGGAGCCGATCTTCGACCATTACGGCCTGGAGGTGGAGATCAGCCGCGCCCTGGGGCGCAAGGTCTGGCTGAAGAGCGGCGGCTACATCATCATCGAGCAGACAGAAGCCCTGACCGCCATCGATGTCAACACAGGCCGCTACGTGGGGAAGCACAATCTGGAAGACACCATTCTTAAGACCAACCTTGAGGCGGTGAAGGAGATAGCCTACCAGCTCAGGCTGCGCAACATCGGCGGCATCATCATCATCGACTTCATCGACATGGAGAAGGAGGTCAACCGGGACAAGGTGTTCGGCGCCCTGGAAGAGGCGCTGAAGAGCGACAAGTCCAAGACCAACATCCTCAAGATCTCCGAACTGGGTCTGGTGGAGATGACCCGCAAGCGGGTGAGGGAGAGCATGGGGCGAATGATGTGCGAACCTTGCCCCTACTGCGAAGGTCGGGGCTACGTCAAGTCCAAGACCACGATATGCTATGAGATTTTCCGCGAACTGCGTCGGGAGATGCTCGACATACGCGGCACCAAGGCTACCCTCACTGTCCACCCCCAAGTGGCCGACCTCCTCTACGACGAGGAACGGCGGGGTCTTGAGGAGTTGGAGAGGAAGTTCAAGAAGCGGATCACGGTTCGGGCCAAGCCGGGGTTTCATCAGGAGCAGTTCGAAATCGCCATCTCGTAAAGCGTGGCTTAAGGCAGGAAAAGGAGCAAACCCATGATCTTTGCCGCCAAAGTCAGCGAAGTGCCTAATTTCGGCAAGAAGGCCGTTACCTTGGAAGGCCGGGAGATCCTGCTGGTCAACATCAAGGGGGAGATATTCGCCTGCGAGAACGAATGCCCCCACCAGGGATCACCCCTTAACGCCGGCATTGTCAAGGACGGTCACCTCTCCTGCCCCAGACACGGCTACCGTTTCGACCTGAAGAGTGGCCACTGCAAGGACAATGGGGAGTTCACCCTGAAAATCTTCCCGGTCAAACTGCTGGGTGAGGAGATCATGGTTGATCTCGGTCAGGATAATAATTCTTGACTTATAGTTGCAAAGTGCGTTATTTTTCCATGCTCTGCACAATTTAAAATAAAGGTGGTGAGTCTAGTATGTACGCAGTAGTTAAAACCGGAGGGAAGCAGTACAAAGTTTCCGTTGGCGACTTTCTGAAAGTCGAGAAGCTCGAAGGCGCGGTGGGTGACTCCATCCAGCTTGACGAAATCCTGATGGTTGGCGGCGATACGGTTAAAATCGGAACACCGTTAGTGCCCAGCGCCTCTGTTGTCGGCACCATTGTCGAGCAGGGGAAGGACAAGAAGATTCTTGTCTTCAAGTCCAAGCGCCGGAAGAATTCCAGGAAGCTTAACGGGCACCGTCAACTCAGAACTGTCCTCAAGATAGAGAAGATCAACGCGTAATATGCGGTAACCGGCAGCCGCACAAGGCACCGGCTACTGGCAGGAGGTTATACCCATGGCACATAAGAAAGGCGTCGGGAGCTCTAGAAACGGCCGTGATTCAGACGGTCAGCGACTCGGCTGCAAGAAATTCGGCGGCGAAACCGTCAAAGCCGGCAACATCATTTATCGCCAGCGCGGCACCAGCATTCACCCCGGCACCAACGTCGGCTGCGGCAAGGACTACACCCTTTTCGCCCTGATCGACGGCATTGTAAAGTTCGAGCGGATGGGACGTGACCGGAAGAAGGTTTCCGTCTACCCCGCCAACTAAAGCAACAAACGCTCAAGTTCAGGCAGAAGCCTGGGGTCTGAAGGACTCCGGGCTTTTGTCGTTATTGCCGAATGATCGTATAAAAACCTTCGGCACCCATTAACAGCGAGAAGAGTAATCATGAGTTTTATCGATGAAGTGAAATTATTCGCCCGGGCCGGCGACGGCGGCGCCGGCTGCGTCTCCTTCCGCAGGGAGAAGTTCATCCCCTTCGGCGGCCCCAACGGTGGCGACGGCGGCAAGGGGGGCGACCTCATCCTGCAGGTCTCACCCCATGTCTCCACCCTCTACGACCTGCGCCTCCACCCCCACCAGAAAGCGGAGCGGGGAAAGAATGGCATGGGGAAGGACTGCCACGGCGCCTCCGGTGAGGACCTGGTCATCCCGGTCCCCCAGGGGACCATCGTCAAGGATGCGGAGACCGGCGAGATTCTCGCCGACCTGGCGGAGCCGGAGCAGCGGATCATCCTCCTCAAGGGTGGCAGGGGCGGCCAGGGGAATGCCCGCTTTGCCACCTCCACCAACAAGGCACCAAAGTTCGCCCAGCCCGGCGAGGAGGGGGAGGAGCGGGTCATCCGCCTGGAGCTGAAACTGATGGCCGATGTGGGGCTCCTCGGCTTCCCCAGCGTTGGCAAGTCGTCCCTCATAACCAGGGTCTCCGCGGCCCGTCCCAAGATCGCCGACTACCCCTTCACCACCCTCAAACCCCACCTGGGGGTGGTGGAGTACAAGAACTACCGCACCTTCGTCATGGCCGACATTCCGGGGATCATCGAAGGGGCCAGCGAAGGGGCCGGACTTGGACACCGCTTCCTGCGCCACGTGGAGAGGACCCGCATCCTTCTCCACCTCCTCGACCCCTGCCGCACCCACGACTCCAATCCCCTGGAGGACTACGAGACCCTCAACCGGGAGCTGGCCCTCTTCAACCCGGAGCTGGCCCAGAAACCCCAGATCATCGTGGTCAACAAGATGGACCTGCCGGACGTGCAGGCGCTCCTCCCGGAGATCACACCGTATTTCGCCAGACTGGGCATGAAGGTATTCCCGGTCTCAGCAGCCACCGGCGAAGGGATAGCGGCGCTTCTGGACGAAATAGCCGCGACCATATGGAAGGAAGGGTAAACCCCTTGGATATCCGCCACCAGACACTGAAAGATATCAGAAGGATAGTCATCAAGATCGGCAGCCAGGTTCTTACCAGCGGGGATCAGGAACTGGACAGGGGTTTCGTCGCCTCCCTGGCATCCCAGGTGGCAGAGGCCCGCAGCAAGGGGCTGGAGATGCTCATCGTCACATCAGGGGCTGTTGCCGCCGGCAGGGGGGCGCTAGGCCTGACCAGCAGGCCGAAGACCATCCCCCAGAAGCAGGCGGCGGCGGCCATCGGCCAATCGCGTCTGATGCGCGCCTATGAGGATGCCTTTGCCGCCCACGGCATCAATGTAGCCCAACTGCTACTCACCCGCGGAGACCTGGCGGACAGGACACGCTACCTCAATGCCAGGGCAACCCTGGAGACCCTGCTGGAGTGCGGCGTGGTGCCGATAATAAACGAAAACGACACCGTTGCCGTGGAAGAGATCAAGTTCGGCGACAATGACAACCTCTCCGCCCTGGTGACAAACCTGGTTGACGCGGGGATGTTGATCATCCTCACGGACATCGACGGGCTCTACGATGCAGACCCGCGCAACAATCCCGACGCACGGCTCATATCGCTGGTGAAAGCGGTCACCAGGGACCTGGAGAGGATTGCAGGTGGAAGCGGCTCTGCGGTGGGGACCGGCGGGATGGCGACCAAGCTGGCCGCGGCAAAGAAAGCCGGGAAGTCGGGGGCGGTCACGGTGATCGCCAACGGCACCAACGCCGGGATCGTATCAAGGGTGATCTGCGGAGAGGAGGTCGGCACCCTGGTGCTGGCCGAAACGGCAAGCCTGACCAGCAGGAAGCACTGGATAGCCTACAGCCTGAGGCCACAGGGGAAGATCTTCGTCGACTCCGGCGCAAGCGATGTCCTGCGCAGGGAGGGGCGCAGCCTTCTCCCCTCCGGGGTCACCGCCGTGGAGGGGAACTTCAATCGCGGTGCATGCGTGAGGATCTGCGACCACTCTGGAGGGGAGTTCGCCCGGGGGATCACCGACTATGCCAGCAGCGAGGTATCCATGGTTCTCGGCCGCAGGAGCAGCGAGATCGAAGAGATCCTCGGCTTCCGCTACGGCGACGAGATCGTCCATCGGGACAACCTGGTGCTCTTGTAGCTAGGCGCTCCGCCCCAGCATCTCGGCTATCTTCCCCGCCACCTCCCCGGTCAGTACCGGGCAGACCCCCTTGTCGTTCTCCGCACGGATGATCCTGCAGCAGGTGGCGCCATACTTCTCCTTGAACCAGCTGTGCAGCTCCTTGGTCATGTGACTGGTGGCCTTCTTGTCACCCAGGACCATCCCCAGGGCAACCGTCCCGGCGGCAACCGCACCGCAGATGCACCCCGAGCCGGAACCGCCGCCGAA
>Ga0209314_10001040_pt1 | contig 12561 bp, 11 predicted proteins | sample I19B2metaG_FD_184146 | JGI IMG/M metagenome (GOLD analysis project Ga0209314, IMG submission 184146) | Lake sediment bacterial and archeal communities from Gulf of Boni, Indonesia to study Microbial Dark Matter (Phase II) - ​I19B2 metaG... | ecosystem: Environmental > Aquatic > Freshwater >...
ATCTGCATACTCTCGAATAAGATTGTTAGCCTTTTCCCTACTCGGCGCCTCAGCATAGAGATCGATAACAGGCTCTTCAGAGCTCGGGTGCATCAGAACCCAATTATCGTCATAGAAAACCTTGATTCCGTCAATGGTGTCGATTTGGCGGTCACGAAACTCTTCAATGAGGCTTCGCATAATTCTTCCACGAAGCTCCCAAGAGCAAGGAACCGCTTGCTTAGCCATGTAGAAACTCGGCAAGTCCCTGTGGAGACTAGAAAGCTTAATGTTCTCTTTAGCTAGAATCTCAGCCACCTTTGCTGCCGCAAATATCCCGTCATACCCTTTCTGAAATTCTGGAAAAACGAAGCCTCCAGTATCCTCTCCCCCAAACACAGCCTTGTGGTGAGTAATATAGTCAAGAAGTGGCCTCGCCCCAATTCTGCACCGTATGACCTCTCCACCGACAGGTTCAACAATTCGATCGATTATTCGGGACGCACTCACAGGAATTATCACCTTGCCACCTTTCTTTTCCTTAGCAATCTCTCGAGAGAGCATAGCAAGCGAGCCGTCGCCAGAAAGAACATCTCCCTCCTCGTCAATAAATATGGCTCGATCAGCATCTCCGTCTAACGCAATACCTAAGTCAGCATTAAGGGCTTTCACCACTTTTGCTAGGTTGAGAATAGACGATGGCGCCTGCTCAAATGTTCTAGGCCCAACAAACTCGTCTAGTCTAGCGTTTAAAGTCGTAACCTGGCACCCCAACTCACCAAGAATGGCCGGAGCCACGAAGGATCCAGCTCCGTTGGCGCAGTCAACCACTATGCTTAGTCCGTTCTTTCGTATAGTTTGCCAGTCTATACGCTCAAGCAGGTCTTTTCGGTAAAAGTCAACAACTCTTGCAGGATAGATGATGTCTCCAACTTCGTCACTGAGCACCCTCTGAAACTCTTCTTTGAAGAAAACGCCCTCAACACTCTTCTCGGAAGCACGGTCTAACTCCATTCCATTAAAGTCATAAAAATGAATGCTTACAGACCGGGGGTCGATTTCAGGCATGCGCACCATAATGCCTGCGTCTACTCCCAAACTGCGAATCGTGTATCGAGTGACAGGCGCTGGGCAAATCCTAAGGTTGTAAACATCTATGCCTGCGGCGTTGAGACCCGCGATCAATGCCCTCTTCACCATTCTCGAAGCCCTATGTGTGTCGCGGCCAATCACAACTTTTGCGCCCTTTCCCAAGAATGAGCCGAAGGCAACTCCCAGTTTTGACGCGAACTCTGGCGTGATTTCAATGTTGGCTAAGCCTGTTATTCCGTAGGCGCCAAATAAGGTTGTCATCCATCGCATTCCCCATCTTAAGTCCATATGAACAATGGCTCCAGCCTCGATCATTTTGCCAGGCCAAATTCTTATTCCAGACTTTACGGTGGCGCCACGTCCAATTATTGACTCGTCGCCGACAATTGCCCCCTCCAAGAGGGCTGCACCGTCACGAACATGACATTTTTCACCGACTACACATCCAACTAGGTCGGCTTTCGGTCCGATGAAAGCGTTTTTCCACACCACAGACCGCTTTATTCTAGCCTCTTCGTCAACAGTGACCCCGTCTCCGACGATGGTGAATTCGCCTATGACAGAGCCTCTTCTAATTCGAGAGTTTCTTCCGATCAGGGCTGGGGGCTCAATCTCTACTTTATCCTCGATTTCTGCGTCTTCGTCAACCCAGACTCCATTCGTATCATGACCAAGAATTTTCAGTTTTATTAGACCTTGTAATGCATCATGATTGGCTTGAAGATATTGAAACGGATTCCCGATGTCACACCAGTAACCGTCAGCGACGTATCCGTATATCGGTTCGCCTTGCTCTAACAGCTTGGGAAAGAGTTGTTTACTGAAGTCGAACTGGGTTTCAGGCTTTACGTACTTAAGGGCTTCTGGCTCTAAGACATAAATTCCCGTGTTGACGGTGTCGCTGAAGACCTCTCCCCATCCAGGTTTTTCTAAAAATTGTTTGATTCGGCCGTCTTCGTCTGTAATGACGATTCCGTACTCAACTGGGTTTGGAACCTTAGTCAGCACAAGTGTGGCTATGGCTCCTCTTTGTTGATGAAAACGAACCGCCTTAGAGAGGTCGACGTCTGTCAAGGAGTCTCCGCTAAACACGAGAAAGGTTTTGTCTAGAAGAGCCTCAGCCTTCTTTACTCCCCCGGCTGTGCCAAGAGGCTTTTCTTCTACCAAATAAGATATGTCAACACCAAATTTGGCCCCGTCTTGTAAATAATCACTTATAACGTCGGGCAAATAATGGAGGGTAAGTATCAAATCGTCTAGCCCATGTCTCTTCAGAAGCTCGATAGAGTGCTCAATCATTGGGCGGTTCACTATAGGAACCATAGGCTTGGGGCGTCTCGTGGTTAATGGACGAAGCCTCGTTCCTTCGCCGCCAGCCATGACAACAGCCCGCATGACAAATTTCTCCGCGTAATTTTTTTGTTTAAGTCCTTACACGTGCCGCTTGACAGATGTAAAAGATATGGCTTCATCCAATTTAAGCATACGGATGTTTATTCCAAATAGAGAAAACTATTTAGTCACATTTCAACTCAAAGAACGAAGGGACATAGAATGGGACTAAAGGAGTGGTATATGAAAAGAATGGTGAGAGGCATGAGCAGAGAAGAAAAGCAGGATATGATGGGGAAGATGATGGACGAATTCTTTGCGAGCATGACTTCTGAAGAGAAGAAAGAGTTGATGAAGCAAATGATGCCCAAAATGATGGAGAAGATGATGGAAGGAATGACCGTTGAGGACAAACAAGAGTTGATGGGGTCCATGATGCCATCTATGATTACTCAAATGTTTGCAGGCATGAAGGATGAGGAAAAAAGCAAAATCATGGAGAAAATGATGCCAGCCATGATGTCGCAGATGTTCGGTGGCGAAGGCGGAATGCCCTCCATGATGATGCAGATGATGAAGAGTATGATGGGTAGTGAGAAAGAAGGAGAAAAGGGACAACCTCCATGCATGTCCGCCATGGAAACACAAGAAGGCTTCAAGCCTTGGGAGTTCTGCCCCTGCAGAAAACTCTGTGAGAAAGCCTTCAAAAAGAAAACTAAGAGTTAATTATTAAACCTATTAAACCTATTAAATGGCTACTGTAGTCTAGTAGCCATTGCTTCCAACTCTTTGATTCTACCTTCGACTGCATAAACAACTCTCTTACGCAAAGCCTCACCCCTTAGTCTTTTACTGGATATCTCAACGAACTGACCTGCCAATTTTTCGTCTCCAACCACCTGACGAAGCCAACGCTCGAAGTCGCCGCGTTCCATGTGAAACTGAATAGACTTCATGTCCACAACCTTGAGGGCTGAATGAAACTCATGTAAACTGTGCACAGTCCAAGCAGTGGGTCGCGCAAACTCATAAAAGAAAGTGAAACCCCTCCCAACTGGAAGCCGGCGCAACATTCTTTTTGCCGCAAACTCTGGTTTTTCTAGTTCTCGCAAAATTCTGGCTTCTAGGTCAGAAATAATTCGTGAATAGATGGCGAACGCCTCGACTGGGCTGCTGCATGGGTTGAAGTAGCAGTGTACGTCGCCGGGGCCGCCGCCCTTCACGCTCAAATAATAGAGGTGGTCGCTCATCTGTAGATAACGCCAAAGTTTGATTAGGTCTTCGTCGTGGGTTCCTTTCACAGATTGTTGTAGCCCCTTCAAAGACTCGTAGCAAATCGTTTGCATCGGGTTAACAATCCAAGCACTGGGGTCCCGCTCAAGATCTGCCCAAGAAATGGTGTTAAACTCGTGAACGTCGATTTCTCCAACTGGCTCGTGTCGACGAACAATCTCGGAGGGGGTCGACCAGTTTAGGTTGTCCCACTTAATCACTTCACCGGGTAGCCACCTTAGAAATTCGTGGATTCCAGTTTCTGGCCAATGATGTTCACCAAAGGTTTCGTAGTCAACGAATAATGTTATTGCCTGTCCCGGGGTTGCGGCTAGCCAGCAGGCATATTTGCTTGCCGTTAGCGGCCACTCTGTCCACCAAGTTGAGGAGAATCGAAAGCCTATGTCGTCAGAGAGGCGGTAGTTGCGAAGCAGAACCCTAAGCTTAGAGTCCTTAGCCTTATACACGTAGTTTGGGCTTCTCCACCTGAGGATTCTTTCCACGCCCTCGGTGACCGTGGCCTCGTAACCCAGCCCCTCAACAGTCTTCGCAATAACGTTATTGTATAAGCATTCGGTGTTTTCAACTACTTTGGGTTCATAATTGAATAGGTCCTTCATAAGTTGTCGATGAAGTTTTATTTGCTCAACGAACTCGGATCGGTCTGCTCCATATAGGCTGGCAAGCGAATGATAGTAGGGCTGGTCCAGAAACTCGACGCAGCCAGATTGGGCAAGTTGCTTAAAGGATTCGAGGAGGTCTGGGCTCCAGCGCTCGCACTGTTCGATGAAAACGCCGGAGATTCCATAAGCTACTTTGAACTGTTTTCGGTCTCTCTTGTATCGGTCGATCTGCTCCAAAATAATGTTGTTTGAGGGAAAGTAGCATTTTCTTGCGGCTCTTTCAAAAATGAACTGGTTCAGCTTATTATCAAAGTAGAGGTCGAAAAGGTCTTTTTTGGTCACGGACGGACGGGCTAATAGGTCTGAGTGGAAATTTCGGTTTAGCCGATATGGCTGATGAACCTCGAAGATGAAGCAGATGTCCGTCATGTACTTTTTGACCTCTATATATGATGAGTTTCCTCTCGGTTTGGCAAAGCAACCATAATGCCTTCTACCTATATTTAACCATTCTTAAGGCTAACTAAGTAAACACTGCAAACTTTCCCAAAAATTGTTATTAAGCCCTCATCTAGTCTGACTTTCCTTCTCCAAGAAAAATTGTGGGAACCTTTAAATAAGGGGTTTATCCCACTTCTATTTGGTGGGAAAATGAGCGAAGTTCAACTCAAAATCGATTCAAAAGGAAGACTCTGCATTCCACCAGAAATAAGAGAGCAAATCGGCAGGGTCGCTCTTTTAAAGAAAACGCCAGAAGGATTCTTGATAGTCCCAACCAAGTCCAAAGGTTTCTTTGAAGAATTTCGTAGGATTATAACCTCTGAACCCCCTAGAACTGGCAAACCAGAGAACTGGTCTCCATCAAAGATGAAGGCAGTGTGGAGCACAACCTAATATGATTGTTGGGCTAGACACAAATATCCTGTGTTACTCCCTTGATCCCGCTTATCCCGAACATGCAAGATTAAAAAATATGCTAATTACACTATCTCCGGAAAACCTAGTTGCAATAAACCCATCAATATTACATGAAACTTACCACACGCTCGTTTTTGGGCAAAAATGGATTCCGGACGAAGCGAGAAGAAGGCTAAGAATGCTACTTCAGCATCCCTACATCCAATTTTTTAACCAAACAAAGAAGATATGCGCAATTGCTCTCAATTTGGCTGTGGAACATGAACTTGGTGGAAGAGATGCCCTAATTATTGTCAATTTCGTAACAAACAAAGTCTCCACACTTTACACTCATGATCAAGACTTGCTAGCTTTGGGGAAAATTTCATGGAGAGATTTTCATTTAATCTTCAATGATCCTTTAGATGAAAAATGAGACTTGCCGTTCATAGGGTGGTCTCTTCAACATAACGTCTTCAACGAAAGCCCGTAAAGGCTCTGCAACACTCCAAGCCTGCGCAATACAACCCCTAGACTCGTGAGGCGAGTCGCCGTCAAATATTTCACTTACCGTTCCAAGCCCTGCCCGAAAAACCTCCTCATGAAAAAGGGGCTGCAAAAAGTTCTTGAAAGCAAAGTTTCGCCACTGAGTCTCATAACCTTTAACTTTTAAAAACGCTGTCGTAAAAGGTCCGAGAAGCCAAGCCCAAACAATTCCATTATGATACGCGCTGTTGCGGTGAGCCCATCCTCCCAAATATTTTCCAATGTAACGCGGATCATCATCGGGCAGAGTCTTCAGTCCATAAGTGCCCCAGAGTTTTCTCCAAACAGTTTCTACAACCTTCTCTTCTTTCGCTCTATCTAGCATAGGAAAATCTAACGCCACCGCAATCATTTGGTTTGGCCTTAAAGAAGAATCCTGTTCGCTATCGTTTATCACATCAAATAGGCATCCGCTCTGACCATTCCAAAATTCCTTTGTGAAACTCTTTCTAGCCTTTTCAGCCATGGCAGAATACGTTTCTGCCTCTGTTTTTTGGTCAAAGCGTGCCGCGAGAAGTTGCATTGTTTTTAGGGCGTTATACCACAACGCCTGAATTTCCACAGCTTTTCCTTCTCTTGGCGTGACAAACTGGTCATTTACCATAGCGTCCATCCAAGTGAGTTGCGGCCCATGCCCTATCAAGCCGTCTTCTTCCATGTGTATATTGTATAAAGTTCCTTGAATATGATGTTCAATCATTGATTGCAACACAGCCCACAATTCTTCATGAACAAAGTCGAAGTCCCCAGTGTATTTTAGGTACTGAAGAACCGCGTTAAAGTACCAGAGCGTGGCATCTACTGTATTATAAACTGGCTTGTCTCCAGCGCGATCTGGAAACCGATTGGGAACGATTCCTTTATAGCAGTAGCGCTTGAACATCAAAAGAATCTCTTTTGCCTCTTCAAATCTGCCCAAAACAAGTGTTAGGCCTGGCAAAGAAATTAACGAATCTCTTCCCCAGTCTTCAAACCAGTGGTAGCCAGCGATTACAGACTTTGTCTTGGTTGACTCTCGTTTCACCACGAAAGAATCTGTAGCCAAAATGAGCCACTTTAGCCAATCTTCCATTTCGAGGTCAGCGTATTGTTCTTGAAACTTTTCCAACAGACTTTTTCTACGCTTCAACTCTTGGCTGTACAAAGCATTGATGTGTTCTATTCCTCGAGGAATAGATGAAAAAACATGCCTGGCTTCCTCTTCACTTTTACCTGCTGTTGCAAGTACATAGAACCTCTTTCTTCCCATAGGAGAAACATCAAGCTCAAACCATCCAGGCTGAAAATTATCGTCGAGATAGCTTTCTCCTCGTGAGTTGTCCACTCGGAAATACATTTCCTTAACCCATTCGCGTTTACCGGCAAAGTATTTTCCATCGCTTGAAAACAGGATTAAGGCCGAAAGCGGAACAGACGGCTGGATAGTAACCTCACACTCGAAGGGCTTTTGAAAAAATTTCCAATTCAGGCTGTCTTTCTCTGTGACGACATGGAAGTGTCGGGAGTTAACCAATGGCAAGACACGGACAGACACCATCTCTTCGCGGGGGTTGAAGATATCATAGAGGACTATGGTGGTGTTCTTCTCATGAGGCATGAATATCGTTTTCTGGAACTCAACGTCGTGTACATCATATTTGTGTGTGGGGAATGGCTCAAATGAAAATTCGGTAAGAAACTGACAGTCTTCAGGTTGAATACCATGCCTGAACTCATTTAGCCCTGTGAGATATGATTCTTTCCCCATATGGATCTCTTCATCGAGTTTGGTAAGGACGACCCAACGGTCTAAAGGCGGGTTAAAAGCCGCAACCAAAAGACCATGATACTTTCGGGTGTTGATCCCCAATATGGTAGAGGAGGCGTATCCACCCAAACCGTTTGTGACCAACCACTCCATTTTGATGGCTTTATCAAAATTTGAGAGAGTGCTTCGTCCCTTCTGGATTTTAGGTAAGTCAGCCATTTTGTCCTTCAGCACCACTTCAAAACATCAGTTTAGCAACATTCTTTTCTGTGTCCACGTGAAAGAAGTTGGCGACAGGTCTGCATTTCGTTCGTAACAGCATGGCGTGTGGGGACTTGAGGTTAACTTCGGTGAGCGTCTCAGCGTATCCCATGCCCTTCGCCACCACTAACTCGGCGTGGTTGTAGATGGTTAAAAACTCGTTAGAGCACTCTTCTGGAACTAATCCAACCGCATCCGTGCCCGTGGAAATTATTGCATCTGCAACATGGTGCATCCCCACATATCTCGCGTCTTCGATAGTGGCGTCGTTGATTACTGGTTTGTCCTTCACCGCAACCGTAACTTGTACCCCCAACCTTTTTAATTCATGAACTAGTAACGTGTCGAAAGCGATTTCTCCAGCGTTGTCTGCCAAATACAGAATTTTTTTGGCTTTTCTGGATGCCTTAAAAATCTTGGAGATATCGTTTAACGCTAAGTCTTTTTCGGCTCGTTGAACCAGTTTTCCCATGTCTTCAAATCTAAAAACGTGGTCTGGAATGTCGAATTCTATGACGTTGCCAACGATGGCGCATAGGCAAGCTTTCCTAAACCGAGATTCATCTGAAGACTCGCTTGAGACTAGTTTTTCCGCTAGAGGAAGAATTTCTAAGGCTTTCTGGTTGCTCGTTTGCTTCGTTTTCGCATATGGATCATTGTTACCCGTTATTCTCTTTATCAGTCGGTCTCTTTCTGTGCCGAGGTGAGCTGGAACTGCTGTGGGCTTGAATTCTTTTGCCAAAAACTTTGTAAGGGCTGACATAGCCTCAAATTGAACAGATGAATCGTTTGTCGCCTTCTCAATTTCCAAATAACCACGATGAAGAATGCAAGAGGCACATTCAACCTCGACTCTCAACTATAACTCCTCACGCCTTTGTAATCGCCTCAGCAAACTCCAACAACACCTTAGATGGATACTTCGCCTTCACAATTCCACTCGCCACCAAAACTCCTTCGGTGCCAAGCCTCAACGCAGCAGCCACATCCTCGCCCTTATTTATCCCGGCTCCGCAAAGAATGACTACTTTAGGGTTTATTCGCTTAACGAGCTCCACCGTGCCCGTAACGACCTCGGGTTTAGCCTTAGATACTGGAATTCCTGTTCCGATTAATTCAGGCGGTTCTACGGCAATCATATTGGGTTTAAGAGAGGCAGTAGCCGCGCTCACGTTAGCGTTGTTAGTGCAAACAACTGAGATGAGATTGACTTCACGTGCTCTTGTTATGGTTGCGTCGATGTCGGCAAGTTTTAGACGCCTTTCCGAGTGGTTGATTAATGTTCCCGTGGCTCCAGCCTCTTTTACAGATTCAGGTAAGATGTGGCCCGTGAAGCTGCCAGGTGCCACTGGATCAACATGCTGTGCGAACACAGGAAGCGATACAGCCTTAACAATAGTCGATATATCTGCGAACTGAGGGGCCAGCCCGACGCAAACCTCAGTTTCTAAGCTGACTTTTTCCGCAGTTTTCGCCAACTCTACGGCTTTCTTTCCAGTGGCCTCCATATATGTTTTGAAGTTGATAAGAATAAGGGGAGTTCGAAGCTTCGTCATCTGGGGGACACCGTGTATAGCATAGGGGCTTAACTGTTAAAAACGATTTTGGAAAACACTGGCTAGAAAACATTTTTGCCTACTTCTATTCCTTCTTCAGGTAAAGGTGAAGGTGAAGGAAAGCTTGAGTGAAAGATACGAAGTTCAGTCAATCGGAATGGTAGAAGAAGAAGGAGAGACCTCTAAAGTGAGGATTTACCCAAAATTCACCGCAGCACTTCAGGGAATCGAAAGCTTCTCGCACATCATAATCCTATACTGGTTTCACCTTAGAGACAATAAGAAAGACAGAAGCACTTTGAAAGTCATTCCTAAGAGGCATCTTGGTGCACCTGAGGTTGGCGTTTTCGCCTGTAGGAGCCCAACCAGACCAAATCCCATAGGGCTTTGCGTTACACAACTCCTCCACGTTAAAGATAATATTCTAATTGTAAAAGGCCTAGACGCTTTAAGAGACTCGCCTGTTATTGACATTAAGCCTTACTCACCACGGGCTGACATGATCGCCGATGCTAAAGTCCCTGACTGGGCGTTACACGGACCAATAACTTAGGTCTCTATACATAGGAAAAGGAAAACTAGCGTTTGACTTAAGTCTTCTTCGGTTTCCTTTTTATTTGCAGTAGCTTCTTTATGTCATCGGTGTCACTTGCCGTTAGTAATCTGATCCATAGCCAGCAGCCGTCATGCAACTGTTCTGTATCACCTATAAGCTTGCGAATCTTAGAACTTAATTCATGTTGCATTGAAATGGCTTCTTCGGATTCTTCCTTGCCAAGAACTATCAGAACTGTGAATCCGCCTTTCTCAGGGAAAAGTGAGCATAGAGTTTTGCCGCTTTTGCGGTAGCGAACTGTCCATCCATACTTTGCTCCATAAAATATTGTTTCAGGTACAATGTTATAGTGATCTTCGATGAAGCTTCTCACCTCTAACCACGCTTCTTTTGCCTGTTCCCCTATGAAATCCGCCATTTCTTCATCGGTTGGCTTGTGTGTCTTATCTATCATCCGAGCGAAATCTTGCACCATACTTGTCGATACCACTTCTCTATCGTTTCAGCAGCCATGACATGCTCAATGCTATTATCCCAATGGGCTATCCAAAAAAGAGGAAGTAAAATGCTTACTTTATTGGTTTGAAGTATTTGATGTCGTTTATAGAGCCTACTCTTTGTTTTTTGGGTTTTAGAACTGCCTCTACTTTCATGTTGAACTTCACATCGTCAGGGTCGATTTCGCCCAGTTTATGGATTAGTCCGCCGTCGGTTCCGTCGATTTTCATCATTGCATATACTATGGGTTTTTCTAGTTTGGAGCCGTCTACATCAACATGCGCTACCGTAAAGGTGTGAACCGTACCTCTCCCGCCCACATTAATCCATTCCTCTAATTTCTCAAAGCAGCGCTCGCAATACATTCTCGGCGGCACATAAACGATGCCGCAACGCTTACACTTGGCTCCCATAATCTTGCCATTTTGCTTAATCTCTTTAAAGAAACGCTCACCAGCAATACCCAACGTGTAGATATAGTCAGTTTCCATATGACCAAGCCAGTGCCGAATCTCCCGTGGATCACTTAACTTTTCTAGTGACATTTTGCTCACTCCCCCTTTAGAAAGGGCTTAAAATATTTGATGTCAGTTATTGCTCCAGTTCGCTCTTTCGGAGGCTTCCAAACAGCCTTCACTTTCATGCCGAATTTCACATCTTTCCAGTTGATTTCACCAATGGTGTGCAAAATGCCCATCCCCTTTGAGGCTCCGTCTAAGTCAATAACTGCCACTATGATTGGCTCTTTTATTCTACTAGCATCGCCAGCGATGAATGAAACCGAGTAGGTGTTTATCATTCCAGTGTCTTTCACAAAGGTCCATCCGTCTGTTGGCCTGAAGCACTGTTCACAGAAAATCCTTGGTGGAACCATGATCCTGCCACATTTGCGACAAGTGGTAGCAATAATTCGGCCGTTCTTCAACTCTTTGAGGAATCGGCTCATGGCCACGCCTGCGCTCCACATATACTTCGCCATGGGTCTGTATTGAACAGTTAGAACCTTCCCCTCTTTAATGTCGGCAGACTTGACCTCTTCACCCGGGTAATCCTTAATCTTGGCACTCATCTCTTTTCACCTACCTCCTCAAGACAATCACGGAACCATACTGCATTAGGTCACCCCAAGCCTGTGCCACGCCAGTTCTAGGGTCACCTGGTATCTGTCTCTTGCCAGCCTCCCCACGCAACTGCCAAAAGATTTCACAAACCTTCATCAGTCCTGCTGCGCCGATTGGGTTGCCCACACCGAGCAGTCCGCCAGACGGATTGACAGGTAGGTCTCCGTCTCTCTCTGTCACGCCTTCCTCAGTAAGTTTTGGTGCCTCTCCCTTCTTGCAGAGAAGTAAGCCCTCCATGTGGTGAAGTTCTTTATAGTCAAACGGGTCGTAGGGCTCAGCAACATCAATCTCCTTCCTCGGATTTTTAACATCAGCCATCTTGTAGGCCATTCTCGCAGCACACTCTACATAGTCAGGATAATAGAGATCTCGGTTAGTCCAATATGTCGAATCGATACACCAGCCGACGCCATCAATCCAAACCGGATTATCCGTAATCTTCTTTGCTACATCTTCGGATGCAAGAACCAAAGCAGCAGCGCCATCACTCGTTGGACTAATATCTAAACGCTGAACAGGCCAGCACATAATCTCAGAGTTGAGCACATCTTCAACCGTTATTTTTGCGGGAAGTTGGGCACACGGATGATCTAATGCGTTACGCTTGTTCTTCACCGAAACCAGCGCTATCTGTTCCTTCTTAATGCCATGAACGTGCATGTATCGATGCATTTCAAGGGCGAATATCCAGATAAGAGTGATTCCTAAAGGCCTATCCAAGATTGGGTCAAATATAGTTGTGAACGCGTAGGCTGGGTGCGGATAACAAGACGACATTTTCTCTTCAGCCACAACTAAGCATGTGTCGAAAAGACCTGAGGCTACATGCCACCAGCCAGAGTCAGCAGCGAAAACGCCTGTTCCCCCGCCGGTGTAGACTCTGCTAAAGGGTTTTCGCCAGCCACCTGAACCGTCTATCATGTTTTCGCCCTTCATATGGATGCCGTCGAAAGCGTCTGGAGCGCTTCCGAATGTCACAGCGTCAATGTCTTTTAGTGTTAATCCAGCCGAGTCAAGAGCCATTTTAGTCGCTTCATAACACATTTCTTTACCCGTTTCTTTCAGGTTTCGTCTGAAGAGG
>Ga0209314_10001042_pt1 | contig 12545 bp, 10 predicted proteins | sample I19B2metaG_FD_184146 | JGI IMG/M metagenome (GOLD analysis project Ga0209314, IMG submission 184146) | Lake sediment bacterial and archeal communities from Gulf of Boni, Indonesia to study Microbial Dark Matter (Phase II) - ​I19B2 metaG... | ecosystem: Environmental > Aquatic > Freshwater >...
TCTCTTTTATATTATGCAAAAACCACCTGTCAATCTTACTCAACTCATAAATTTCATCTATGTTCATATCTTTTTTTAATGCATATTTTATATAAAATACTCTCTCTGCGTTAGGCACCCTTAATCTTTCTTTCAGCTTTTCATCTGAAACTTCACCTTTTAAATCTTCTAATCCAGAAATCCCTATTTCTAAAGAGCGGAGTCCCTTCTGCAATGCTTCTTTAAATGTTCGACCAATAGCCATCGCTTCACCTACAGATTTCATAGAGATTGTTAATGAAGGGTCTGCTTGAGGAAATTTTTCAAAGGTGAAGCGAGGAATCTTTACCACACAATAATCAATAGTTGGTTCAAAACAAGCAGGAGTCTTTTTGGTGATATCGTTCGGGATTTCATCTAATGTGTAACCAATAGCCAATTTTGTAGCAATCTTGGCAATAGGAAAACCTGTAGCCTTTGAAGCCAAAGCAGAACTTCTCGATACTCTGGGATTCATCTCAATAATAACCATTCTACCATTATCTGGATTTACAGCAAACTGTATATTTGAGCCTCCTGTTTCCACACCTATCTCTCTAATGCAGGCAATTGCTGCATCACGCATCTTCTGGTATTCTTTATCGGTCAATGTTTGCGCTGGAGCGACAGTTATTGAGTCTCCTGTGTGTACCCCCATCGGGTCGAAATTTTCTATTGAGCATATGATGACCACATTATCTTTTAAATCTCTCATCACTTCTAACTCGAATTCCTTCCAGCCAATGAGAGACTCCTCAATTAATATCTCATTAATCATACTCGACTCAAGGCCCCTTTCAGCTAACTCTTTAAATTCTTCTTTATTGTAGGCTACGCCTCCTCCTGTACCACCTAAAGTAAAACTTGGACGAATAATCGCAGGAAAACCTACACTCTCAACTACCTCAAGAGCCTCTCTTATGTTATAAGCCTTCCCGCTTTGGGGTAAATCTAATCCGATTTTTTGCATTGCTTTTTTGAATAGTTCCCTATCTTCTGCTTTTTTAATTGCCTCAATATCTGCGCCTATTACCTGTACATTATACCTATCCAGGATACCTCTTTCTGCTACGGCTACAGTAACATTTAACGCAGTCTGACCACCTAATGTCGGTAAAATAGCATCGGGTCTTTCCTTTTCCACTATCTTTTCTACCATCTCTGGAGTAATCGGTTCAATGTAAGTGCTATCAGCCATTACCGGATCAGTCATAATAGTAGCAGGATTACTATTCAGCAAAATTACCTTAAATCCCTCGCTTTTTAAAACCTTACAAGCTTGCGTCCCTGAATAGTCAAATTCACAGGCCTGGCTGATTACAATGGGACCTGAACCAATAATGAGAATTTTATTTATGTCAGTTCTCTTGGGCATAGCAAAGCAACCGCGTAGGGGCGACCCTTGTGGTCGCCCGCATAATGGAAGGCAAAGCTTCGCTTTGCCACTACAAATTCATCATCTTAACAAATTCTTTAAATAGGTATCGTGCATCGTGAGGGCCAGGCGAAGCCTCGGGATGAAATTGCACTGAAAATATAGGAAGTTTCTTATGCCTCATTCCTTCTAAAGTATTATCATTAAGGTTAATGTGTGTAATTTCAATATCATCTTTATTCAGAGAATCTATATCTACACAGAATCCATGGTTCTGAACAGTAATAGCAATTCTACCAGTCTTTAAATCTTTGACTGGATGGTTTGCACCATGATGACCGAATTTGAGTTTGTAAGTCTTCCCCCCGAAAGCTAATCCTAACATCTGGTGTCCTAAACAGATGCCAAAAATTGGCAATTTGCCAATTAATTCCTTAACAGTTTCCACTACATAAGGCACACCTTGCGGGTCACCCGGCCCGTTGGAAAGTAAGATTCCATCTGGCTCCATCATCATAATCTGTTCAGCTTCTGTCTTTGCTGGAACAATAATTACTTGGCAGTCATTATTAACTAATTCCCTTAAAATATTGAACTTAACCCCACAATCAACAACCACTACTTTGTACCTGCCTTTTTCATTCCAATTTTCGATTCTATCAGATGTAACTTCCTTAACCAGATCCCTGCCAATCAGACCAGGTGAAGACTTAACCTTTTCAATCAAGCTCTTTTCATCCAAATCCTTAGTGGAAATAACTGCCTTCATCGCCCCCTGCAATCTAATATGTCGAGTAAGTGCGCGTGTATCTATATTTTCTACCCCGATTATATTATTTTCTCTAAGATATTCGTTTAAACTTTTTTGTGAGCGCCAATTGCTGGCAATGTGGCTACACTCCTTAACCACAAAACCTTCTACAAATGGTTTTCTTGACTCGATATCTTCAGGATTTACACCGTAGTTACCGATGAGGGGATAGGTCATAGTGACAATTTGACCTTTGTAGGAGGGGTCGGTGAGGATTTCTTGATAACCAGCCATGCTGGTATTAAATACTACTTCGCCATATCTTTCACCAGTTGCACCGAAAGAGAGACCTGCAAAGATTCTGCCATCTTCAAGGGCAATTTTTGCCTTCCTTTGTCTATTCCCATACCGTTGGCCCTTCATTTAGATTTCGTCTTCTTCTGTTTTGCCTTTTTCACCTTTTCTGGTTTCGGCTTAAAAACCTCGAACTCTTCGCATTGCAAAACAGGAAACTTCCTCGGAAAAGTACATCCTTCATCATTTACGCAGGTACTACATAATCCTTTTTTCTCCATAGCATCCTCTTTCTAACCCAAGATTTGGTCTATTTCGTCCTTATCGCAATCCATCACATAGGTAATGCCAGAGATATTGGAAGCCTCTCTCGTTAAAGCAAAAATATCACCCCTGGCAATGTACTTTAGAGCAAATTTTCTCGCTCCAGCCATAAGCTGCCTGAGACCTGTTGCCAAGCGGTCGTAGTAGGTATACATTCCAATGGCACCTGGCGGAATGTCTTTGAAGTCTTTCCCATATTTTGCCTTTAATGTTTCAGCAGCAACAAAAATCTGCTCTACTGTATCGCCGTATTTCTTATATTCGGGAGGAACCTTTCCTTCCTTTATAAGGTTACCCACTGTCTTGGCAGCCATCACCGCAGCAAATGTCGCTCTACCCATACATACAGCCTTAACATAAGGTGCACCCAATGCTATGGCTTTGAAAATATGGTCTTCCAATGCAAGTCCTCCAGCTATTGCTACTGGAGGAACATATTTACCCTGCTCATCTATTCTCCTTAACATTTTATAGAGTAAGCACTCCAATTCAACGGTCGGAATACCCCACTCATTCATCATTCTCCAGGGACTCATCCCCGTTCCACCACCTGCTCCATCTACTGTAAGTAGGTCAATTTTTGCATTGGAAGCGCACTTAACTGCTCTCGCCAGGTCGGCTGGTCGGTAAGCACCTGTTTTTAAAGTAATATATTTAAATCCGAGTTTTCTCAGGCGCTCCACTTCTTTATAGAATGCTTCTTCTTCAACCATGCCCAGTCTCGAATGTCTCTCAAACTCTCTAATAGCCCCCTCCTTGTATGCCTTCTTTGTCACCGGTTCTTCCGGGTCAGGATAGACGATATAGCCTCTCTTCTTGAGTTCGAGGGCCCTTTCTATCGTAGGCAACTTTACTTCTCCTCCTATATCTTTTGCTCCTTGTCCCCACTTAGGCTCAATGGCTTCTACGCCCAAATCCAGAACATATTCGGGAACACCGAGCCTCCCGTCCTCAACATTGTATTGCACAACTATTGTCCCATTACCATTATGCCATCTCTTATAGGTGTTGATTCTGCGCTCCATTTCTGCAGATTTAACTATCCTCCCATTATTAATCTCAGCTTTATGGTCCATACCACAAACATTCTCTCCGGCAACAACTATTGTTCCCGAGATGGCTGCACCTATGGCATTTTCTTCCCAGTTAATCCTCGCTACATCAGTTGAGCCCAAAGCGCCTGTAAAGAATGGGACATCTAATTTTATCTTATTGTGTCCACCCACTTCAGCGGTTACGCTAACAGCGGGAAAAGTAGCTTTATCGGGGTCGGCTTCTACTCCAATAGCGCCAACGCATGTCCCTTGAATATTGAAGTGAGAAAAGTCTATAGGATAGTCTTTCTCCGACCCGGCAACAACTTTTCCATAAGGCTGAGGGTAAATAAGCTCCCTTCCCCTAATGCCAGATTTTGCGACCTCACAGAAGCCTATACAACCATCCAGACACACAACACAAAGTCCAGAACATGGCGCTGGATTCACCCTGTTTCTAGTATTTGTAGCAGGACTTGCATTTGGTTTACTGAAAGACATTATTTATCTCCTTTCTTTTGTTTTCTTCATATCATCTGCTAAAATAATTGCTTCAGCCACTTCACGCATAGTTTTACGATGGTCCATACTATATCTCTGAAGTTTTAGATATGCCTCTTCTTCTGTTAAGTTTTCTTCTCTCATTAAGATTCCCTTAGCCCGTTCAATTCTTTTACGCGCTTCCAATTCCTCCTGAATTACTCTGCTTTTTACCATCAACTCGGTATTCTCAATAGCCACAGCTGCTTGATTGGCTATAGAGGTTAAGAGATTAACCTCTGTTTCCGTAAAATTATGTAGGGTGGAAGTATAACAATTAATGACTCCTATGACTTTACCTTTCACTGCTAAGGGAACGCACAAAAGAGAACACAGCCCTTCTTTCCTGGCAATATCTTGATACTTATATTCTTTTTCTTTAGTTACATCTTTAACAGTTATGGGCTTATTTTGTTTCGCTACTTTTCCTGCAATTCCTTCTCCTATTTTCAAGGGAGGCTTTTTATTATATTCCTCACTGATACTTTGAGTAGCTCTGATTACAAGTTCATTTTTTTTCTCATCAATGAGCATTAATGAACAAATATTTGACCCCATTACTTCTGCGGTCACAGCGACAATAAGACGAAGGATATCTTCCAAATACAAATCTGAAGCTATTGCTTTACTTATCTTTGATAACGCTTTTATCTGTTCTTCGAAAGGCATTCGTTCCATAACGACACCGTCTGGGCTATACTCTGCTCTAAAAATAAAAAAGGCGCTCTATTGCCAAAAGATTGGCAAAGAACGCCATTGTTCTAAAAACATCCTTCTTAGCAAACTTCGCTACTAAAAAGGACGTCTTTATCCGATTTTCTAACCTTGAAAGAAAAAGTTACAAAATAAAAAAGGCGTTCTCTCGAACGCCTTTGTCCTTTTTCTTTAAACACTAACTTTGTGTTTTATTTTCTAAATAGAATAATATCACAAGAGCTTAAATTTGTCAAGTATTATTTTTGTAGTTTTGCAGGTAGAATTTCCTATCAAAGTTTCAGCTAGAATTTCCTATTTAGAATAGTTCACATTTTGGTCTCCAGGTGGTATATTTCCTGCAGAGTAAATTTCTCTAGAGGAGGTAACCACCAATTGGAGAAAACCAATTATTTTTATTCAGAGAAATTAATCAGAATCTATCGGATTATTACTCTAGTGAAAGAAAAGAGAATGAAACAAAAACAAGCTGCCAAAGAACTTAATCTCTCAACTAGACAAATAAGGAATCTCGTTAAAAGATTAAGACAATCCAATGGCTCTATAGAATCCTTGCGGTATAGGCGGAATCATCCTGCCTGGAACAGAATTCCTGACCCTATTCGAGAAAAGGTGGCAAAACTCAAACAACAGAGAAAGAAACGTTCCTGCCAGCATATCGCTGAAATGCTACTTAAACATCTCACTAATGAAGAACAGAAATTGCTTCGACAAAGAGAAACGATCCATCCTTCCACTATCAGGAGAATCCTTATAGAGAAAAACCAATACACCAAGAGCTATGCAAAACAAGAACCTGCCAATCGTTTTGAGATGTCTTCATTTGGCGAGCTTGTCCAAATGGACACTCACCACATAAGGAGATGGCCAGATTTTGACCGAATTTATCTCATTATGGTTATTGACGATTACTCAAGGATGATTTTGGCCGGGAGATTCTTCTCCTCTGATTCTACTTACAACAATATGTTGGTTCTCAAAGAGGCAATAAGAAAATACGGCCTCTTTCAGATGCTCTATACTGATAATTCTTCAATCTTTAACTATACCCTCCATACTAAGTTTTCCCACAGGGTCATCAAAGGCCAAATGGAGTTTTACGATTATAGAGTTGACCCTCAAAGTGTCAAAACAGAAGTGGAGATAGCCCTTCTTGAACTTGGTATCCCAATGATAAACCACGCTATTGGCAATGCTAAAGCCAAAGGAAAAATTGAAAGGCTTTTCAGGTTCATTGAAGGCCGTTTTATCAAAGAACAACGCTATAAAGTGAAATCATTGGATGAATTAAACGGAAACTTTCAGATATGGATTAACTGGTACAATCACTCCTGGATAAACCGAAATACCGGTGTATCACCTATAAAAAGGCTTAAACCCTCTGTTTTTAAGCCCCTACCCCAGGATATTAATCTGGACGATATATTTTGCCTCAAAGATCAAAGAAAAGTGGCTAAAGACAACTCTTTCTCCTATGACGGCTCAATTTATACCATTAACCATAAATACAATATGGTCGCCTTCACGGTAAACCTACACATCCATCCAATGAGAAAGATCAGAGTTTTTCACAATGGCAAGTTCGTTCAGGAGTTCAAATACAAACAAAAAACCTAATTCCAAAAATAGGAAATTCTAACTGAAAAACAAGAGGAAATTCTATCTACACAACTACAGTATTATTTTTTGATCTCTGAAAAAGTCTCGTTTTTGGTCTGTCATTGCGAGCCCGAAGGGCGTGGCAATCGACGAAGTCGTTGCGAGTCCCGATTGAAAATCGAGACGTGGCAACCTCCAGAATAAATCTATGAGATTGCTTCACTTCGTTCGCAATGACACTTGGTGGGACTTTTTCAGAGACCTTATTTTGTAGAAAAATAGAGAAAAATAGGGTCAGAGTGATTTTTTTAAGAAAATTGATTTGACATTTTAACCCTTAAAAATTGACTCTGACCCCTTTTCTATGTAATTTTAACTATCTTATATTTTACAATTCCTGCAGGGATTTTAATCTCCACTGTCTCATTTTCTTTACGACCTAATAAACCTTTACCTATCGGGGAAGTAATAGAAATCTTACCCTGGTCATAACTTGCCTCTTCTTCTGCTACCAGGGTGTATTGAAGTTCTTCCCCTGAATCTAAATTTTTTAATTTAACTGTTTTCCCTATGAACACCTTATCTTTAGGAATATTCTCCTCATCAATAATTCTCGCTCGCACAAGTTTATCTTCTAACTCAGTGATTTTCATCTCATTCAAGGCTTGCGCTTCTTTTGCTGCATCATACTCAGCATTTTCCCCTAAATCACCATACGACCTTGCTTGCTCTATTTCTTTACATAATTCTCTTCGCTGGACTGTCTTTAAATACTCAAGTTCTTCTCTTAATTTCTCATAACCTGCCCTCGTTAAATATATATCTTTTCCTTTCATTTTTCACCTCGATAAATTTTTAAGATTATTCGATCTAACAAACTCTTTCCAAATCTTTATCTAAGGTAAAAATCTCAATACGCTCGCCTGACTCTACATTAAAATATGAGTGGATGTCAATTACCTTTCTACCTGTCAAGTTTTTAACCATCACTTCTAAAAGTGGTTTTGCTCTTTCTATAAGTTTTTCCTTCAGTTCTTTTATCATTTGCCGTCCTTCTCGAGCCTTAACCAGATGCCTTTCTGCTGGAGGTAACACTCCTTTGAATCTAACTATTATTGTGTCACCTACCACTTGCGTAATTACCGCCTCTACTTCTTCTCCCATCTGTTCTTTTAAGAATTTAGCCATTGCTTCAGCAATTACAGACTCAACCTCTTGTTTGGATTTATTATCCATTTTAACTTCTCCTCTTCTTTATACTATGTTGATATACAATTTTGATGTCACTCATCTTCATTAGTATTTTCTCTATACCGTTTGTAAATAGGGCATTTATTCAAACAGAATTCATATCGCTTCTCTTTAGGAAGTTCAGCGACCTCGCTCCCGTCAATCAATGAGCAGTGAATCTTGTGCTTAAAAATAAGGCAACAGATTTCTTCTAAACTATCCTTACTCTCTTTCTCTTCTCCCATCAAAGTTCCTTTCCAGTCAGGATGTAGTTACTTCTTATCATTTAAGTGCTTAGCTAACGCATTATATTCCCATAAAATTTCCTGAGGTAGCCGTTCACCAAATTTATTAAGAAATCTCTGGATATCCTGGAGTTCTGATTGCCATTCTTCTAGATTAACCTCAAATAATTTCTCTAAATTTTCTTTAGGAATGTCTAACCCATTTAGTTCTAAATCTTTAAAATGTGGAATAAGCCCAAGGGGCGTTTCCTTTGTGCCCACGCAATTATTTGCCCTATCTACTATCCATTTCAATATGCGGATATTTTCACCAAATCCTGGCCAGATAAATTCTCCTTCATCATTTACCCTAAACCAGTTAACAGAAAATATCTTTGGAGGATGAACCAATTTCTTTCCGATATTAAGCCAATGTTTAAAATAATCACCCATGTTATAGCCACAAAAAGGAAGCATTGCCATAGGGTCTCGACGAAGTACTCCTACTTGATGAATAGCTGCAGCAGTTGTCTCCGAGCCGGTTCTCGCACCTAAAAATACACCGTGTTGCCAATTAAAGGACTCAACAACTAAAGGGATAAGGCGAGTTCTTCTCCCGCCCAAGATTATCGCTGAAATAGGTACACCTTTAGGATTATCAATTTCTTTTGAAAGTGTGGGAGAGTTATATATAGATACCGTAAATCGAGAATTGGGGTGTGCGGCTTTTGTGCCTTGTAAGCTATTCCAAGTCCTGCCTTGCCAATCAACTAAATTCTGAGGTATGGGACCATCTATTCCTTCCCACCAAGGTTCGTTAGTATCTACATTTAGAGCAGTATTTGTAAACAGGGTAGGATAAAATTTAGAAACCTTTAATGTTTTTATCATATTAGGGTTGGTTTTCATTGAAGTTCCTGGAGCTACCCCAAAAAGACCTATCTCTGGATTAATTGCATAAAGCCTGCCATCAGGGCCAATATTTAACCAGGCAATATCATCCCCTAAGGTCCATACCTTATAGCCAGGAAGTGCAGACTCAAGCATTGCTAAATTTGTCTTTCCACAAGCAGAAGGCATTGCGGCAGTAACATAAGTTATATTACCTTGTGGGTCTTCAATACCTATAATTACCATATGTTCAGCAAGCCATCCTTCTTGAAATCCCAGCCAGGAAGCAATTCTTAAAGAAAAACATTTCTTACCTAATAGGGCATTGCCACCGTAACCAGAACCGATACTCAAGACTAAATGCTCATCAGGAAAATGCATAATAAGACGCCTATTCGGGTCAAAGTCTCCTATAGAATGTAGACCTTTTACAAAATCGTTGCGCTTTCCTATTTTTTCAACAGCATCTTCGCCCAGACGGGTCATTATTCTCATACTTATAGCTACATAAGACACATCAGTAAGCTGAACACAGGCTTTTGCATAAGGCGAGTCGGGATGTCCCATCATATAAGGTAGGACATACATTGTTCTTCCTCTCATACAACCGTCAAACAATTCAGTAAGAAGTTCTTTTGCCTCTTTGGGCCCCCTCCAATTATTGTTTGGTCCTGCGGTTTCTTTATCCGGATAACAGACAAAAGTTAAATGCTCTGTGCGCGCCACATCTGTGGGATGGCTCCTATGTAAATAAGCATTAGGCCAGGTTTTCTGATTAAGCTCATAAAATATCTTATGTTCTCCAATCTGTTCTTCTTTCATTCCTATTTCGATGAGCCTGTGCGCCTCTTCTTCCGAACCGCTACACCAATAAATCTTATCAGGATTGGTGAGTCTCGCCTGTTTTTCAACCCATTTTTCAAGCGGTGTAGCCATAATATTCTCCTCCTTAATAAAAAAGCCAACATCTCTTCCCGCTCTTTCTAAATAAGAACTAAGAAAACTCGATGTTGGCTTACCTGGCAACAACCCTTAACATATAAAATGTCAATGATTCTTGCTCGGTCTTCCAGAATATTATTTATGTTAGCTTTATTTTAAAACAAAAAAAGAATTCAGTCAACTATTTTTTTTCAATCTAATCTCAATTTAAAATTTATCTTCTAAATTTTGGTCTAATATAAAAATAATAATTCTTTCACCACTTTTTGTGCTAATATCTGTATGCAGACTTTTAATATGACAATCTGTAATCTTATAAATAATATTCTCCAATAAAAGCCTTGCCCCTTCTAATAATTCAACTCGTGTTCTTTTTATCAAATGCGTCCCTTCAGCGGTCTTAGCTAATTGTTCCTCAGCAGGAGTAAGAACTCCTTTCAGTCGGACAAGAATCATATCCTTTATAATGTAGGTTTTGGTCTCAGCAGGACCCCTGCCCATATATTCCTTTTCAAACTTTATTATCGCCTCACCAATCTCAGCTTCCATCTGTCCTTTAGTCATCACATCAGCCTCCTAAAATAGGGTCAGAGTGATTTTTTTAAGAAAATTGATTTGACTTTTTTATCCTTAAAAATTGACTCTGACCCCTTTTCGTATGAATCATAACTTTCTTATGGAATGCGTATTGCCAAGCTGATAAGCGATACTTTTCTTAATATCAACACTCCATGCTGATATCTCCAGATTTCCACCAGGAAGATCTCTAATATCAATTATGTCGGAAAACCCACAATTTAAGATAGACGGCGATTTGAATGCCTCCGCCACATCCTGTCTTTTCTCACCAACCCTCAAAGTGGCAAAAGGCCTTGAAACTCCGTTTCCATCAGTGTAAACAAGCAACGCACTATCTGCCAGGCTCTTTTCCCTTCGATCGCATGCCCATCCACGAACTCTTAGTCTCCCATCTACTAATATCGAACATTCCTCAAAACGCCCATTTGACTCATTACCATTTTTACCTTCCTTATCTAACCACTTCAGAATATTCGGTTCCACTGGTCTAAAATCAAGTAGTCCAATTCTTGTCAAATTGGAAAATCTATCTACTGCATATTGAAATTTTGGATAAAACGTTCCCCATTGCCTATTGTCGGGAATAATCTTGCAAAATTGTAGGGCTATTTTTTGATTTTCTAGCCACTTATTATGATACTTCATATCATCTACAGAACATATATAGGAATTAATATAAAGTACTAGAAAGAAAAATAAAATGGTATTTTGAATGACTGGAAATTTCTTAACAATGAATTCTTCACCGCGAGAATAAAACATATATATTAGAAAAGCTAAAAGGCCAATAGAGATAAGAGCCGCTGTTCCGTCTCCCAAGTGCATATTATCACATTTCCCTGCCCTTATAGAATATCTATAGACGTGCTCATACAATATGAGGAAGAAAGCTAAAGTCAGAGTTTCAATTATTATTAGGAAATTTTTCGTAACTACTTTCTTACCACGGATATAAAATGCATATATCAAGTAAACCAAAATAATAGTAGAAATCGGCAGAAAAACAGAGATGCTGGTATATCTACTCGCCGCAGCTGCCCTCACTCCAAAACCTAATCTTCCAAAAGTTATTATAATTCCAGTGAAAATTGAATAGAACCCGAGGACCAACCAAGGATAGAAATAAGAAAATTTGCTAGTATCTTCATAGACTCTGCAAATAATATAGCTTACGGATAAAATAAATATGGAAAAGATTAATCCTCCAACAAAGAATGGTAATATTGGTGCGTAGGGATATGAACGAACAAATGGAGTCGCAATCCAAACTGAGAAGAACGCAATAGCCTCCAATGGCTTAGAAAAAGCAAGAAAGAATGGAGGATGGTAGGGTGGTTTGTGATAATTTATAAAATAGAATCCAATCGTACAAAGTGCAACTATTAAGTATAAAAGAATATGAATAAGTTCGCCTTTTGCCTTTTCTCTGTCCTCATAATTTTCTTTCTTGAACAACACATTTACTGGAAAAAGCAACAACCATAGCAACATCCCATTAGCACAAGAGAAAGTACCAATTATTGACAATACGGTATTGTAAGCAAGTTTTGCTCGGACAGAAATATTAAAGGTATTTATTACCAATCCTGTAGTTAGCATGAGACCTGGAATAAAAAGGACCATTTGAAGTCCCTCTAACCAATTTTCCCATGAAACAGGGGAAAATAGTAATAGGTTAATAATCGCTAGTAACGTCAATTTATTTACTATAGTCAAATTTTTGGCGCGATTTAATAAGACAAACAAATTAAATGAAATAAAGCAGGCAAAGACGATTATCAAACACATTTCCACACATACATTCCAGCCAGTCACTAACCCAATTCCTAACGTAATCAATCTAGGGAAAAACATTCTGCTTTCATTGCTCTGGGCTATAAGATCGGAAAAACTTAAACTGTGGGAATGGTATTGGTCAAAAATTATAGAAAAACCCCATTGATCTCCAAAAGGAACATTTACCCAGTATCTAGTCACAAGGAGGATAAGCAATACGGCAGGCGAAATTGAAATTATGGACAGGAAAAGAC
>Ga0209314_10001043_pt1 | contig 12538 bp, 12 predicted proteins | sample I19B2metaG_FD_184146 | JGI IMG/M metagenome (GOLD analysis project Ga0209314, IMG submission 184146) | Lake sediment bacterial and archeal communities from Gulf of Boni, Indonesia to study Microbial Dark Matter (Phase II) - ​I19B2 metaG... | ecosystem: Environmental > Aquatic > Freshwater >...
CCTCTACCAGGGTAAAACCTCGCTGACTTCCGTGCATCAATTTCATCGTTCTGTCTTATAATCGCTGGTAATGAGCACTGCCTCCAGCCTGCCTTGCTGATAGACCTCCACCGTTACTTTCTGTATGCCCTCATCCTCCTGCTGTGTCTCGTGTGTAACAGGGTCGACAAACACCGCATACACCTTGAGGGTATAATTATCGACAGAAGTCTCATAATTCGTGATCGGATAATCCGTGCTACTGGCGATGAACTCCAACTCACTGCGGGTCAAGCTCTCAGCCGTAGTTTTCCGGTCAGCCACCATTAAGGCTAACGAAGTGGTTGTCAGGGCAGTGAGGAAAGCCACGGCTACTATTCCCAAAATAGCCAGAGCCACCAGGACCTCAATCAGGATCTGACCTTTCTGCTGGCATATTAGCCTGGGAAGCAACCCTCTTCGGGCTTTCCTATCCTTTATCCTCGATGTCATCTGGCTCAACCTCAAAACTCAACCTGCCCCATAACGGAGTACATGGTGGAGACCAGAACTAAAGCGATCAAGCCCACCACACCTCCCATGATTATGGTGGTCACCGGTTGAATAGTAGCAATAAGGGCGTTAGTGCGATCAGTGGCTTCCATCTCATAGCTTTGCGCCACCGTATCCAGGGTATTATCCAGATTACCAGTATTTTCGCCCACTGCCGTCATCTGCACCATCAAGGGAAGGAAAACAGGTCTTCGCGACATAGGACGGGATAACCCCTGTCCTTGAAGCAGCTCCTCCCGCACCTCAGTCAAGGCCTGGGCCACAACCTTGTTGGCACTGGCGTTAATAGCCAGCGTCATGATCTCCGGCATGGGCACGCCAGCACGAAACAGAGTACTTATGGTGCGGCAGCAACGGGAAAGCTCGCCCAGGATGGTGATGCGCCCAAAGAGAGGAAATCTGAGCTTGAGCTTATCCCATTGATAACTTCCTCTCGCAGTCCTGGTATAGACATAACCACCCAGTCCCAGGACTACTACGACGACCAGTATAATCCACCCGTAAGCGCGCAAGAAGTCAACTGTAGCCAATAGCCATCTGGTTACTAATGGCAACTCCACGTCCAGCGACTCGTAAAGCTTAGAAAAGGCGGGCAAGACGAAGGAAATCAAAAGGGCAATGACGCCAACTGCCAGCACAAAGATTAGTATGGGGTAGATAAAGGCACTCCGCGTCTTCTGCACCGCAATAGCATCTTTTTCCGTGTGGTCAGCCATCTGCCTCAGTGCCGCTTCCAGATTGCCGGTTTCCTCGGCAATGGCCATGGTGCGACAGTAGAGGGGGGAGAAAGCCTGAGGATATTTCTCCATGGCTTGAGACAGCTTAGCACCGCCACGGATATCAGCGGCTATGGCAGCCACTGCTTGCTTCAAGCTACGGTTGGGGAGTTGGTCCTCCAGTAAGTCAAGGGCAGCGCCAATGTCTACTCCCGACTCCACCAGTAAAGCCAACTGGCGGGAGAACATCACCACCTCCTTCGGTTTTATCCGGGCTGAGGTCAGTTTCCCCAGACGGAAAAAGGGGGTAACTTCTTTCAGGGTCAGTACTCTCAAGCCGCCATATTGGAGCAAATCCAAAGCCACTGCCTCACTGGAGGCATCAACTTTGCCTTTGACCAACTCCCTTTGCTGATTGTAAGCTACATATTTATAGTCCATCAAAAACCCTCACAGTTTACTCTATGAAGTAAGCATTACGCAAGACCTCAGAGACAGTGGTTATGCCCTGCTTCACCTTAAGCAGGCCATCCATAATTAAGGGGGTCATGCCTTCCTTAAGTGCCTGCTGTCGAATTTGAGGAGCACTGGCTTCCTTCAGTATCAGCATCCTTATCTCATCACTCATGGCCAGAATCTCGAAGATTCCTGTTCTCCCTCGATATCCGGAATGAGCACATCGCTCACATCCACTGCCATAGAGGAACTTGTCTACTCTCTCCCCAGTCCATTTCTCATAAGCCAACTGCTCTAGTGGTGAGGCTTCAACATAACGGGAGCAATCGGGGCAGATACGGCGCACCATACGTTGAGCCAGCACCCCGATAACCGCTGAGCAAACCAGGAAAGGCTCTACTCCCAGATCGAGGAGACGAAAGATAACGCCTACTGCATCGTTAGCATGAATGGAAGTGAGGACGAGATGCCCGGTTAGGGCAGATTGCACGGCTATCTTGGCCGTCTCTGCATCGCGGATCTCACCTACCAGAATTACATCGGGGTCCATCCGCAGAATAGAGCGTAAACCACCGGCAAAGGTAATCCCTGCCTTAGGGTTAACCTGAATTTGGCTTATACTATCGAAGCGGTATTCTGCCGGGTCTTCAATGGTGATTATATTTCGACTTACCCTATCCAGTGTGTTAACCGAGGCATAAAGGGTAGTGGTCTTGCCGGCACCGGTAGGACCGCTGGTCAGAATCATGCCAAAGGGAACCTTGAGCAAATTATCGTACTTCGCCAGGGCTTCAGGGGAGAAGCCCAAATTGGGTAGATCCAAAATGGCCAGGGATTTATCCAGAAGGCGCAGCGACGTGGTCTCACCGTGGACCGTGGGACCAGTAGCCACACGGACATCGATCATTTTGCCTCGACTCTCAATGGAAAATTGCCCATCCTGGGCGTGAAGGTGGTCGGTAATATTCATACCAGCCATTATTTTGATGCGGGAGGTAAGTGCCGCCTGTATCTTCGAGGGTAAAGCCATGACTTCCTGAAGAACACCATCAATGCGATAGCGGATGCGCAGTCTTTTTTCCTCAGGTTCGATATGGATGTCGGAGGCTCTGGATTTGGTCGCCTCATCTATGATGAGGTGTAAGGCACTAGCCACCGGGGTATCAGCAGTAGCTTGGATCAAATCCTCCCCTGTGATAGCCCCAACACCGGTATCAATGCCAGCTACGCGTTCTTCAATCTGCCTAAAGCCTTTGTAATTGAAGTCTATACTTTCCTGGATTGCCTTCTCTTCAGCGGCTACCGGCTTTATCCTCATCTTACTCTGGTACTCCAGGACTTGAAGGGTAGGGATGTCGGAAGGGTTTACCATAGCCACTTCCAGGCTATTATTGGTAATAGCCAGGGGTATAACGGTGAATCGCCTGGCAGTAGCTTCAGGAACTAGCTGCAGGGCTTCAGGTTGAGATACCATGAGTCCTGTCCTTGGCTCTGCTTCCTCAACAGCAATTGCTCGCCGCTCCCTAATGAGGTTAGTCAGTTTTATTCTCTCCTTCTCAGCCAACTGCTTGACTTCAGCAGTAAGCTTTCCCGAAACGAGAAGAGCCTTCTCATTAATATCAGCGTCTTCGCACTTGGCGCTAAAGAGAGAGAGCTGATTCGAGTCTATGTCACCGGTGGCATGATCAACACCCAGTCTGATGGTCAGGAAGCCGTCATCTAAAGAGGCCAGGATATCAAAGTTATATTCCACTCCTGATTTCCCTGTTACCTTAGCGTTTTCCTCAACTTGATAGCCCAGTAGTCTCAGGGCTTTTGCCACCTCAGATTTGGCGCTGAATCTGATAGGAATATCTTCCGCAACTTGCCCGATGGAAGGAGGTGAGGCCAAAAATGCCTTCAACGTCTGCTCGCCAAAAACCTTGATATGCTGTTCCTGAGTGAATTCACTAGCTACAGAACTGAGCCAGGGAAGAGCGATAAGCACCTTGTGTTGAATGCCACAATCGTAACACTTGTCATCAAAGTTCAAGACCTTCATCAGACCTATTTCCGGGTCATCAGCATCGGTAATAACACCAGCGACCCCAGTATAAGCCACAAAGCCATGGTTTTGGCGTGCCAAGATGTCAAAAGCATGCTCAGTGCCAGATTCGCCCTTGATAGTGGCCTTCTGCACCACTTCATATCCCTGGCCGCTTAGGCGGTCGGCAAGTTGGCTGATGAGCGGCTCAATTTGTGTTTGTCCAAAAAAAATGGATTGTTTCTTCATCTTCCCTTCAGCAGGGTTGCCTTTTTCGCCCCATATTCAAATGTGCTTATTTTAGCCAAATTGTAAATCTTTGTCAATCCTAGAGCTTTGGATGTTCTGATTCAGAGAGAGGAAATGGACTGACGCACGCGTAAGTTGAGCCGATAGAGTCAAGTTCATGAGCCCAATGGCGCATGGGTGGCACGATTACCTCCAAGCTTAGAGAACCAGGGGCCTCTTATAGGGAAATTTCACCCTCACCCTCTCCCTGCAAGGGCATGAGCGCTAACTTACTGACAGACGACATAATCTGGCCAAGCATCACGTCTGCCCTGCTTGTTGCGTGTGTTGTGGCGCTGGCCTAGCCCTGTCGAAGGGACTCCCAGGAGACCCCGTCCTTCAGGGCGGGGTCTCTCACATAGCGAAGCAGCTAACGGTGGCATTCATGCCACCCACCCCACTTGCCGGCTGAAGCCTGTGGTTGGCGACTAACACGGGTGAGCCTCCCCCCAATGAATCGGGGGGTCTCAAGCTTGGCCATATCGAAGCACAAGCAAGGAAGACCAGAGGCCTAGTGGCTCCTAAAATTCGGTAGGGGGATGAGGTCAGGTGGGGCACCTGACACTCACAGGAATTCAGTAGGGGAGACCCTGGCGGTCTTTCCCACAGGGGCTTGCCTGTGGGAAAGCCTTTTCAGGCTTGATAAGAAAGCGGAAGAAGTTATAACGTTTGGTATAAAATCATGAAGGATGGGGGCATTTTGGTGAAAACTGGGTAATGGCAAGCAATTTGATGAATTGTGTCCTCACAAGGTGGTAGAATGGGTAGCGTTATGGTGAAAGAAGAACAAGCGCGGATCGTGGTTCGAGTTCAACCTAGTGCGAGTCAGAACGAGGTACTAAGCTGCAAAGACGGGGTCTGGCATATAAGGAGAGCCTGTTGTTAGGAGAAGGACAGCATCCCTATCTGTTTCCATCATTTAAATTCGGATTGCATCTGAAGGTAGGTAGGAAAGCAAAATGAACCCCGAAGAGAAGATTCTGAAAACCTACCACACCGTCGCCGTGGTAGGCCTCTCACCTAAATCAGATCGTCCCAGCTTTAAAGTAGCGTCTTATCTGAAAGAGCAGGGATATAGGGTTATTCCAGTGAACCCCCAGGCTAAAGAGATACTCGGTGAGATATGCTACCCAGACTTGGCTTCCATTCCTCAGCCCGTCGAAGTGGTGGACATCTTCCGTAGCTCTGAACAGGTGCCAGCCATTGTGGAGGAGGCAATAAAAGTAGGGGCGAAGGCGGTGTGGATGCAAGAGGGGGTAATAAACGAGGAAGCAGCAGCTCGTGCCAAAGAAGCTGGGCTCCTTGTGGTCATGGATAAATGCATGCGTAAAGAATACCTGAAGCTAAAGGGCAAAGCAGGTAGAGGCAAATGAGCATAAGTGAGAAACATCTAGGTCGCCTCATGCATCACCCAATAATTGTCTGCAGAAAGAGCACGTAATACTAAAGGAGGAAGATTATGAGCCAGACCAAGGAGAATCTAGAATCTGCCTTTGCCGGGGAAAGCCAGGCCAATCGGAGGTATCTCTTTTTCGCCGAGAAGGCAACCGAGGAGGGGCATAGACAAACAGCGCGATTGTTTCGCGCTGCAGCAGAGGCTGAGACGATTCACGCCCGAAACCATCTCCAGGTTTTGCAGGGAATCAAGTCAACCAAGGAAAATCTACTTACAGCCATTGGCGGTGAGAATCACGAGTTCACTGAGATGTATCCTGGTTTTATTAAGCAGGCTGAGGCCGAAGGTGAAAAGAAAGCCAGGCACAGTTTTGATATGGCAAATAAGGTAGAGCGAATTCATCACGGCCTATTCCAGGCTGCCCTTAGTATGCTCGAAAAAGGCCAGACTGTAGAGGACAAACCCTTCTATGTTTGTCAGTACTGTGGTAATACAGTGGAAGGAGAAGCCCCTGAGAAATGCCCCGTTTGCGGAGCGCCTAAGAAAATGTTCAAGCAAATCGAATAATCTCGAGCCCGAATGCCCGCTTTTACCTTTGAGTTTTGATATTGCTCGGAAGATAAGGTTTTTCCCGTTCGCCCTGAGCTTGTCGAAGGGCCGTTCATGGTTCGACAAACTCACCACGAACGGCATTCGGCACATCTGTTTTCATACTTCATGGTGCCGATGGCAATCGGCATGAATGATTGTTTAGGATTTAATGTTTAGATGTTAGGATTTCACAAGCGGCTATCTTCATCCGGGTATACAGCGTCTAAAACCGACTCCAGTGCTATCTTGAATCTTTTTTTTCTATCTCTATCCCACTTCTCCCCTTCCCGAGGCAGCAGACGCAAGACTCCCGCCACAGTTGGATCAATGTCCAGTGCCCATATAGCTGCACTCCGGCTGCGCCGCACAGAAGGGAACTCACCGGTTTCCTCTCCCAGTTCACGTTGCGGGGTCTTCTGCCGCTGCTTTCGTCGAGTCTTCCGCACTACACTGGGTCGGCCAAGTCCACTCTTGGACCGACTGCTTAGGTGGGGTGATAATTCCAATCCCGCTTCCGTAGCCATGTGCAGAAAGAAACTCATGCACTGGCGCTGAAGATTAGCCGTTGCCCCAAGGGCATCAAATTCGTCAGCCAGTTGCTTCCAAGTCGCTGTTCTCAAGTTTAGGCTGCCATCAGAAAGGAAGGGATAAGCTTCTCGCATGATCTGCAGCAAAACCGTAGCCTCTGACTCACCCTCACCCCTGTAGGCGCGCACCAGATCACGAAGTCTTTCACTGGGTACCCCAGCATCGTCTATCAAGTTCAAATAACGTAATGTGGTGCGTAGTTTCTTGGTGTCGCTGCCAGAAAACCGCAATTGGCTGTACACTGAACTGTCGATTACGTCAGGCAGAAAATTCACCAGGCCATTCAGAAGTTTAGTCCAGGTTGAATAGGATACATAAGGCGGCAAGCGTTCCGCTCTAGCCTTCTTTGCCATATTAGTTCACCTTAGAGTTCTTGTTTCTTTTCTTACGGTTCTAATCATAAAGGAATTACCGTTATTGGTCAAGGTTCTTATAAGAACCGTGAAGATTTTTTTTGCAAATCCTTTTGTGAACTGCTAATTTTGAATAAATTTAGTTTGGGAGGCTAGAATGCCAGCAGGTGACAAGGTTTTAGTTCGGTCCTTCCCTGCAGACCCAATTGTAAGACAAATCTATGATGAGAATGAAGACACTATTCTGGTTTGGCGGGGCACTATGGAGCCTAACGATTTACCGGCACCCTGCCCAAAGGATTGTGTCTTCATATATGACGCTGAGCTGGAGGAGGAACTGAAGAACGAGCTGCGAAGGAACGACCTTGACCCATTGGCTTTGTCAAGGCTATGGACCAAGGCTAAACCATACTACAAATGAAGATAACAATTGGACATAGCTAAGGAATTAAGAGAAATTAATAAAAAAGGAGGACAAAAAAGAATATGGCTAAGACAATGCACGTGAACGTGCCATGTAGAATCAAAGCCATAGGGGTAGGAGGGGGAGGCTGCAATGCCCTTAACCGTATGGTGAAAGCAAAAATCCAAGGCGTGGAATTCATCGCGGCGAACACTGATGTTCAGGCTTTAATGCTGAACGAGGCGCCAACTCGGATTCAACTTGGGGAGAAGGCAACACAGGGGTTAGGCTCAGGTGGTGATCCGGTAAAGGGGCGAAGGGCGGCAGAGGAGAGCCATGAAGAGCTACGCGAGATTCTTAGTGGGGCTCATATGGTCTTTATAGCTGCTGGCATGGGAGGAGGCACAGGTACAGGTGCTTGCCCGGTAATCGCTGAGATAGCCAAGGAAACTGGGGCTCTTACCATTGGTATAGTCACCAGACCCTTTGGCTTTGAAGGGGTGCGTCGTATGCAGGTAGCTAATGAGGGCATTAGCCAGCTTATGGCCAAGGTGAATTCGGTGATTGTTATTCCTAACGAACGTCTACTATCCATCACCGATGGTAGCGCAACGGTAGATAATGCTTTCAAAGTGGCCGATGATGTGCTGATGACCGGGGTTCGGGCTATCAGCGAAGTTATTATTTTGCCTGGACTAATAAACCTTGATTTCGCTGACATAAAGTCAATCATGAACGACGCCGGTCCTGCCTGGCTCTCCATTGGTCATAGCTCTGGTCAGAACCGATGCGTGGAAGCTGCTCAATCAGCTATTGCTAGCCCCTTACTGGAGTCATCTATTGAGGGGTCAAAGGGTGTCTTGTACGTTGTCACCGGGGCAGCTAACCTCACTCTCTCCGAAGTCAGCCAAGCAGCAGAGGTAATTAAGAAGGCAGTAGACCCTGAAGCCAACGTCATTTTTGGAGTAACTCTTGACTCCAGTATGGATAGTGATGTGAGGATCACCTTGATAGCTACCGGCTTCACCTCTCCCAAGGCAATAGAGGCAACGCAGAAAGATGAAGAGTTTCGCCATGTTATCAAGGGTTTAGACGAAAGCAGCCTAGGAAAACCGGCCTTTATGCGTCGCCCCTTCTCCATGCGTCAGCGGGTATCCGGAGGGTCCTAAGCCTCATATTCACTGTGCTGCCTTAGCCCAACTGACAAGTTGGCTATAAGGTGCCAACTTAGAAACATCAATAATAAAATAGGCTGGGGGTCTCTGACAACCCCCAGCCTATTTTGTGCTTGCCTGCTAGTCACTTATCGGGCCACTAATCCGCCGTCCACAACCATGGCGTGGCCAGTGACAAAGGAAGCTGCATCGGAGCAAAGCCACACCACAGCCTCGGCGATCTCCTCCGGTTCACCCAGCCGTCCTACTGGGTGCATGGCTGTGTAAACCTTTTCCATATGCGGCCGAGCGGCCACAATACGGTCGATCATGGGCGTGCGAGTCACACCAGGGCAGACGGCATTTATACGAATCCCAGAGGTAGCATACTCCAATGCGGCTGCTTTGGTTAGCCCCACCACCCCGTGTTTGCTGGCGACATAGGCCGGGGTGTCCCGGAAACCCACTAGTCCTGCCACTGAAGCTGTGTTAACAATGGCTCCACTACCTTGTTTGAGCATCTGCGGAATCTCATATTTCATGCACAGCCATACACCTTTAAGATTTATATTAATTATGCGATCCCATTCCTCCTCAGTGCACTCGGCTGTTGCCGCCCGACCTCCCCCAATGCCAGCGTTGTTAAAAGCGCAATCCAGCCGACCATAAGTCTCAACGGTCTTCTCTATTAATACCGCGACCTCGTCCGACTTCGATACGTCAGTCTTGAAGAAGATGGCTTGACCACCAGACTTTTCGATTATCCGCACTGTCTCTTCACTGCCTTCAATCAGGACGTCAGCGATGACAACCGTTGCTCCCTCTCTGGCAAAAGCCAAGGCAGCAGCCCGACCGATTCCTGAGCTTCCACCTGTTACTAGAGCAATTTTGCCATCTAATCTTTTCATTCTGATACCTCCTTAAATCATGTCAATTCTATTTATCTCAGCTAAGCCGAAGGGGATATCAATCTTGGTCACGGTGGAATCTATGATATGCCGCTATCTTTTTCAAGGCTTTGGCGGCTCTTTCAAAGGTGGGAAAGGTGGGCAACCCCCTTTCTATTAACTTTCGCCTGATCTCCAATGCCTCTGCCTCCCTTTGCCCGGCAATCAGGACGATGGAGAAGCACTTATTACACGTTGCCCTGAAGCCAACCAGAGTCTCTAGGAGAGTGTCAAGGTAGGGGGGATAATATTCCCAGATTTGAGCTAAGAAAGGGAGGCATAGCTCCAGGACCAAGCAGTCGGTGTTTTCATCGCTGCTCAGGATATTCAATGTCTTCACTAAATCCTCTGTGGAAAGCACGTTCCAGGATATATCTACCGGATTGAGGTAGCTCCCACCTATAATGTTGAAAAAGGAGGCAAATTCCTGGTAAGAGCGATAACTAAGCAGGGGAACTGTTAGGCCTTCTTGTGTAAAGGCGTCAGTTATCACTACTGATTGTCCCCCGCTGTGTGCCACCAGTCCGACTCTGTTGCCCGAAGGGGGATTAAGATAAAGCAATGCCTTTACCGCGTCAATCATCTCCTCCAGGCTATCAACTTTAATGGCACCGCATTGCCTGATCATAGTCTCCCATAGGATGGGAACAGAAGCCAGGGAACCAGTATGAGCTGCCGCTGCCCTAGCCCCATCCTCACCTTTGCCCCCTTTCCAGATTAGCACTGGCTTCCTCTTAGCCGTCTCTTTAAGACACTGGAAGAATCTCCTCCCGCTCTTTACGCCCTCAATATACATGCCTATTATCTTAGTCTCTTCGTCATTAGCCAGGTACTCCAGGTAATCTGTGCTCTCAAGGACTGCTCCATTGCCGTAGCTTACTGACTTACTCACCCTAATTCCCTGTAACTCTCCCGCCAAACTAAACAAGATGGCATGTGTACCGCTCTGGGAGATAAAACCTACTGGGCCTCCTTCCCCAGAATACTGACCACTGTCGTGTCGCAGCCCGATTCTGGGGTTAAAGATTCCCATACAGTTAGGGCCAATAAGATTGAAATCGGCCTCCTTTGCCATCTGGGCAATATCATGTTCCAACCTTGTCCCCTCCTCAGTGTTTGTCTCCGCAAATCCAGAAGTGAACAGCGTTGCTCCACCCACCTGTTTCTTGATGCAATCGCTGATGATCTGAGGAGCTACTGTTCTTGGAACGGCAACAATTACGTAATCAACAGGCTGAGGAATATCCAGCAAGCTGCCGTAGTTCTCTATCCCCAGCCTTTCTATCCCTGGCAGTTCCTCAGGGTCAATCTGAACCGAGTAGACTTTTCCCCTGAAGGTGCTCAGGTTTCGAAGCCACATGTAGTCGTTAGCCTTTTTGTCCCCCACTACCGCTACCGAGCGAGGATTGAAAACCCTGTCCAGTGCTCTTCTGTGCAAGAAAGAACTCACCCTTGATTATTAGCTACTTCAGTTGCCTTTTCCAGCTCCCTGGGTTGACCGAACAACTCTCAGAGAGCCCTCCTTGAAATTCCGTTACCTAGTTTACTATTTTTGCTAGGAAAAGGGTATTTTTGAAGAAGAGGGAAGGCTGTTCAATTTGAATCCTGCATATATCGCATCCCTGGCTAGGCCGTTGGCTCAGGGCGCCGATTGACATGCAAATCTTACGCCCATACAATGGCATCATGAGGACTAGATTGCCGGCAGGCAAAGGGCGAGCTTACTATAAGGCCCTTCGGCGAGCAGCAACGGTAGTGAATGCCAACTTGGCGTTGAAACAGGTCTTAGACGCCATTGTCCGGAGCACTGCCAAGGCTATGCAGGCTGGTGTCTCACTGGTATTGCTTGATTCTACCAGGAAGAAGCTGATCCATAGTTCCTCATGGAGGCTGCCTCAGTCCTACCTGCGCAAGGGCGTACTCGATGCCGATAAGAGCCTGGCCGAGGTGCTTACCGGGCAACCGGTGGCCATCGCCGATGTAAGCCATGATAGCCGCATCCAGTACCCCGAACTAGCAGCCAAAGCGGGCATTGTGTCTATATTGGGTGTGCCGCTCATGGTTGGCGGCGTAGCGGCTGGTAGCATCAGAGTTTATGCCCGAGAGCACAACGAGTTTAGCCATATTGACATCAACTTCGTGACCATTATGGCTAACTTAGCCGCCATAAGTATTCAAAACCAGATGCTGCGCCAGGAGGCCCAGCAAGGAAAGAGCCAGCCTGAAGCCGAGGCAGCAGCACTACGGCAAGTCCGAACAGCAACCTTCGCTCACCCAAGCGAGGAGGAGTTTGCTCAATTACTGGATTTCTACCACATAGAGTGGGTATATGAGCCCCGCTCCTTCCCCTTGAGGTGGGAAGGCGATAGAGTAACGGAGATGTTCACCCCCGATTTCTACCTGCCGGGCCTTGACCTTTATGTGGAGCTTACCACCCTGAAGCAAAGCCTGGTCACGGAGAAGAACCGCAAGCTACGGCGTCTCAGGGAACTATACCCCGAAATCAAGATAACCTTGCTTTACAAGAGAGACTTCGACCGCTTGCTGGCCAAGTATGGCTTGGGTCCGCTGGCACAGAGCCGGGGACGTGGTGTCAGCCGGGTGCTATATTCCAGTGCTGAAATCCAACGCCGGGTGCGGGAACTAGCAGAGCAGATATCCAAGGACTATGCTGACCGACGCCCCATTATGGTAGGTGTGCTGCGAGGCGTCTTCTGCTTCATGGCTGACCTGATTCGCCAGATGACCATTCCTCTTGAAGTGGAGTTCATGGCCATATCATACTACAGCCCTGAGGATAGCTCCATGGTCAAGATCACCAAAGACATGGACCTGAACGTGGCCGGCAGGCACGTCATTATGGTAGAGGACATCGTGGATACGGGCATGACGCTGAACTACATGCTCAACTACCTCAAGGCTAGGGGGCCGGCCAGCCTGGCAGTGTGTACTCTGCTGGACAAGCGAGTGCGTCGTATAGTGGACGTGCCCCTGGAGTACATCGGCTTCGAGGTACCGGATGAGTTTCTAGTGGGCTATGGGCTCGATTATGCCCAGGAATACCGCAACCTGCCTTTCATAGGCATCCTTGG
>Ga0209314_10001044_pt1 | contig 12534 bp, 15 predicted proteins | sample I19B2metaG_FD_184146 | JGI IMG/M metagenome (GOLD analysis project Ga0209314, IMG submission 184146) | Lake sediment bacterial and archeal communities from Gulf of Boni, Indonesia to study Microbial Dark Matter (Phase II) - ​I19B2 metaG... | ecosystem: Environmental > Aquatic > Freshwater >...
TATAGGCCTAACCATAGGTGTTGCTGAGGCTACTTTCAATCCCACTTTAGTTATCATCTCGGGCATCATCGGCGGATTAGCCGACGCGTTTGGAAATTCGATAGGTTTCTTCGTCTCACAGGCAACGGAGAGGGGCGTGCAAATCCACGAAACCAAGGAGCATGGGGTAAAAACTAGAATCCACTCTACGAAGGAGGTCTGGATGAGTGGAGTGGTTTCGTTTTTGGCCACAATTCTCGCGTTGATCATCTTGCTTTCTCCCTTCTTGTTTTTCGACATCAGCACGGCTGTGGTTCTCACATTTTCCGTTGGAATGATTTTGTCGTTTGTTTTAGGTGGCTATGTAGGTAGATTAAGCGGAGAAAGTCCCTACAAAACAGGACTTAAATACGCTATGCTAGCTCTTGTAGGAGCCGTCGTCTCCTACCTAATCGGAGACTTCTTAAAACACTTGCTTATCGAACATACCATTAAAATATTTTAATGATAGGCTGGTTTAAGTCGGCGTCTATCTTTAGAATCGACTCCACAAAGCGGTAAGTTCAAATCGTTAAGAAAGATTACTTGTACCAGATGAAGTTGGGAGCAAATAGGATAATAATTCATGTGGACATGGACCACTTCTTTGCTGCTGTGGAAGAGAGGGAGCATCCTGAATTTAGGGGTAAGCCCATTGTTGTGGGAGCTGACCCTAAAAGAGGGAAGGGGAGGGGTGTTGTTAGCACTTGCAACTATGAAGCGAGGAAATTTGGTATCCGGTCTGGAATGCCCATTTCTAAGGCTTGGAAGCGTTGCCCCGAAGCGGTTTATCTGTCAGTGAACTATAAACTCTACGAGGAAGTTTCTTCGAGGATTATGGCGATTCTTAGAAAGTATGCGGATAAGTTCGAGCAGTTTGGCATTGATGAAGCCTTCTTGGACATCAGTTCAAGAGTGGAAAATTTTGAAGAAGCAAAGAAATTGGCACAGAACATCAAAAAGGAGATATATGAAAAAGAAAAGCTGACGTGCTCTGTTGGTATTGGACCCAACAAGCTGGTGGCAAAAGTAGCCAGCGGCATCAAGAAGCCAGATGGGTTAACGGCGGTGGACGAAAAAGACGTTAAAGCGTTTCTTTCCCCTCTGCCCGTCGGCGAATTGTTGTGGGTGGGCAAGAAAACGGAGCGAAAGTTGAATGAGATGGGAATCAAAACGGTAGGTGAGCTCGCCGCCTATGACCCCACAAGACTAGTGGAAGCATTCGGGGTTATGGGCACACAATTTTATCTTATGGCTCACGGGATCGATAGGAGCGAGGTTGAGGAGAAGGGGGAGATAAAGTCGGTTAGTAGGAATGTTACCTTTGAGGAGGACACATCTAACCCCGACATCATCCTTGAAACGTTGGACAGACTCGCAGAAGAAGTATATAAAGAAGTGAAAGAGTTCAACCTCCTCTTCAAGACAGTCACGGTAAAAATTCGGTACGAAAACTTCGAGACCCATACTCACAGCAAGACTCTACCCTTCCTTACAAACAGGCTGAAAGACCTTCAAAAAACGTCCCATGAACTTGTACAAACGTATCTTCAACCAAACAGAAAAATAAGGCTCATAGGGGCAAGAGTGTCAAACCTTGTTTCTAGCGAGAAACAAAAGACACTGATTTGATTCATAAAAATTGCTGTATCAGTATCGACGCTTGGAACTACTGGTAATGCTTATATGTATTTGCATGCATGCAAAATGGGCATTTGGTTATTCTAAACACGAGTCTCTTTCTAGTCTTACAATCATTTCTATTTCAAACTCGGGACCCAAGCCCAGGATTGCGGCTACCGTAAGAAGGTTGAAAGCGTCCACAACATCTTCCACAGGTAATTTAAAGGCTTCCTTAACCTGAAGAACAGATGTCTTAGCACCTTCACCCCACATTTTTGATTCGATCTCATCCCACTTTTCTTTGCCCACGATCCCCAGAAGAACCAATGAGTAGCCTACACATGCTCCGGAAAGGGACTTGGCAGTCATTTCCCAGCGCTTCCTCATAGGAACTTTTTCAGCAATTTCCTTCCAACCTAATAGCTGACAAACTTAATTAGTCGTCTCTAGCACTACCATAAGTTGATATATTGGACGCAAGGAAGGCACATAGGAATTCAGTGTTTTCTATCAACTTATGGTTAATCCAAAACTATAAACACATAGTGATAACTGTGAAAACACCCTAAAATACAGCACTTCATTATGACCACAATTTCACCATCCTACGGGTCTGGTGGAACAAAAATAACTCTGAACATGGGTTATTTACCAAAAACAACCCCGCACGCAGGTTCTTTACCCGTCAGGCTTTAAACCACTTGAAGATGAGGTATTGTATTTTTTCGGCTTCTAGGTCGGGTATCGCGATGATGAATCGTTTTCGTACAGTGGTGGCGAGTCTCCCTGTTTTTACGATTTCGGTGGCGGTAACTTCATCCTTCGTTTTTTTGACAGAGACCATGTAGGGGGCGTGTTCAATGCCCGGTCCATGCTTGTACACGGCGAAGTCGCACCCGTACTTGATGCCCGGCGTGACGATCAGCCCGTGATCACGTAGGTCTCGATACACCGCATACTTTAGGTCAAACTCCTCATACAGCTTTTTAGCTCTTCTTCGCAGCTTTTCGAAGCCGACCCCTGCCCTTTTTGGTCCCTCAGTCACGGTGATGACCCCCTTATCCACTAGGTACAGCCCCTCCATGAGGTCGAGGATGAGCGGCACGTTGAAGTCCGTGACCTTGGGCTTAGGAATGCCGATGGGCTTCCCATAGAAGCCCAGCTTATAGAGTTCAGACCCCTTTTTTGGGTCCCATACAACCAGAAAGTTTTCGATGAACTCCGCCTCGATCTTCTCAGACATTTTCTTCCCTTACTACATGGCGAAGGCCAGTATACGGGCGGCGTCCGCGGCGTCTTCCGCCTTGTCCGCGGCGTCCTCAAAGAACAATGTGATGTCTCTCAAAAGAAGCAGCACCGGAATTTCTACGCGGCTGTTGATGATTTTTATCTCTAGCTCTCGATAGAGGTCGTCCACGACTCGTTCAGCAACCTCCACCTCCCTTGCTTTCTCGAGAGCCTTCGCTGAGCCGTAGCCTAGAGTGAGGGCGGTTTCCCGAAGCTTAGAAATCGTTTCAAAGGCAGCCTCTGAAAGCCTTACTAAGCCTCCCTTTATATCCGGAGGCACTGCCCAGCCCCTCTCCATAATCTCCATAAGTCGAAACGCTATGCCCTCACAAAAGTCCGCGATTTCACTTGTTAGGTTGGTGAAGCGGAGGAAGTCTTCTCGGCTTATTAGTATGGCGCCTATCTCAGTGAGCTCTTGAGCAACTGCACGTCTCGCCATGTCCACGTTGTCCTCCAACTCCTTGATCTGGGCGAACAATTGGCGAGCTGAGTCTCTGTCCCCCTTAATAAAGCAGTCAACCATCTGTGAAACCTTACGGGTAACATCCATCACCCTTCTTAAATGATCTTGACAAACGCTAAGAGCTCTTCGTTTTACCCGCTCTTCGGTTTCCACCGGAAAAACCATGGACTCCGCCCCTCAAAGTCCTCATTAACCTCTAACATACAATTGTAGCAAAGCCTTAAAAGAGTAGCGAAGGAACAGAATATTCCGATCGTAACTGATTAACGTCGCTGACCCTTGATCAACTTCCCTAATTCTTCGAACCCGATTTTATAACGGAAGTAGTCTCGGAAGATTTCGGGAAGCTTCCTAATCTCATTTCTAACCTGTCTCCACGTGTCACGATCACGAATAGTCACGGTGTTGTCCTCAAGCGTTTGATAATCCACGGTAACCCCTAACGGAGTTCCCACCTCATCTGCACGAGCATACCGCCTCCCAATGGACCCCGCCTCATCATATTCCACCGTGAAACCTTCGTTAACCAACATTTGATACACCTGAAATGCTTTTTCAGGCAAGCCATCTTTACTCACTAACGGAAAAACACCCATTTGTACGGGCGCAAGGTCACGTGGAAGACTCAGCAACGTTCGTCCTTTCTTCGTTCGATAGGCATATTCGAGGGTAACATAAAATAATCGATCTGAACCGAAGCTCGGCTCAATCACGTGCGGGATGAATCGCCTTCCCTTCTCCTCCACCTTTTTGTGGGTAATTTCAACATGTTCCGGCAAAATCTTGAAGGACCCCACGACGTGGAAGCCTCGCTTCTTAAACGACAACTGCACCTCCTTAGGGTCGATAACGGAAAGCATGCTGACGACCCTCGATGCGTTGTCTTTGAAGGCCGGGCCAATTTTAGACATGACGGGTTTAATCGTCACTTCCTCGGTCGCCACTGACTTTTCGTATTCTTTAAATGCCCTCATATCCACGCCACTGAACTCCATGTGACGCTTCAGATCATAATCTGTTCGATAGTTGTGGCCTGAAACCTCCACCCACCCCCACCTTTCCAAGTAGACTTGTTGATCGAACCCCTGCGTGGAATAATGAGCCCTCTCCCAGTCTAGCTTTTCAACGAAGCGCTGCTTGTCTTCCGGCACTCCCAGTTCTGCGAGAAAACGCTTGGCTAAGGCCATGAAAAAGGCTTGCCACCCCGCCTTTATGTATCCCTTGCTTAAGGCTTCGTTAACCGTGACCTCGACGGGCTCCTCTATGCCTTTCAGCTTATTTTCCGCCAGCACCAGTGCCAGAGCTTCGTTCTCCACTTCCTTCAACATTGCACAGCTGGGGTCCTCGGGGTCGAAGAAGAACTCGAGGTCCATGATCGTGAACTCTCTCAGCCGTATCGGACCCTGCCTAGGCGAAATCTCGTTTCTTAAAGCGTGTCCAATCTGAGCAACTCCGAAGGGAAGCCTTTCTCGCGCATACTCATAGAGGCGCTTAAACTCTATGAAGATTCCTTGAGCAGCCTCGGGGCGACCATAACCGATGGCTTCAGAGTACGGTCCAATGGTGGTGGTGAACATCGTCATAAAATGTCTGGGCTCACCGAAGTCTCCGCTACACTCTGGACAGCGAACACCTCGCTTATCGATTTCCTCCATTAACTCTTGAAGGCTAAGCTTTTCGGTCTCTGTCTCGCTCATTCCCGCGAGTTCTTGAAGCAGATGGTCAGCTCGAAACCTTCGTTTACACTTATTGCATTCCACCATAGGCTCCTTAAAGGCCTCCACGTGACCTGAGGCTTCGAAGACCTTTCCAGGCACGATCACCGACGACTCGATCTCATAAAGACCGAGGCGGCGGAGGAAGAATTCTCGGAACTTGTCCTCGATTCTTCTTTTCAGTAGCGAGCCCAACGGACCAAACGTTACGAAGCCGCTTACCCCACCATAAATCTCGCAGGAGGGCCAAAATAATCCTCGACGCCTCGATATTTCACTGATGATCTCGAACTTGTCGGGGTTTCTCAAGAGCCTTCAACTCCACATCTAGGACAATTTACAACTTTAAGTTGTTACTCAATAATAAAGCAAACGTGTCCTATCTTTTGCACATTCCTTTCACCGGACACTTTTGGCATCTCGGGCTTCTTGTTCGACAATAGGATCTTCCGTGAAGGTAAGTTAAGGTTTGAACCCACCCGCCGAGCTTCCCAAAATGAGCTAGTCGATTCTTCAGACAGGCTTCAGCTTGAGGACATAGAGTTATTTTAAATCTTCCTGCAGTTTCCTTATCGCATACGAAGCGGGAGCAGAGAGGTTTTTGAGGCATTCTTGCGCCCTCTAAAGCGCCTAATTCCAGTCTTCTTGCTACAGAGTATAGATGAATGTCACAGGGGATGATGTTGGTCGCCTTGGAGGTAGACAAAAGAAGGGAGTCGACGATCTTCGGCCCAAGCCCCCAGCAACATCGAATCAAGGTTAGCCTCGCCAATTCCGGAGGAAGCATAAGTATAAACTCTTCCACAGGAGCCATGGGCGGACCCAACCAGTCCAACACTTGCTTCGGTAATTTCTCTGCATTCTCCGACAATTCCATGAGGCTTCTCATGATTTTTGGAAGTTGAAGAACCTGATAGCTGGTGCCTATTTCCTTCAGTTCTTGAATGCCGAGTTGAGCGATTAAGTCGATTCCTCCGTCGTATTTCTTCCAGATTTTTTGACACCAGCCTACGACTAGGGGCTCGTAGTTGACTCGTTGAGACAAGGCGGTTGCAACTAACATGCATGGAAAGTCCAGGGGGACAATAGGCAACCGAACCCCACTATATGTCTCGGCTAAAGCTTCGATCCTTGGCTGTATGTCTTTCGGAATCGTTTCTACCATTTTTTCGTAGGGTCCTTGCCACAGCCCTGTTTCCAACATGACTCTTCTTCGAAGTGCAGCCTCAGTCAACCCAGCCTTGCATCGAACCGTGAGTATGTTCGGTCGGCTTTGTCTAAGGTCCAGTTGGCCACCAAGGTGTCCCGCGATCTTGACCCAGTGACCCGTCTCCACTTTTTGATAGAGGCTGGATACAAAGGATGGGGTGAAGGTGTTATCAAGATTGAAGTGTTCAACTTCGATCTCAAGCTTCATCTTATGATCTCCTAGCGACGTTTTATCGAGTATCTTGTTCTTTTATTGGCTTTGTTAGTTTTCTTTACGTTGTTAAAGCAGCAGTATCCTTGTCTCCTTAAGTTTACCAGTGGTTGGGTCAACTGTTAGGCCCAGGGCCTCAAGCGTTAAAACTCCTATCAGCAAATCCTTCAAATCCTTTGAAACCAGTAAAGGTGTTAAGCCACGCTTCCCCTGAATCTCGATGATGGCGAAGCTTTCATCCAGACGGGTTAAGCCTTTCGCTGTCTCAACCTCCTTCTCGCCCACCAGTCTAAGGTCCAGTTTTTCATAAGTTCTCCAAGGTATAACGGTGTACGTCGCGCCTGTGTCCACGAGTGCCTCCTCTTCAGCGTTGACCCCGCTAAGTGGGTTGGTCACCTTAGCCTTTACCCACACATGCCCCATAGAATCATCACTCACTCATTCAGCTTGCTCAATCATAATTACACGCGCCAATGATTAAAGGTTAGCGTTAGGCATGAATTGAAGCATCAGCACAACCGTGTTTTGGCGAGGAGTCGCCTAAAGCTCACCATATTTCTCAGCCTTCATTTGCTTGGCTTTACGCAGAGTCTGGCGAATCACGTCTAAGATACCACGTTCTCTACGAATTTCAGCCGAGGCGCATTAAAAAGAAGTGGAGTGATTATAGTAGTTATTTTTCTAATGCGGAAAAGTTTGAAAACTATTAAATCCACTATCGCGTCTATGACTGCACCGATAAAAATTACTTGTAAGTCTATGATTGGCATTGTTAAACATAGCCTTTTGGAAGTTTAATCTTGGGTAATTGAAACAAATCAGTCGATTTTTTCTTTTTAGGTTTCTTAGGTTTCTTAGGTTTGGGTTTCATTATTGGCTTCAATGTGCTACTATCGATGACCCCTTGATGCACAGCTCTATGACAACCAACACATAAAATGGTTAAGTTAGTTAATTTATTGCTTCCACCCTTAGAAAGTGGCTTAATGTGATGAACATCAAGATTTAGATAATCAAATTTCTTCTCGCAACTAAAACATCTACCTTCGGAATATTTTTGGACCAGAACTGCTCTTTTAGAAGGAGATAATCCTCTTCGCGGTTTCTTCTCTTCCCAGATGAGTTTAATAGACAATTTATTCATCCTTCACTTTCTTGTTCTTTTAGACATCTCAATCGTTCATTTAATTTGGAAGATTTCTCCTTAAATTATTTTTCTTTTGACTTGGGTGTTGAAGTGGGGTTTGGAAAGAGGATGCTGTTGGGTCTTTACATGTGTATCTTTTTTGCGGGGAAGCATTATTTGGGTTGCATACATTTCTACCACTTGTTCGGCTAAAAGACGAACCCTTTAAATAGGTCGTTACCTCCATATTTCGTGCTTATACCGATGTAGCGGGAGACCCCCCCGGTATATAGGGGTCAAAAATTTTTCTTCAGAAAAACATATATCAACCAAACACCCCAAACCAACAATCAGTCTAAGAAGGAACCCGACATGTTCTGGAGAAGCCAAGAATACGCCAAAGAATACACCGAAAGAGAATGGAGATCCCTATTCCGCCGAAAAGTCTATGACAACCTCGTTTGGGCGTTCACCATGCCTTATGTTCCGAAGGAAAAATCGTTGGTCCTCGACGCGGGAGGCGGGAGTGGTCGATGGACCCTTGACTTCACCTATCTTGGGCATCACGTGGTTCTGCTTGATTTTTCTCGACCCATGCTCAGTCTTGCGAGGGGAAAAATTGAGAGGCTGCTCAAAACTGGCCAAGCTGATCTCATCTTAGCAGACATTCATCATCTGCCCTTTCCTCCAGAAATATTCGACTTTGTTCTTGTTGAGGCTGACCCCTTCACTCAAGGTGGAACAAAAAGTGAAGTCTCAGCTGCGTTGCGTCAGTTGCATCGCGTTTTAAAGCCTAACAGGCTCATGGTGGGGTCGGTTTCCGGCCGATACGCGATTGCAGCCACTGAGATACAAAGTGCCACGACCATCGAGGATGTGAAACGCGCAATCAAAGTCCTTAAAACGGGTGAATACTTAGCAGTTCCAAGCGATCCGTCCTCTCTTCTCTTCTTGTTCACTCCGTCTGAGCTAAGGGAAACCCTGGAAGAAGTTGGCTTTCATGTGGATAGAATTGAATCGACTATTACCCTTTCCCATTTCTTACCTAAAGACCTTGAACGAAGCGGTGAAGTCTTAGAACTGCTGCTTGAACTCGAAAAAGCCATTCGTGAAATGCCTGAAGTGTTGCCCTACAGTCGACGAATGCACTTCGCCACGAGAAAATGACCATCGCTAACATATCGTCACTTCAAGTGCCCCGTTACCTTAGCTTCCAGAATTTCCCCTTTCTCGTCGATCTGGAACTCTAACATCACACGATCCGTCAACTGCTTCTTGGTATTAAATGTCTCGCGGCAACTGCCACACTCAATATCAGACTCAAGCTCAACCACATACCATGAAGCATCCGCATAATATCGGCCACAGCTCGGACACCGAATGACTGAAACGTCCAGCCAAGCCTTTTCGCTCATCTTCACTCACACCTCATCCATTTCTTAAGGATTATAGAGCTATTAAAGTAGACGCACAACGGCAAATTTTTGAGCATGATCAGTATACTTCAATAATTGTTGGTGTATGCTGATGTCCAGAATCAAGGTTGCGTTAATCGGCGTGGGAAACTGCGCATCAGCTGTCGTTCAAGGAGTCTATCAGTATGGAGATGTTGAAAAGGAGGAAGAGGCAATAGGGCTGAGACATCTCCATCTTGGAGGCTACCATCCACGAGACATCGAATTCGTCTCCGCGTTCGACATCGAGGCTAGAAAAGTGGGAAAGGACCTATCGGAAGCCATCTTCTCCCCGCCTAACAACACCCCAAAATTCGCCGACGTACCCGAAATGAATGTTCCCGTTTGGAAGGGTCCCGTTTTGGACGGCGTGGGCGAATACCTACGAAACGTGATCCAAATTAGCGAATCTCCAGAAGTTGACGTAGCTCAAAAGCTCAGGGAAAGCGACGCAGACCTAGTCCTTAACCTCCTTCCTAGCGGAGCCATAAAAGCCTCGCGACAATACGCTGAGGAGACTCTGAAAGCAGGGTGCGCCTTCGTGAACGCCGCACCCACCTTCATTGCTAGCGACGCCGCTTGGGGTAAACGTTTCCAAGAGGCGGGGTTGCCAGTTGTCGGCGACGACTTGGTGGATCAAGTAGGCGCCACAATTCTTCATAAAACCCTCCTAAAAATGTTAGCTGACCGAGGTGTGCGGGTTTCCGAGACCTATCAACTCGACGTGGGCGGAGGAACCGAGTCTCTCAACACCCTGGAGAGGGCAAGGGACGTAAAAAGGGTCATGAAAACAAAATCTGTGGAAACGGCTTTGCCGTACAAGGCTTCGGTGGTAGCTGGGTCCACTGACTACGTCGACTTTCTGGAGAATCGGCGAGACAGCTACTTCTGGATTAAGGGGCTCTACTTTGGAAGGATTCCAGTACACTTGGACATAAGGCTCAACACAGTGGACGCTCCCAACGCGGGCTCTGTCCTCTTTGACGTTATACGGGGAGTTAAGATCGCCCTCGATCGAGGAGTAGCTGGCTCCCTCTTGAGCCTTTCCGCCTACGCCTTCAAACACCCACCGCAAATGCTTCAGCTGGAAATGGCTGAGCAATGGTTTGAGGAATTTATTCATGGAAAGAGGGAACAGTAACCTAGTCAATCACTGCTCAAGACTTTGTTAATTCATTGGGTGGTGAAGGAAAGCATTGTAATCTGTCATGTAAGTTAAAATAGAAAACTCTATTTGCATTACTTATATTGTAATCTATGCTGGTTGTTCATTATGGAGGTTATTTCCATTCGTGTCCCAAAGGAGCTGAAAGAGGAGATGCGCAGGCTTGACATTAACTGGGCAGAGTATATACGGAACCTAATTGAGGAAAAGGTTCAACTAGAAAAGATTAGGCGAGCATGCCAGAACATAGATAAGATCAGACAAAAAACTGTTGGAGTTAAGTTTGATAGTGTCAGCGCGATCAGAGAAGCCAGGGATTCCCGATGAAAAAGGTTGTGCTTGACGCATCGGTGATTTTAAAATGGTTTATTGAGGAAGAGGACAGCGATAGAGCGCTTAAAATTCGTGACCTTTATGTGCAAGGGAAAATCGGGCTGTCATTGCCGGTGTTAGTGCTATTCGAACTTGGTAACACGTTATTGAAGCACCCCTCAATGACATTGAAAGACTCTGAAACAGCGTTTCAAGCTCTTTTAGACCTAGGGATGGAATTCAGGAGCTTCGTGGAGGTAGAGTTACTAAAAAGCGCCTTCAAGATCTCAAGGGATTCGACATAACATTTTATGATGCAGCATATGTCGTTTTGTCTAAATTATACGGAACAAAATTCATCACTGCCGACAAAAGACTCTACGACAAAATAAAGGAAGCCTTTGACGTGTTGTTATTAAGGAACATTGAACCCGAATCACTCCTTTGAACATCTATCGTGCCGTTTTCCCCTGCATATACGATTGCGTGTAGTAGTTGAAGCCTTTAAGTTATCTTTGAAATCTCCGTTTTCAGTTTCTTTACTACGTTAAGCCTTTTGCTCATTTCCATTTTTATTTTATCAATGATTTCCACAGGCGCTGGGTCTGTGTCTCGTAGGATGGCAAGATAGATGCTTGCAAAGTCTCCTACCTGCGATACGGAGAACATCTTCGCCAGTTTTCTCTTCCCCTTCGTGTAAATTTCTAGGACCCTTTGAGCCTTACGCAGCGCCAACGCCTTAGTTGCTTCAATTCTATGCTGGATTTCAGGTGGTTCGTCACGGTCTCGAATGAGAATGATGGAGAACTTTTTAGTGAAGGCTTCGGGCGCTTCCCATCCTACGACCTCGTTATGGCTAAGCTCCGGAAAAACGTCGTGTTTGCTCAGAACCTTGCTGTTTTCATTCAGCTGCGTCTTCAATCGACGGGATATGGCTCCATACTGCCTAAATCCATAAACTACTGGTAGGGTTTCCGCCAACTCTAACGCCAACTTTTTGGATGGATTTCTTTCTGTAGGAGTTTGGGGCGAGTTTTCCTCACCCAACCTTTCCAGAACACGTATAACCTCTTGAATGTCGTCGTCTACGTTTGGGAGGATGCCCATCCTTGCTAAAAGAACTGGCATCGGAAAGAATATGTAGGGAATGGCGACGCGTGGGGAAAGTCCACGCGGTATGGTAACGTGAGGTATTCGCAGTTTTTCAGAAAAGGAGAGTAGGTGTCCTCCAGAAGTTACAGTTATCGTCATGCATTTTCGCCGAATGGCATCCACGAACGCATTGAGCGTTTCTTCCGTGTTTCCTGAGTAGCTAACTGCAAAAACCAGAGTGTTCTCATTGGCATAGGCGGGTAAAGTATAGTCTTTGCAGACTTCTATGGGGATAGGGAGCTCATCTCGCAGCCAGTCTCGGAGAATTTCTCCGCCTATGGCGGATCCTCCCATACCCGCGACTATGATCTGCTGAGGCTTTCCATATTTGATCGAAATTTCCGATGAAATATTTACTTCGTTCGGTATCCTAACTTTTTTAGCCAGTTCTACTGCATCTTCGCAATACTTGGGGGTTTGCGTGCAGAGTCCTAACAGACCGCTCTTGTCGACCCTCTTAACCTCCTCCGGCTGATCCAGAATAGTGGCTTCACGTATTTTCTCACTCATGCTTCTCCACCTCACTCTCAGGGGTTTTTTCTCCCTTAAGCAGGTTTAACGCTTGCTCCAACACCCTTTCAGCTATGGCTGAGGCCTTTACTATGGGAAGTATAGTGGAGGGTATGTTGGCGGATCCCTCTACCCGAACAGTTTTGTTGTAGGTAGGCATGCTGGCAACGCAACTCTCGATTACGACCAAACGGGGCTTTCTGGGATAGAACTTTATTTCATAGCAGAAGAGCTTGCCCTTATTCCAAAATAGTGGCTTCACATCTTGACAGAAGGCGCACCATGCAAG
>Ga0209314_10001045_pt1 | contig 12531 bp, 11 predicted proteins | sample I19B2metaG_FD_184146 | JGI IMG/M metagenome (GOLD analysis project Ga0209314, IMG submission 184146) | Lake sediment bacterial and archeal communities from Gulf of Boni, Indonesia to study Microbial Dark Matter (Phase II) - ​I19B2 metaG... | ecosystem: Environmental > Aquatic > Freshwater >...
ATGTGGAGAACTTCTCAGTTGGAACAAAGATCATCACATACTACAAAGACAATCGATCACGCTACGGCCTTCCAACTCTCTATGGCATCATAGTTCCGAACGATTTGAGCGACGGTAGACCCCTCGCGATTATTGATGGAGCTTACATAACAGCTGCTCGAACGGGTGCAGCAGGAGCCGTCGCCGCGAAGTATCTGGCACGAAAGGATTCTGAAAGGGTGGCTGTTATTGGTGCAGGAACACAGGGACGATTCCAAGTGGTTGCTCTGAACGAGGTTCTCGGAATCTCAGCTGTAGGAATCTATGATCATCACCCTCAAAATGCAGTCGAATATGCAAAGGAAATGTCGGATCAATTCGGGTTCAAAGTTGAGCAGATGGAATCCGCAATGCAGGCAGTCCAAGACGCAGACGTCATCATCACTGCGACCCCTTCAACCAGTCCGATAGTCTTGAACGAATGGATCAAGGAAGGGGTTCACATCAACGCAATCGGCGCCGATGCCCCAGACAAGCAAGAGCTGGACTCAGCAATAGTGGCACGAGCCAAGGTAGTTGTCGACAGTATGTCTCAATGCGCGGAGAGGAGCGAAATTCAGACGGCCGTGAGGCTTGGCCTACTAAAGAGGGACGCAGTATACGCAGAGCTTTCGGACATAGTACTCGAACGGAAGGCCCGTAGAGTCAACGCCCAAGAATTAACACTCTTCGATTCTACAGGCTTGGCGATTCAGGACATTACCACCGGGTATGCAGTATACGAACTGGCTAAGAGGCAGGGCATCGGAATCAGAGTCAGCATAGAATAGCCAGTACTTTTCATGGTCCACGAGAGATATAGTGACGATGGTTTGGTGCAAAGGTATGAGGCTTCGTATCTTTGAGATGGAAAGATGGCAGTCGACTTGGGAGAACCGAGTAGAATACAATCTTTCTGAGAGCGGTGTGCATCCGCTCCAGCTTGTCGAGTTGTTGGACGGCGACGTTCAATCGCTGAGCCAATTCTCTTTAGGCTACAGCCAGACGAACGGGACCGAAGAACTAAGGAAAACCATAGCTGCCAACTATACTGGAGCAGATTCGGAAAACGTCCTAGTCACTAACGGAAGTTCAGAAGCAAACTTCGTAGCGATGTGGTTGTTCCTCGATAGAGGCGCTGAGATCGTCGTCTTGCTTCCCAACTACATGCAGATCTGGGGTCTAGGAAAGACCTTCCAAGCCAACGTGAAATCCTTCAGGTTGCGCGAGCGAGATGGTGAATGGAAACCCGACATACAGGCGCTGAGGAAAGCAGTGAGTAGGAAGACGAAACTGATCGCAGTATGCAATCCAAACAACCCAACAGGCGCCATAATGCGCGAAGATCTAATCGACCAGATTTGTGAAATCGCTGGGAAAGTGGGGGCGTGGATACTTGCTGACGAGGTCTACCAAGGCGCGGAACTCAACGGGAATATGACTCCCACATTCTGGGGCAGATACAAGAAAGTAATAGTGAGTAACGGGCTCTCAAAGGCCTACGGGCTCCCAGGGCTTAGAATCGGTTGGATAGTAACTACGAAAGAACTCGCCGGAAAGCTCTGGTCGTACCATGACTACACGACGATATGTCCGACTGCTCTCGGCGACTACTTGGCCACAAGAGCTCTGCAGCTAGAGATGCGAAAGAAGATTCTGACGCGGACTAGAGAGATTCTTCAAATCAATCTGCCAGTAATCAAGAGCTGGGTTGAAGCCCATGCGGAGGACTTCTCGTTCATACCGCCACAAGCCGGGGCTATCGCTTACATAAAGTACAATCTCAAAATAAACTCAAGCCACCTCGCTGAACGCCTTCTCAAGGAGAAGAGCACTCTGATAGTACCAGGCGACCAATTTGGAATGGACGGCTACATGCGCATCGGATATGGAGCTCCAAGAGGCTACTTGGTGGCAGGTCTGAATCGCATAGATGAATTGGTTCAGCAGATTAAAGATAGAACTCGACAGTGATCACAGACCCTCCTAACTAGATGGTCGCTAGCCCACCGAGCGAGCAGCTTGTTCCTCTTATACATCTAAAGAATAGTTAGTTCTCGTGCTGGACCGGATTTGCGCAAGGGACAAAGACCTCCAAGTCGAGAAGACTTCTTCGGTCTCGTGCACTCGACCGCCGCAACAGATCTTATTGTGATCGGTGTTCCTTGGGATGCTACGTCATCATACCGATGTGGAGCAGCCGCGGGACCTGATGCGATTAGGGCTGCAACCAGTGGGCGTCTCTATAACCGCTTCACGGAGCGAGGCATGGATCTGGCTGACATATGGAAGGTCTGTGATCACGGTAACGTCAAGAAGGCTGGTGATGTTCCTGAGCTCAAGAAGAGGTTAGCTGTCGCTGCAAGCCTGCATAACCACGCCAACGCTCCAATGCTTTTCCTAGGAGGGGACCACTTCGTCACCTACCTCTGTTTTCGACTAGTGGAGGAAATGCAAAAACAGTCGCCCTCCTTACTCTACTTTGATGCGCACCCTGATTTGTACGAAAGCTACGAGGGCAGTCCATACTCTCACGCCACAGTTGTTTCACGAATCTTGGATGGAGACAACACTTCCAAAACTGTTTGCTATGTTGGCATTAGAGCTTCAACGAGAGAGCAGGATGAAAGGATTAAGAAATTGGGATTCACCACATACACGACGCAGGATGTTCATGCGAGAGGCTCGGGCGCAATCGCTTCTTTGATAAGATCCACGCTCTCGGACAAACCGGTCTATCTCTCAATCGACCTAGATTGCTTAGATCCAGCGTTTGCTCCGGGAGTCGGGAATCCCCAGCCAGGAGGCTTGAGTACAAGACTGATGCTCGACATACTGCAGGGGATTGAAGGTCTCAAGATCGTCGCCACCGATATTGTTGAGTACTCCCCCAAGTTTGATTCGCAACGAACAACAGCCTTCACTGCGGCGATTCTCATAAAGGAACTATTGGGTATAATGGCCCAACTCCATGTGAAGAAGCAAACGTAAGTTTAACGAGATCTCAAAGTCAGTATTCGACAGCAAGCATTATGAGCCCTCTTCTCATGACTTCCGGTGACCGCCCATGTTGAGCATCGAAAGAGAACATAAATCGTTTCAAATTGGTCGCGTGAAGATTGGAGGCAAACCTGGCCAAGCGCCCACTGTCTTGGTCGGGACCATCTTCTACAATAAGCACTACATCGTGAAGAACGAGATGAAAGGAGAATTCGACCGCGATGAAGCAGAGAAACTGATCAAGGCGCAGGAGGAGTTCTCCGACAAGACAGGCAATCCGCATATGATTGATGTTGTAGGAGCCACTCCCGAAGCGCTCATTGGATTCCTGGATTTCGTTTCGAGTGCTACAGAGTCTCCGATCCTGATGGATGGAATAACACCCGGAGTTAGGATTGCGGGACTAGATTACGTGAAGAATTCTGGGCTCAAAGACCGTGTTGTGTACAATTCCCTCGTGCTCGAGTACAAGAAAGAGGAGCTTGAGAAGATACGAGAGGTTGGGATAAAGAGCGCCATAATTCTCACGCTGAACACGAAGGAGTTCACCTCTCAGGGAAAGGTAAAGGCAGCTCGTGAACTGCTACCGGTGGCAGCGGCGGCAGGGATAGAGAAGCCTCTCATCGATACGGCTGTAATCGACATACCAAGCCTTGGGATGGCGTGTCGCGCTATACACGAGTTAAGAGAAGAATTCGGTCTCCCCGTGGGGTCGGGAGCTCACAATGCTATCGACACTTGGAAGGGCCTCAAGAAGAAGATGGGGGTCCAAGCAAAGGACCCTGGCTTGGCGTCGGCATGCGCAATAACTGTCGCCTGCGGCGCTAACTTCGTTCTATACGGACCAATAGAACATGCGAACTATGTCTTTCCATCCATCGCCATGGTAGACGCAGCGCTCGCTCAACTTGCGATGGAGCAGAAAGCCATGCCTGACCCGAAGCACCCGATCTTCAAAATAGCCTAACCTCATCTGCTGACGTGAAGATGAAATTTGAATTTCTAGACGCCAGCCAAACCGAAGCCATTCACGAAGCGAGCCTCGACATACTAGAGAATACGGGGGCAACATTTCTCTCACAACAAGCGCAGAGAATCCTAGCGGAAGCTGGAGCACGCGCAAACGGGAAAACAGGGAGCGTGAGGATCCCACGAAGCCTAGTCAAAGAAACCCTCCGACACTGCCCATCCGAGTTCCGGCTTTACGCTCGGAATCCAAAATACAATCTGCAGATAGGCGGAAAAAACCAGTACATGACATGTGGCGGGGAGTATCCGTACATCCTTGACCTAGAATCAGGAACGCGTCGACCTGCCCTTTCCAGCGATCTAGTGCCCATAATCAAGGTCACCGATGCCTTGGAGAACATCAGCGTCGGTGGCAGCTACATGATAGCTCCAAGCGACATGCCGGAAGAGTATCGTCATATAGAGAGAGGCGTCCTGCACTACAAGTACACGTCCAAGACGACTCATTGGGACACGGAAGGATACGTGGGCCAGAGTGGAGAGCTTGGCGCAACCCACAACCTTCAACTGGCCGCTGTCATCTCAGGAGGGATGCAACAGCTTTCCAAGAAACCCATAGGAACTGCGAGCATCTGTCCATCAAGCCCTATGATCTACGACATCGGCTTGACCGATGACATCATCGAATATGCAAGACACAGAGTTCCAATCTTGATTGAACCCATGGACAATACCGGAGCAACCTCGCCAAACACCATCGCGGGGTCGCTTGTTCAGACGAATGCTACCGTGCTCGCTGGACTAACCCTTGTTCAGCTCATCAACCCCGGCAGCCCAGTTGTCTATGGGAGCATTCCGGTCAGCCTTGACCTGCGTACAGGGATACCAGCCGCGGGTTGCCCGGAAGCAGCCTTGCGATGCGCAGGAGGGGCGGAGATGGCTAGGTACTATGGTCTCCCTTCAGCCATGTCAGGCGGGGTGACCGATTCGAAGCTTCCGGATGTGCAAGCTGGTTTCGAGAGCGCATTGACAATGCTCACGACTGTCCTCGCAGGAGCCAATTGGATTCGCGTTGTCGCAGGGGCTCTCGAGTATCACTTTACCGCATCATTCGAGATGCTTGTAATTCACGACGAGTTATTTGGAATGGCAATGCGAATAGCGCGTGGGATAGAAGTCAACGAGGATACCTTAGCAGTATCACTCATCAAGAAGATAGCGCCTCTTCGAGGGCATTACATGGGAGAGAAGCATACACTTGACCACCTCAGCGCCGAGAGGTATCTGTCAAAACTCAGCGACAAGCGAACCCGCGGCGACTGGGAAAAAGCTGGATCAAGACATTTAGCTGACGTAGCCAAGGAGCGTGTCAAGGTGATTCTTGCAGTGCACCAACCCGAACCTTTGCCGAAAGATATCGAGAAAGAACTCGATGCAAGAAAAGCGGAAATAGAGAAACGATTATCCAGAGAACGTCTTTGATCTCGTGAAGGGTTCTCTATGTCTAGCTTAATGCCGAGAGTCTGGCTTCGCACCTCTCGAGGTCACGTTTGGCTTCAAGTTCGAGTTGAATCCGATCAGGACTGTACCCCTGTCGGGATCGCTCGTCTCCCATCCAGCTCTTCTCTTGATGTAGAGATCAGTGGTGAGCGAAACGCTAGCCGACACTACGTCGCAGATTCCCTGAATCGTTTCGATCTCAGGAAAGCTTTGAGGTCCAATTACGAATCTAACCGGTTTTCCCCTAGTGGCTTCCAGTCTGTTTCTGAATAGAACGAAATCCTTGCCTAGAAAGATCACATTGGGATCGGCTCGAAATCTGGTGACTTCGCCTTCCTCCCAAACCTCTCGGCCAATCACATCCTTCTCAGCTGTAAGAAGCAAGATCGGCATGGAAGGATGACGCAGACTAGATGAATGGTTGATGCAAACGACAGATTGACGCCCCAAGACGACCTTCACACCCTCGTTTACAATATCAAGACCTGGAAGACCGAAACCTCCACTTGCCTTCTCCTCCATTTGGAGGATCGCAGTTCTCTCAGACGCATCCACCGGCCATACATCTACGACACCTGGAACTAAACGAAGTTTCGAAACGACTGCGTCAAGGAAACTGAAGCCCGCGGTCCTCTTAGAAGGGTTCACTGCCTATCCCATTCATGTTGCATGTCGTCCGCGTTCATGTCAGAGGCCACTTCAGTAGGTTCGCTTTTTCGACTGCGACGAGAACTGGGGTAGCGACGAGTGCACAGACGACTGCGACAAGAATTCGTACGGCAGGGTCCAAGAAGGTGTATGGAATGAACAGGGCTGGAAGCATTTCCTTCTGTAGGCCGAAGATTGGTTCGGCCTCTAATAGGAAAACCAAGTTACCTGCAGCTCCGTCCATCTCGGTACCAATGAAGGAGACCAGGCCTATAGTAGGTACTAGCGCCTTTACATTCCCGCGATTTCCGAGGGAGCGATTCGTCAGCTTGGAGATCGGATACACAAGAATCAAGGCAATGGTCTTGTCCCAATTAGCATAGAGGAAGACCCCCGATCCGAATGGGTGAACTAGGAAACCGAGGAGGATAGCTGCGACTAAAACGATCACCGGTTTCCATTTAGCTTTCAGAAGCATACCAGCGCCGAATGCGCCGATGACCCCGGGGATCCAAGTTGCTAACCCCAAGACCGCCGTGGAGGGCCAGATTACGCTTGAAACGACCCCCCCGATGAAGGCAGCGAACATTCCGCCCAATGGTCCCAGGAAGATCCCCTCGGAAGGTTTCATCAGGGCACCTGCTGACGGGCCATAGGGGATCAATGGAACAACAGAGAGAACAACATCTAGCGCTGCGAATGCACATACAAGGGTAACCAATTTAGTAGTCGGCCTCTCACTTGACAATGTGATTGCCCGCACGTAACTGCGTTTTCAGGCCATTATCGTTAATAGTGTTCAGCCTATTACTACCATTACCACTACTTACTATTGCCCAGTTGCCTAGTCGGCTCTTCTACGGCTACCTTTTCTACTCTCAACATCATCATTTTGAAGAAGAACCGTTGAATGAATGCACCAAGCGTCAGTCGTGTGCAATGCTTGCGAAGGCAGGTTCTCGATCTCGGCGTGACAAGTAGAGCCTCGATGAGCGAGATGATCAGGATAGCCTCTGAAGCTAGGCGGGGCAATGTCTATGGAATCTGGATAGGCGAAGACATAGCCTTCAGTCGTGATGTCTTCGTGCAGGCCAGTGTGCTAATGAGGAACGCGCCCAACAGGATTGTCGGGATAGCGTTGACTAGTCCCGCCGTTCATAATATCACAACAATCGCCAGAGCGGCGGCATCTCTGAGACAGATTGATCGCGGCTGGTTCAGGTTAGGTCTGGGAGTGGGAGGGTTGCAAGACCTAGCAAGGCTTAGAGTGACCGCTACTAAATCCGTCGCCATGATGAAGCAGGCTATGGACGCGCTTCGGAAGATTTGGACCGGCGGAACTGTGACCGTCCAAGGTGAAACTTTTGAGCTCAGACGATTCCAAGCGAGGTACCGATCTGGCCTTGAGATTCCAATATATCTCGGAGTCCGCGGCCCGAAGCTGCTTAGGCTCGCGGGACGAACCGCGGATGGAATAATCCTAAGCGGTCCCTTGCCGTACTTGCAGCAGGCGATCGATCTGATTCGAGCAGAGGCCACTTCACGAGACTCACGAGCCCGATTCAGAATCGTTGTATGGTTGCCAACATTGGTTGTCAAAGCCAAGAAAGACAGGGACCTTGCAAGAAGTGTGGCAGCCACTGTGATTGCCGACACCCCGCCCAATGTGCTTGAGATGGCTAGAATCCCAGAAGATGACGTTGGCAGTTTACGAAGAACTGCGCGCCAGCAAGGCTACACCGAGGCTTCAAAGTATGTCACTGATGAACTGCTGGAAAGTTTCACATTGGCGGGCGACACGGCACATATCTGTGAAGCTTTTCTGTCGTTAGGGAGGCTTGGTGCCGACGAGGTCATATTTGGGCCACCCTATGGGCGGGATCGACTTCATTCAATTCGCGAGGTAATCAGAGCATGGGCGCGACTCTGAAGTTCGGACTGGGCGTCAATGCAAACGAAGCGCTCCATGGCATAGTGAAGAAAAGCATAGCCGCCGAGGCTGTCGGTTTAGACTACATCTGGGTGGCCGATTCACCAGTCCAGCTCTATGCACCTGTCATCGCATCTGAGGTTGCATCAGCCACGCATAGAATTCGCATAGGCCTTGGCTTGATGAGTGTTCTACTACACGCTCCCCGCCAAGTTGCTGGCGCGATCACTACTCTCTTCGAAGCTTACGGGGATCGGTTCGATATCTGCATTGGGATGGGAGACCGACGACAACTTGAGCGCGTTGGCGTTAAGGGGGTGAATACCGAAAAGCTACCCCTCAATGTACTGGAAGCGAGAGACAAGATAGTTTCCCATCTACAACAGGCGAGGATCAGGACCAAGATCTGGCTCGGAGCTCAAGCACCGAAAATGCTCAGGATAGCGAGAGGCTTCGATGGCGTGCTGCTGAACTACTCGAATCCTGAAATGATAGCTTGGGCCATTACTGAAGCGGGGCTAGGCCGCAAATCAAAGACGCCGCAGGTGAAGATCGGAACATACTCCCCTTCCTATGTTTACATGAAGCCCGAATCACGCATGCTTGAACGAGTGAAAGTCTCATCTGCGGTCGTTGCGCTCGGCGCGTCAAGCAAATTGCTAAGACGATTGGGGCTCTGGGGGAGGCTCCGCAGAGCTAAGAGGAGAGCGGAGACAGCCGCGACGATGGAAAGCATTCTTCCAGAAGTGCCCGACGAGGTCGTAGAATACTTCTCGGTAACGATGAAAGCAGCGGATCTTCCATCATACTTGGCTACGTTGAAGAACCTTGGAGTGGGTCATATTGTGTTCGCTTACCCCCAGAACTATTCCCTCAAAACAGTGAGAGAGTTAGGGAAGGCTCTGCAATTCGCCTCATAGCAGGCTGATTGAAGATTGAGGGGAGCTCTTATTCTCGCTGGCGGGAGGAGCACACGATTTGGCCGAAACAAAGCGCTCGCGAAACTCGCCGGGAGACCACTCATTCTTCACGTCCTCGATAGAGTCATGAGCGTGGCAGATGAGGTCTTGGTAGCGATTGGGAGAGAGAATCAGACCTCTTTTTTTACCAAACTTGTTCCGAGGTCCGTACCAGTTCTCAAGGACAGGATGCGTGAGAAGAGCCCCTTGGTGGGAATAGTCACAGGGTTCCAAGCCATGAAGTCCCAGTACTCACTGGTCCTATCGTGCGACACGCCTTTCGCGAAAGAAAGCGTTCTCGAATCTCTTTTCGAAAGAGCGGCTGAATCAGACGCGGCGATTCCGCGGTGGCCGAATGGTGACCTGGAGCCACTGCAATCGGTTTACAGAGTTCGAGGCGCTCTCCGAGCTGCAAGGCTCGCGTTAAGTCAACATGGCTTTCGAAATGTGGATATGATAAAGAGGCTCGACAAAGTCGTCTTCGTGCCCGTTCAAGAGATCGAGCAACTCGACAGCGCTCTGTTGACATTCTTTAACGTGAATACCCCACGCGATCTACGGCGCGCCGAAGTGATTTACCCTTTCGATCGATAGGGGTTAGCTCCTGGTCGCTTTCTTGACGTATTGTGAAATCATCTGTTGGATGACCCTTGGATTCAAACGACCCACAGGGCTCTCCGTCTCAAGAAGCCGCCTAGGGATCCTTTCCTTGGTTAGGTCAAAGTCCTCTCTGATCTTGAAGTCGTAGAGATTTCGGGAAATCTTCCTTCCAAGCCTCATCAGCCTCCCCACGGTGATGTCTATTCCAACAGCTGCTAATGCTCTAACAATGAGTTCCTTCACGTAGACGCTCCGTGTGAAGTAGCATGCGATGAGTGAATGGAGGACGTTCAGCCAATCCTCCTCTTCAATGAGGAAGTCAACGATCTGTTCCGGGGTTACTCTCTTCGTCATCCCCGTTTGGTCTATGCTGTACCCTGCGTTACTGAGATGGGAGTGTCTAGCGCCTACCAGTGTTCCGACCAAGAACCCGTAGCCAGTGAAGTACCCTGCCGGGCTATTCTTTCCAAGTGTGATAGCGAATTCTTCTCCACCATATGCTTCGGCAGCAGCAGCAACCCCTCGCGCGAGTGTTGCATAGAAGTGGTTCTTGGAATCGGCGATGCTTACGATCATGTCCATGTAAGTTTCAAAATCCCCCCACCCAGGACGGAGCCCCATCGTTTCATCCGTAGTGATGAATCCCTTTTCGTAGGCTTCAGTCGCCCAGGCCAAGACCGCTCCTGTCATGATGGCATCCAAGCCTAAGTGTTCGCACAATGAAATCAGCTGTAAAACTCCCTTCGGATCGCTCACAGCCAGATTCGTCCCAAGTGCGAAAATTGGCTCGTAATTGTATGGTACAAGTTCCATTCCCTTGGATTGCTCCTCCGTTCCTTGCGGGTCACGTTCGCATTCGGAGGTTATCTTGAGGGTGGCCAAGTGTACACAGGTTACCGGGCATCCTAAACAGGAAATCTTTCGCTCAAGAAACTCCTGAGCGAACCGTTCCCCCGAGATACTATCAGCGTTCTCGTAGACAGTCTCCGAGAAGTTTCTTGATGGTAGCGCCCTCAACTCGTTCAGTTCGAGAACATTTGCTGCTGTCCCAAATTCTTGATACTTCTTCATGAAGTCCGTTTTGACGACTCGTTCGTAGATCTCGTTATACACCTGTCTGAAGCTCTTGGAGTTGACAATTTGTATATCGCCTTTGCCGGAAACGCGGACAGCCTTCAGTTTCTTGCTGCCCATCACTGCGCCTAATCCGAGCCGACCAAAGTGGTGATAACGGTCGGCTATTGCTCCGCTGTAGTGAACAAGATTCTCGCCTGCACGGCCAATGCTCATCACACTGTGCACGCCTCCGTTCGATGGCTTGATTAATCTCTCAACTTGGAGCGGTGATAGCCCCCATAGTGGAGAAGCATCTTCGATGCACGCTTTCCCGTTCTCGATACTGAGCCTAACAGGCTCGTCTGAAGCTCCCTTGATCACAATAGCTCCGTAACCAGCGAAGCGCAGGGCTGTGGAGAAGCGGCCCCCGGCATGCGACTCGCCCAGGTTGCCTGTCAACGGCGATTTGAAGACGGCCACAGTCTTCGCCATACTCGGGAAGATTCCGACTAGAGGACCTGTCGTGAAAATAATGGGAGCCTCTGGGGATAATGCGCTGATCCGCGGCTGGCACTCTTCCAGAAGTAGCTTCGACGCTACCCCTGTGCCTCCCAAGTACTTCGCGAAGAGTTCAGATCGTTTTGTCGCCCTAGCTGTTCTCTCGGTCAGGTCGACGTAAAGAACTCGTTCGAGGCGCGTGCTCATAGTCTGATCATTTACAGGAACCTTACGTGGTCGCCAGTCCCATTGTCTGTTTCAGAAGCTGCCCATCAACCTTCCCGGAAGTGTGAGTGACTCCTGTCTTCACATTATTGACAGCAAACATCGCAGGTGCGAAAATGTTAGGGTCAATCTTGTAGAAGTCAAACTCAGCAGCTTTGAATATCTCATAGAAAGGCTTCCCGTAGTCTTTGGATGTTGATGAAGGAGCCTTATGGACGAGTTCTTTCAGCTTCTCGTCATCCTCGAAGTCAACTGAGTAGAATGTGACACCGCCATAGGCTATTGCATCATTTGTTCGACCCATAGCCTTGGCCGACTTGGGATGAATCGGAGCTATGGGAGCGTATCCACACCCATAGAGAATTCTCCTTGGATCGAAGCCAATCTCAGTAAGCCTATGGATTCCGGTCTCAACAATTCTTCCGGAGATCTGAACGGATCCCGCCATTGAAGTCGTGGGCGCTACTAGAACGTGGAGATTCGCTAAAGGGATTTCGCATTCTTTCGCAATATATTCGAGGGCTTCCTTCGTTGGGTACTTGTCAGCCTCGAGCACAATTACGGCTTTATCCGATTTGTCTTTGTACTCGATCTTCTGGTAGAGTTCTTTTGGTTTGAGAGCGAGGGCGCGAGCTGGGCCGGATCCCATAGCGAAGTAGTCGGAGGTCTTTATCTGCCAACCGGCGAACTGTGCTCCCAGAGTCGCGATGGCCGGAAAGTCTGTCTCAACGTGCACGCTTGGCAGTACGATGCCGTCGTAGCTCATGTGTGTAATGGAGGCCTTGCCTAAGTCACCCAAGCAGGCCTCCGTCATGAACTTGCCTGCCGAGAAGCCTCCTCGGACCTTAATGCCTAGGTCGATTATGGTGGCTCCTGTTTCATGTCTCTCTGTGAGTATGCCGAGTTCCTCTGCGTGTTGGATGCCCCATTCCACTAGCTTCGCAGTTCTCTCGTTGACGCTTACGGGCATCTCCGTCATGCCTCCAAATATTTCTCGTACCACTTCAAATGGGGGTTGTTCTTGAGGCTGACCGACAATCTGCCTTTGCCTTCCTCATTCATGTCTCCCGAGAAAGCATAGAAAGGTCCTGGGACTTTCTCTTCGCCCACCTTGACCTTGTCTTGGAT
>Ga0209314_10001048_pt1 | contig 12497 bp, 19 predicted proteins | sample I19B2metaG_FD_184146 | JGI IMG/M metagenome (GOLD analysis project Ga0209314, IMG submission 184146) | Lake sediment bacterial and archeal communities from Gulf of Boni, Indonesia to study Microbial Dark Matter (Phase II) - ​I19B2 metaG... | ecosystem: Environmental > Aquatic > Freshwater >...
GTTCCTTCACGATTTGTCGGCAGACTGTTAGGCATGGGCGACCTCGAAAGCCTCATTGAAAAAGTGCGTGAAGCAGAGGTGAAGGTGCCTGAAAAGAAGATGCGAGCGTTTTTAAGCGGAAAGTTCACCCTCACAGACATGTACGAGCAGTTCGAAGCCATGAAGAGCCTAGGCCCGTTTAGGCACCTCCTAAAAATGGTCCCGGGGGTCACGTATAAAATACCCGAGGAGACGATGGACCTAGCAGAGGACCGCTTAAAAAAGTGGCGGGTAATTATCCAGTCCATGACTCCAGAAGAGAGGGATAACCCAAAGATGTTCAACGCGTCGAGAGTACGACGCGTGGCTCGCGGCTCAGGCACCAGTGAAAAGGAAGTGAAGGAGCTTCTTGAACAGTACTCCATGATGAGAAAGATGTTCAAGACCCTACGAAGGAAGGGGCTTCCCTTTTTAGGAAAGAGGCTTCCCATGGCGTAGTGAAGGAAAACCTAGGAGTTGCATGTTTTAAGACACGCGTAAGTGATAAGAGGAAGAGGCATGGAGATGCTGGAAAAGGCGCAAACAATGCTGGAAAAATACCCCCTCTGCGACCACTGCTTAGGGAGACAGTTCGCTCTTTTAGGATATGGACTAGACAATCAGAAACGGGGCGAGGTCCTCAAACTCCTTCTAACGATGAAGGGCCATCACCAAGCTCTCTTAGGAGAGAAAGCGGGAGTCTCGCTTCTCAAGACCCTAGCAGCGAATGGCTCTTTCGACATGGCTGCTGAAATATTGAAAAGAATGAAACGGAAGGTTGGGAAAAGGGGAGAGTGCCATCTTTGTGAAGGCCGGTTTAGCCACCTACAAGATTTGGTGGGCAAGTCTCTGGGAAAGTTGAAAGACTACGAGTATGCTACGTTCCTTGTCGGTGTGGAGCTGCCAACGGAAATAGAGGAGAGGGAAGACGAGTTTAAGGCCGAGTTTGAGGTGAGGCACGGCGAAAGCATGCGGAACGAGCTAAGCCGTGACGTTGGGAAGAAAATCTCAGAAACTACACAAAAAGCGGCGGACTACAAAAGGCCGGACATCGTGATTCTTCTCAACCCCTTTACTCAGCAAGTTACCCTCCAAGCAAACCCCTTGCACATCGCGGGAAGATACCGAAAGCTGGTCCGTGGAATCCCTCAATCTAGATGGGTTTGTGTAAAGTGCGGGGGAAAAGGATGCCCACGATGCAACTGGACTGGAAAAATGTATCCAGAGTCTGTGGAGGAGGTCATTGCTGGACCCGCATTAGAAAAAACCCTGGGGGAGGAGGCATCGTTCCATGCAGCGGGACGAGAAGACATCGACGCTCGCATGCTAGGGCGGGGGAGACCCTTCGTTATCGAGGTGAAGAGACCCAAAAGACGGTTCATTGACCTAAAAGATCTCGCCCAAGTCATCAACGAGCGGGCGCAGGGCAAGGTGAAGGTTCTGAACCTCCGCTTCGCTCATAAGGATACCGTTAGAAGGTTGAAGAAGACAGAGGCAGCGCAAAAGCTGTACCGGGCTGTCGTGGAGTTTGATCGAAGCCCCTCAGATGAAGAGTTGGAGGCTCTAGAGAAAGCTCTTACGAGCGCCGTTGTTCGTCAACAGACGCCTGTACGCGTGTTGCATCGAAGGGCGGACCGCGTTCGAGAAAAGTACATATATGAGGCGAAAATAAAGAGGTTGACACCTAACCGTGTGGAAATGAAGATACGCTGCGAGGGGGGGCTCTATATCAAAGAACTCATAACTGGCGATGAAGGTCGGACAGATCCCTGCGTTTCAAGAATTGTTAACGCTGAGGCTAAGCCTCTTGAGTTGGATGTTTTAAATGTGATTATGAAGGAGAATACTTGAGATGCCAGGCGGACATTCCAAGGGATTCCGTTCAAGGACACGTAAGTTGTTGAGGCGAAAGCCTCGAGAACAGGGAAAAACTGGGCTCAGTAGAGTGCTTCATGAATACGAACCGGGAGAAAAAGTGGTGGTTAAGATAAATCCAAGCGTTCATCGGGGCATGCCCCATCGTAGGTATCAAGGAAAAATAGGTGTGATCGTGGATATAAGGGGTAGAGCCTACCTCGTGAACGTGACGCAGGGGAAGGCGACTAAGGAGATAATTGTACGCCCTGAGCATCTGAAACCATATGTGGGAGGGTGAAAATGCCTAGAAAAGCGTTAAGAGAGCGCGTGGTCTCGGTTCCTCAGGTAAAAGAAATACTGGAAGAGGTAGGTGAAGAGCATCTGGATCAGTTTCAAAGAAGGTCCCTGGATTACGCGGCTAAGTTCTCTAAAGTCGACGCCAGTACAGCGGAAAAACTCGTGAATGAGCTGGTAGAGCGGTTTGAACTGGAACAGGAGGAGGCTATTCAAATCGTTAATTGTATGCCAGAGAGCATAGAGGAAGTCCGAGTTTTTTTAGCTGGTGGGCGCAGAATCGTGGAAACCTCCAAGCTGGAAGGAATCCTGGCTCTTTTAGATGAGTACAGAAAAAGCGAATAAGGTCTTTTAAATAATTTATTGCTAACATGGGCGAGGGAGAATGGAGAAACGATACGAGGAGTACGCCCACGTCCTAGACTATCTACCTCACGGAAGACCGGGAGCCAGATCAGGCTATCGAGCAGGAGCCCTAGTTCAAGTGGTAGGAGAAGATTATTTCACTCTCCTTGAGGCGGTGGTAAAGGAGGGCGTCGTCCTCAAACCCTATGACAGGGTTTATGTCGGGAAAGACTCCCGCGACAAAATCACGTACATCATCGGTCGAATCGGCTACGATGAGCTGACCACCAACGCCAAAATGGAGCTAACCACGGTGGTGGAGAAAATTGTGCTCAATCGCGAACGCTGGTTTATCCACTTCATCAACACCGCTCAAGCGATCACGCCGAGAATGCATGCGCTGGAGCTCATTCCGGGCATCGGTAAAAAGTATATGTGGCAGATACTCGATGAACGAGAAAAGAAACCCTTCCAAAACTTTGAAGACTTGCAGCAACGCGCCAACATACCCAACCCCGCCAAACTTATCACTAAAAGGATTCTAGAGGAACTAGCCGGCGAAAGCAAGTATCGGCTGTTTACACGAGCACCCTAGTGGTGGAGGAATGAGTCTTCTTCAAAGAGCGGAACATCTCCTCCGCATCCACAAAGTTTTGCCCAAGAAGCGACTGGGACAAAACTTCGCAGTGGACAGCGCCTTGCTGGAGAGGATGATCTCCTACGCCTCCATCCATAAGGACGACGTTGTTTTAGAGGTAGGAGCTGGCTTAGGCTTTCTCACGCAGCTCCTTTCTTCAAGTTGCAAGAGAGTGGTGGCTGTGGAGATCGACCCTAAGCTGATAAAGATACTGAGAGAGCAACTTCGCGGCTTTCAGAACGTAGACTTGATCGAGGGTGATGTACTCCGCGTTTCAGTTCCGCCGTTTAACAAGGTGGTTTCCACCCCTCCCTACTCCATCTCTTCGCCCTTGCTGTTCTGGCTCCTAGAAAAACGATTTGACTGCGCAGTGATGACCTTCCAGAGGGAGTTTGCAGAGAGGCTAGCCTCGCCCGTGGGAAGCAAGGACTATGGTAGGCTGACCGTCAACACTTATTATCGGGCGGAAGTGGAACTCCTCGACTACGTGCCCAGAAACATGTTTTATCCGCCGCCCGACGTAGACTCCATAGTTGTGCGTTTGAAGCCGAGGAAGCAGGCGCCCTTTTCGGTGGAAGACGAGGAAGCCTTTTTTGAGCTTGTGCAAACCGTGTTCACTCAACGAAACAAGAAAGTGAGAAACGCCATCGTTCCCTTTCTAAAGAGGCGGGGAATAGTGGGAGAAAACGCGATGAGGCTGGCGGACTCCCTCCTCTTCCACGATAAAAGAGTGCGAGAGCTGGCGCCAGAAGACTTGGGGGCTCTGACCAATGAAATCGTTCGAGAAAAAGATATTCTTTGAGGACAGCACCTTCTACGTTTTGAAGGATGTTTACGAACCAGCGGAGGACACGTTTCTCCTTGCGGAAAAACTCCTCGTGAATGAAAACGATGTGGTTTTGGACATGGGCACGGGCTGCGGAATACTAGGGATTTTGGCAGCTAAAAAGGCGAGGAAGGTGGTGGCAGTGGACACCAACCCTCACGCTGTCCGCTGTGCCAAAATGAACGCAAAACTCAACGGCGTCATGGAGAAGATGGACATACGACTGGGCAACCTATTCGAGGCCGTGAAGAAAAAGGAAAGGTTCAGTCTCATCCTGTTTAATGCTCCGTATCTACCCACGGAAGCAGGAGAGCAGGGAACATGGATAGGACGGGCTTGGGCAGGAGGACCCACCGGGAGGCAGGTCATCGATGAATTTATATCTCAAGCGTCAAGCCACCTAAAGAGGGACGGTAGAATCCTACTAGTTCAGTCGACCCTTTCCAACGTAAATGAGACCCTGCGAAGACTCAAGAAGGAGGGGTTACGGGCTAAGGTTATCGCTGAGAGGAAGGTGGCGTTTGAAACGATCGTGGTAATACAAGCGGAACGAATGTGACCTTCTGCGAGGAAGACTGCGGAAACATAATATAGCTGAGTAAAGAAAAGCCATGGAGGAGGTTATTCCCTTGGACATAGGGTTAATAATTAACAACTTGTGGATTTTGATTTTTGTCCTCCTTTTCTTGGTTCCCCAGATTCAAAGGTATTTGCTGAACTCGGCGAGAGCCAGTCTACTTCGAAGGGTCGCGGAGATGCGAAAGTCCACTGTTATAACTTTGATCCATAGGCAGGAAACGGTGGCTTTTTTCGGCATTCCCTTGGCTCGGTACATCGACATCGACGACAGCGAGGAGGTGTTGAGAGCCATACGAACGGCTCCTCCAGACTCTCCCATCGACCTCATACTGCATACGCCGGGGGGCATAGCCTTAGCAGCCACACAAATAGCCCTAGCTTTGAGGGCGCATCCCGGGAAAAAGACCGTGATTGTTCCGCACTATGCTATGAGTGGAGGCACTCTTATCGCCTTGGCTGCGGATGAGGTTTGTATGGACCCTCATGCGGTGCTCGGTCCAGTAGACCCGCAGATCGGCGACCAGTCCGGCGTGTACCCAGCTTCATCAATTCTGAAGGTTGTGGAGAAAAAGAGCATCAACGAAGTGGACGATAAAACCTTGATTCTGGCGGAGGAAGCGAGAAAAGCCATCAATCAAAGTAAGGACCTAGTTAGGCAGCTGGTTGGTAACCGTTTCAGTAAAGAAAAGGTTGAGGAAATCGTGGAGGAGCTAGTGAGCGGCAAGTACACGCACGACTACCCAATCACGAAGGAGATAGCGGGGAGACTCCTCGGCGCCTGTGTGCACGAGAAACTTCCGGCAGAGGTTTACGCGCTGATGCGACTATACAAGATGGAGGCAAGACCGAGAAGACCTGGAGTAGAGTTCGTCCCGGTGATGCCCACACCCACCAAGTAGACGAGTCGGCTTCCGACCTTACTTTCTCTTCTTTTCGGCCTCTTCTGCTAGACAAGCACAGCAAAAGAAGTGTTCTTTGCCATCGATGACTCTTCGATGGATAGCAAACAAGCACTTGCCAGCGGCAACCTCAACTTCGCACAGCTCACATTTTACGAAGCGGCTCATCCCGCCGCCTCCTTGGCTTTCTTCTTCAAATAATCTTCGATGGCTGCGTGTAGTCCATCTGCGGCTAGGTTGGAGCAGTGCATTTTCACAGGAGGCAACCCTCCTAGGCTCTCCGCTACATCCGCTCTGGTAATTTTCAACGCCTCTTCAAGGGTTTTTCCCTTCGCCAGCTCGGTTGTCATGCTGCTGGTGGCGACAGCAGCTCCACAGCCAAACGTTTTGAACTTTACATCCTCTAGCCTATTGTCCTTCACCTTAATGTAGATGGTCATCATGTCTCCGCATACCGGGTTTCCAACGGTCCCGACGCCGTCTGCATCGGGGATTTCACCCATGTTTCTCGGGTTTCGGAAGTGTTCCATAACCTTCTCGCTGTACATGGTTACATCAACTCCTTTGGGGTTAATGGAGACATCGCCCTAAGCCTCTTCACTATAGTTGGCAGTACTCCGAGCACGTGGTCTACGTCCTCGTCAGTGCTTTGTCTTCCCAGCGTGAAGAGAAGTGACCCGTGCGCCTCCTCATGTTTTAAGCCTATCGCTCGTAGAACATGGGAAGGCTCCAAAGTCTTTGCAGTGCACGCAGAACCGGTAGAGGCAGCTATGCCTTCCATGTCGAGGCTTAAAATCAACGACTCTCCCTCGATGAAACTGAACCTAACACTCACGTTGTTTGGCAGCCTATTAATCGGATGCCCGTTCAAGAAAGAGTACGGGATGCTGTTCAGCATGCCCTTTATGAAGCGGTCACTCAACCTCGATAGTCGCTCGCCCTCTGACTTCATTTCCGCCTTGGCAATCTCCGCAGCCTTGCCCATCCCCACGATGCTGGGTAGGTTCTCGGCTCCGGATCGTAGCCCCCTTTCTTGCCCTCCGCCGTGTAGAACGGGCTCGATTCTAGTTCCTTCCTTGATGTAGAGGGCGCCTACACCTTTTGGTCCATACAAGTCGTTAGAGGATAGGGAAAGCAGATCGATGTGTTCTTCATTCACGTTTATGGGCACTTGCCCCGCAGCCGCAACCGCGTCCACATGAAAATACGCCTTCTTATCGTGGACGATCTCTCCAATCTTTTTTATCGGCTCGACGGTTCCGATTTCGCCGTTAGCGTACATTACAGAAACGAGGATGGTCTCGTCCGTGATTTGACTCTCGATGTCGTGGACGTCGACGGTTCCGTACGTATCCACGGGCACGTATGTGATTTTAAACCCTTGTCTCCCAAGGTATTTGCAGGTGTTTAACACCGACATATGCTCGATGGTGGTGGTGACGATGTGTTTCCCCTTGTCCTTGTTTCGGTATGCGACTCCCTTTATCGCGAGGTTGTTGCTTTCCGTGCCCCCAGACGTGAAGACAACATCTTCCTTCTTCGTCGCTCCAATTAGTTCAGTAACCCTTCTCCGCGACTCCTCCAAAGCTCCTCTAGCCTCTTGACCGAAGGAATGTATGGACGATGGGTTTCCGTACACCTTGCTAAAATACGGCATCATCGCTTCGACAACTCTGGGGTCTGTGGGCATCCCCGCTACATGGTCCATGTACACCCTTTTCATACCTATTCGCCTTCTATGATCAGAAGCATAGGACTGCGTCGGCGTCAAGGACTATGTCATTTAGGGTTGCTGCGCCAACAATCTTAGCGGCTTCTATAAAGTCTCCCCGCTTTAACCCGAGAAGCTGCGTGCTTTGATCACAAACGAGGAGCTTGACTCCCGCGTTCACGGCTTGATCCATTACCTCCTTCAACATCGGAAAACTGCCCATCTTGATTTTTTCTGCTTCGCCCTTCTTCACGACGGTAACTCCCTTTATGACGAAGTATATCGTTGCGTCGATACCCATCATGGTGGCAGTTGTCGCTAAAACAAAGGGGGCATAGGTTCTTTCTGGCGTGTCCACGCCGCTGGTTTGAACATACACGATCCTCTTTTTCTCGCTCAAGTAGAATGCCTCCTCAAGTTGTTTTCTTAACTAAAAATCGAATGGTGTTTCCTTCCTTGCGCACTTCAAGGAGTTGATGCCCCAGCCTCTTAACCAAACGCTGTATATCTTCTTCAGCGGCGGGGTCGTCTGCCAATATCTCTAACACCTCGTCAACAGCCAGCTTGTCCATCTCCAACCTTGTCCTAAAAACAGGCTCTGGGCAGAAAAGCCCAACGCAGTCCAGTGTTCGGTCAGGCTTAATTTTCTTAGACAAATGTATTTCCCCTTCAATTGTTCTTATCTGAAAACTTATTAAAAACTTTCTTGAAAATAGGAAGGAGGTGAAGGAAAATGCCAGAAACAGTAACCATAGTCATCAACGAGGCAGCGTACGGAAAGGAACGAGCTTGGAACGCCTTACGATTAGCGCAAGCCATGATAATTGCGGACGTCAACGTGAACATTTTCCTCCTTGAAGACGGAGTCTCCATCGCGAAGAAGGGACAGCATCCACCGGAGGGATACTACAACTTGGAAAAAATGCTGGCGGAACTGATTAAAAGGGGCGTGAAGGTTCGAGCTTGCGGCACTTGCACCAGAGCGCGAGGTCTAAGCCAAGACGATCTTGCGGATGGCGTGGAAGTGGGGAAAATCTTGGACTTGGTCGACTGGGTTAAAGAAAGCCGAAGCGTGCTTTCGTTCTAAAGTCCGCTTTCATGTCCTTGGGTGTAGGCGTGGCGTCGATACGGGGAACGCTACTCGGTGACGGTTATCGCTTGCTGGGGGCACTGAACCTCACAAACTCTACAAACAATGCATGCGTCGTTGTTGACCACTACCGATTTCGTCTGCCCCTCATACTCTGGAAGCTCCTTCAACTCGAAAACCGCCACAGGACAAACGTCCACACAGATCCCGTCTCCATTGCACTTTTCATGATCCACCTCTACCTTAACCAAACCTTAACAACCTCCAAACGAACCTTCAGATAAGTTTCGTTCATGGTTATATCTTTTCCGTAAGCCCCCAGACTTATGCTCTTCGGCGCTTTCGGTGCTCTAGGATGCCATGCTTTTCGATGAGGCTGTCGACAAACGTCCAGTCAACGTTCTTCATGAAAGCTTCGATGTAACTTTTTCTAGCGGTGGCGTAGTCGAGGAAGTAGGCGTGCTCGTAGACGTCTAAAATCAGCAACGGGGTGCAGCTCCATACACCGCCTTGATTGTGGAAGTCGCAGAGGTAATTGTGAAGTTTTCCGTCGTCCCAGTCGTAAGCCAATATCACCCAGCCCCTCGAAGCGATGCCCAGAGCTTTAAACTCCCTTTCCCAATCCTCGTACGATCCAAAGTCCTCCTTAATCAAGTCTAAGATCGTCCCGCTCGGAACACCGTCTCCACCTAGGTTGTCAAAGTATCCCTCGTGCAGTTTTACGCCGTTGACGGCAAAGCTCTCCTCCAGCTTCAGCTCTCGAATCAAACTGAACGTGGGGTTTGCCTCAGCGAGGTCCGCCGCCTTCACTTTAGACCTAATTTCATTCGTTTTCCGAACGTACCCAGCGTAAAGCACATCGTGATGCTCGCTCATTTGACGCTTCGATATTCCCTGAAGCTCTTTCGTAAACTTTAACGGCTTAACTTTAATTTCTTCCGACATACTCTCACCAAAATCCTATGAACCGCTACCGTTATATAAGCCTCACACTTTTCTTAACGGAAAATCAGCTTCACAAAGGAAGGAGTATGAAGCTCGTGAACAATCTGATCATTCGAGAAGCCACAAACGAGGACATCGAAGGCATAATCAACGTGTTAAAGACTGCTTATCTACAAGACGAAGCCTGGGCTAGAGAGGCGCTACAAAAACTCTTAGCAACCGCAAACTACACGATCCTTGTGGCTGAGTTAGACGGCAAGATAGTCAGCTTCATCGACTACTACGTTTTGCCGTCTGTTTGGGAAAAATGGAACGAAGCGACCATCAACTACTTCTTTGTTCACAAGGACTATCAAGGCAAGGGCATCGGTTCAAGGCTGTTGAAGGAAGTGATCAAGCGGACCGATGAGACGGGAATCATGGAACTCCACATAGGAACAGAGAAGGACAACAAGCGAGCGATAAACCTATACAGGAAACACGGCTTCTTAAAGGAATACTTACTATTACAACGAGAAAAAGAAAATGGTCCACAGCCGTCACTATTAAATTCTGAAGCAAAATTTTTATGTTAAAATTAACTGCGTAGATGAGTTAGGTGAATAAAATGAATAAGCGAGTTATTAGAACAGAAAAAGCTCCGTTGCCTATCGCGCCATATTCTCAGGCAGTAAAAGCTGGCGATTTTTTGTTTATTTCAGGTCAAGTTCCTATCGATCCCAAGACGGGAAAAGTGGTTATAGGAGATATTGCGATTCAAACAAAGCAAACATTAGAAAATATAAAGGCGATACTGGGTGCTGCTGGCTTATCCCTTAAAGATGTAGTCAAGGTCACGGTTTTCTTGAAGGATGTCAAGGATTTTAAAAGGATGAACGAAACCTACGGCACGTATTTTAAGGAAGATCCTCCAGCTCGAACCACTGTTCAGGCGCAGCTAGCGATGGAGGAACTGCTCATAGAGATCGATGCTGTTGCCTATTTCCCTCAGGGTTGAGATGATTATTAGCATCTACCTTATTCTGGGCTTTGCTATTATTTCCTTTATTATCAAGTCGAAGAATCGTGTGGAGTTTGCTGGCTGAACCACCAGTGCAGTATCTGCGCCGGTTCCTGTTCCTCCAATAGCAATAACGTCTCTATCCACAGGTATTAAACCAGCATCTGCCGCCATCATCGCAACTTCAACAGCAACCTTCGTCCCGTCGCCAAAGATTTTCAAAGTTTGAGCCATGATTTCTGCTGGACACCATGTGCCGAACTTTAGTCTGACCGCTCGGTCAATGCCCGCGAAGGCATGCATACAAGTGAGGATCTTGCCACCGTTCTCTTCTATCCTCTCCCGGTTTTCATCGCTCATTTCCTGCACTCCCGCTTCTTTAAAGCCAGTAAAATGGGAAACGACAACGACGTTGAAACCTCTGAAAGCCTCAGAAGCTTTAACCCCAGTTACGCCTTTCGTTGAAGCAACCACGACATCCTTTATACTAAGTTCTTCAGCCCGGTCCTTCGCCAACCTTATTACCTCCTCGGTGTTCTGTGGACCGGGACGATCAAAATACACTATTGCCTTTTGAATATGGGACATTCACGACACCGTAAGTATGCTATTTGCAGGTTACAAATTTAAAATTAATTTTGATTGCCTTGCGAGTAGAAGCAAGGTGGGAAAGTTATCCCTCTTCTGGTCTCCTAAAAAAGTATATACTGTGAGGGTGTTGTATTAGGTTGAGGGACGTGAGCAGTATGTGTATCTTAGGCAAAAGCAAGCTGATCGAGCTTATCGAGAAGTACAAGTGTATCCATCCCTACGACTACAACCTCCTAGACGGCGACGGATACGTCCTCACGGTGAAGGAGGACACTACGCTGCATTATCTGGAGCACAAGAACCTCGTCTCTCACGAGATTGTGTTCACGCCACCAGAGTATGTGGCACACCTCACGGCGAAGAGCCGATTTGGAAGAATGGGGTTGTCCTTCCTCAACGCCGCGAAGGTTCACAGCGGATTTGTCGGGAGACTAGCCCTAGAGCTGGTAAACTTAAGCAACGATCGACAGCCCATATCGATCAAGAGGGGAGAACCCTTCATGCACATCGAATTCTTAACTAGGGAAGGAGAGCCTTCTCCGTACATTGGTGAATACCAGTTTCAGTACGTAAATGAAGACGAGAAAAAGATGTACATCCCCATCTTGAAGAAGGTTTTTCCAAACTTCGACGAACTAGCCAAGGTATGGTTCCGAAATAAGCCGCCATGAAAATGAATGCCTGCGACTATGGTAGGCAGTTCGAGAAAATTGTGCTTAAACCAGTCTCCCTGCCTTGTTTGTCTAGTTTTATCTGACCGAAGCTGATGGTTGACACGTTGGTGCTTACTGGCGTATAAACCTTGATCACTCTTCTCTCGTAGTCGACTTCGCACAAGACACCGATTCCTAGAAAGCTTCCTCGTAAGTCTTGCAACGCAACCAGTAGGCCCTCCTCTTCTCCCTCCCTAGCGATCTTCACCCTTTTCTTAAAGTGTTCTTCCAACTTTTTTAGTCGCTCCTCATCGACCCATTGATCTTTTCTTAAAACAACAAAAACAGCGTTGGCCGTTTCTTCACAGTATACGATGCTCATGCCCATCATTGTACTCACTCTTTCTACTTGCTCTGCAGTCACGAGACCGCTAGTTCCGATCGGTGCCCCCTCCACCTTAACCCAGCTTAACGGAAAGGACAACACCTTAGCTCCTTTCAAGTACTTCTTGTAGCTCAGTTCCCGCAAAACCTTTCTTTTGTCTCGATCTCTCTTCCGAATCGCCGGCGAAGAGTCTATCGATAGAACAGTTACTTCTTTCAACGCGGTTAAAATGGGTGTTAACTCGTTCTGTTGTTGTATTCCCACCACCACGTTAGGAGCCACGTTTTCTGTCAGCCAGACCTTGTACGTCGCAGCATCTTCCCCTTCGATCCAACCATCCGTGTTTATGATCAAGAAATTTACGTTGGTTTCTAAAACCTTCGACTTTAACTTGGTTAAACCCTCTATCACCTTGTTTATAGCTCTGCTGGGACTCGTCGACCCGACAAAACACGCGTCTTCTGCCTCGACCTCAAACAAGTCTTTAATGGGTGAAGTGATGCGACTAAACCCTATGGTGGAGGGAGGCCCAATGTCCGACTGCCCCACGTCAGCGTCGATGATGGCTACTTTCAATTTCCTTTTTAATGCCTTGTTGGCAAGATAGGTGCAAAAGCTTGTTTTGCCCGAGTCCACCCCTCCCATCACCATCACGGTTAGCGGCTTT
>Ga0209314_10001050_pt1 | contig 12490 bp, 14 predicted proteins | sample I19B2metaG_FD_184146 | JGI IMG/M metagenome (GOLD analysis project Ga0209314, IMG submission 184146) | Lake sediment bacterial and archeal communities from Gulf of Boni, Indonesia to study Microbial Dark Matter (Phase II) - ​I19B2 metaG... | ecosystem: Environmental > Aquatic > Freshwater >...
GGGATTGATCGACTTGGGTTCGACACTTCTGGCATCGAAGCTTGGTGATATTGCCGTGGAGTTCGGCGAGGATATCGGGCCGAATGCCTGATCGCAGATGAAGGTTATCCACATTCTGGGAGATGAGAAACCTCAATTTGCCTAAATTCTGAAGTTCCACGATGGCTCGATGCCCCGCATTCGGCTCGACCGAAGAGAAGGGTCGGACCTTTGCTGGAAGTCCTTTGGCCTGCCTTGTCCAAATGCCATCAGGGCCCCGAAAATCGGGAAGGCCCGATTCTGTACTGATGCCCGCACCCGTGAAGACGACCAAATACTTCGCCTCGAACATCCATTGGGCCAATTGGTTAATCCGTCCTTCCAAATTTCTCATTCTTCCTCTTTTTCATCCCGTTGTTTAAGGCGAGTGATCAGCCGATTCAGGCATTTCCCTCCATCACACTGGCGATGTGCCGGACCATCTGGCGGTAGACATCGAGAAAGATTTCAGGAGAGAGGAAGTAGTCAGAATTTTCATCATAAAAGGAGGAGATCAGCCTCCGGGCAGCCAGATCAATATCTTTGGTGCTTCGGTAAGCCTCCTCGATCCGGGCACGCTGTTGCCTTGCCATCTCGATTGTCTTCGGGATAAATTCTCTGGCCTCCTTTCCTGTGACGTATCCATAATGGTCAGCACAATAGTACTCCACTTCAAGAGGTTTGAGTCTTTCCAGACTCTCTTGGTACTTGGTGTAGTTGGAATTTCCCGAAGTGACGATCGTCCGATCGAACGGGATGCCTCCTCCGTCCGTTGGGAAGAGAGTGTTCCATTCAGGGATATAAGCGGCGATACAACAGGAGGAGTGGCCAGGGATTTCAAGGATGGAGGCCTCGAGGCCGCCGAGATCGATTCGATCCCCTTCACGGACGGACTTGCCCGATACATCATCTCGCCAATCCAAATCATAGGTGGAATGGACCTCTTCCTTTCCCATCCGGTTTGTAACCATTCGGCTGAACTCATTGATCGTGTTGATGGCCTTTTCCATCTGAAGGATCTCCCAGCCTCTCGTGGAGGCATAGACTTCCAGTCTTGGATGGCGCCGTTTGAAGAAGGGGACGATTCCCACATGATCGAAATGGGCATGGAGGATGAGGAGTTTTGAAATTCGATTCTCATCAATGCCGAATTCCTTGAACTGTTGAAGTAAGTCTGGAACAATGTAACTTATGCCTCCGCTGATGAGGGTGGAACCGTCCTTCCCCTCTAAAAGATAGACCCCTGACTCTTCACGGCCCAAAAACCAGAGGTGATCCCGGACCCTTCCTGGGTTTCGAATTCTCATGACAGCTAGTCCCTTCATTATTGATGGAGATAAGAGGAAATTCCGTCCTTCAGGTGAATATTAATGTATGACACTTCGGCCAACTTGTAAAGGCATCAGGTTTTTGGAGCGTCTATTTTTGTAACACCTCTGATCAAAAAAGTTAAAGGCCGGGGAGGACAAAATTAAACATCTTGAGGAAATCTGACACCCATCTATCGACCCCATCGATTTCTTTTTAACGCCATTTGATCCCTTTTTACAGGTCTGGAGAATCGATCCATTGGCATGTAAATTGCTTATTTTAAAACTGGATTGGTGCTTCCATGGGATCAAAGGGTGTCAAAAGATGTAACCATTTGGTACAAAAAGCGTTTCTTTCAAATACCTCTTGGACCATTCTTGGACGTATGACCACTCAGAGGATTACAGTTCTGTTGATCCTGTTCATTTTCGGCTTCGTCAGCCATGGATGGGCCGATACAGTCGAGACAATGAACACTCCTTCTTATCAAGAAAGCATCGGTAAAATGGAGAAACCAGAGGAGAGTGGTCAATCTCATATTTCACAGAAAGATGATGCCCAAGCCGTGAAGGGTTCCAAATTTGAACTCAGGTCCTTTTTGGAAGGTCTAAAGACGAACCATAAGCTCAAACTGATCGACTCCATCGACAAAATTGTTTCCCTCCACAAAGTTCCTCCAACGGTATGGATCTACAAGCTTTTGGATCTTCAGGGAGTCAAAGAAAAACAATCCTTAAGTTCAGAGCTTGGACCATCCATTCTGAGACTGCCTACGAGTAGGAACCGATATGTTGACGAGGGGAGAGCAAAGGTCACTTTTGAACTTCTTGAATCCAAAATAAAGAAGAGGGAAGTATTTATGTTCTTCCATCTCGCTCTCGACTCAAAAGGGGAAGGGACATTCTTGGAGATGCAGATCACCCCTTCTTCTGAGAGGGGAGTGAACTTTTTTATCCCCTTTTGAGGAGTAGCCTGCCTCACAGACTTAAACACTCCTCCTTCCACTGATCCAACCCGCTGGCCCCAAAGATCCGACGTTTAATTTGCTTAATTTCTTGTTGACTTGTTCAAACTTAGCGATTAGACTTCTATTGTGGGGTGAAAGAAACGTCCATTCCAAGAGATTCCATAGAAAGGGGTTCGTATGAAGAATAAGATACCGGATGATGTTCTCAAAGAGATCTTTCAAAGGAAATTAACGAGGAGGAACATCAACAGAGATGTCTATCAAAAACTGAAGAAGATGATCTTTTCTGGAAAATTGAAGGATGGGCAGAGGCTAATCCAGGAGGCCGTTGCCCTCCATTTCAATGTGAGCAGGCAGACGGTCCGCAATGCCTTTACCAAATTGGAGAAGGATAAACTGATTATCAGTCGATACAAAAGAGGGGTCTTTGTTTCCTATAGACCTTAGGCCTTTGGCCCCCTTCTCTCCATTTCAACGTGACGAGTACAACGCCATATTTTTCGGATCTCTTCTGAGGAGAACCTTTTTCGTCAGTTTGCCCTCCGGGAGATACCATCTGGAGGGAGAAAGTTTCTCGATTCAAAAGTGATTATTTCTGACCAATGATAAGAGCAGGAAAGGAGACCGTCGTGAAGAAGACACTGGCATTGATCCACACAAGTTTTGTTTTCCTCAATGTTGAAACCTCTGTGATGAAGATGCTTCAAGAGGCATTGCCGGATGTGAGAATGGTCAATATCGTTGATGATTCCCTATTGGCTGATGTGATGAGGGAGGGAAAGGTGACTCCTTCGATCATCCGAAAAATGTGCCATTATGTCGTGGCTGCAGAGGAGACTGGTGCGGATGCGATCCTATCCCTCTGTTCAACCATGGGTGAGACGATTGATGTGGCGAGAAGACTTGTGAAGATCCCCATTCTGAAGATCGATGAACCCATGGCAGAGAAGGCAGTAGATCAGGCGGAGAGGATTGGGGTTCTTGCTACCGTCCCAACCACGTTGGAACCGACGATCCGTTTGGTCCAAACGAAGGGGAGTGAGATTGGAAAACCGGTGAAGACCGAGAGGCTTCTTTGTGAAGGCGCCTTCGAGATCCTGATGTCGGGAGATAAGGCAAGACATGATCAGATGGTGAAGGAGAAGGCCTTGTCAGCCGTGAATAGGGTGGATGCCTTCGTTCTTGCTCAAGCCTCTATGGCGGGGCTCGAAAGCCAACTCTCTCAGGATGTGGGAAAACCTGTTTTCTCCAGCCCTCGACTCTGTGTTGAGAGGGTGAAAAAGCTGATGGCCAGTCTTTGAGTCTATCGCATCAAGACGCGGATAGATCAAATCCCAATCCGTTGCACGCCTAATGAAGTTTTCTCAGCTCATTTGGCCTCGTTAGACCCGCTCGGTAAGAACGCAAGATCGACAAGGGATAGATTTCCGATTGTTCCGGAAAAGTTTAGAGCTTTTCTGTTGCACCTCTCATGATTTGATCCTTGTTATCGAAATGAAGGAATTGTTTCGAGGTGTCAGGGAGAAAGAATCGAAATTCTATTCTGACTGATAGCTCCATGTCCAAATTTGTAAGGAGAAGCTCATTCTTAACAAAATTGTTACCCGAACAAGTTTTGTTCCTCTCTTCCTACTAAAGAATCCTGATTTAAATTCGATATATTCAAAAAAGTCAAATAATTAGAATAAATGGCACGTAATTTGTACCCTAAAGTCTTATGCATCATCTATCGATAAGGAAAGAGGCGACTGTTAAATGGGATTAAGGGCACAAGGCGATCCCCTGTTTAACTATTTGAAAGGATCCTAATTTTTCGGTTTTTATTCAAATTCATCCTCTACTTCGGATCTTTTCTTAAAAGTTTTTGGGGGAAAAAGGGGGGCGAAAAGGTATGATGCAAGTACTGGACAAAGGGATGAGGGTAAAGAGTTGGATAACGGGTGAAATATACGAGATCAATGAGTTTAGAGGTCACATGGTCATCCTCAATAAGGAGGACCACTCCGGACAGGTGTTGACGGATAAAGAAAATTTAAAATTGTTCTATGAAAAGGTGGAGAAGGAAATTCAGTTCAATTCAGAAAATGAGATGGGAAAATAAATCGATCCATTGCCAATGAAAAGGAGATTTCACCTGTTCTACATTGTCTTTGAGCTTCTATCTCACCTCAATGACCTCATGTCTTGGTGAACTAATAACTTGTCTTGCTTTGAGCTTCGACCTTTCAGCTTTGTTACTCAATGACCTAATGGACGCTCTGCTCTATGGCAAAAGGTGGGGCCAACTTCTTTATCGATTCCCCCATGGCGGACTATTTTCGTAATCCTTACGAACGAAGACTAAATACCCTTTTCAATATACGAGAGCATTTCATCATCGAGGGGGCGCGGATTTGTCTTGATACGCCTTGTTTGAATGAGAGTATTGTTTAAAAGCGTTCGGGCATCCTGCTTCTTGATCCCCAGCTCTGAAGGTCTAGAAGGAAAGTTCAGATCGCTGATCAGTGTCTGGATGTTCGTGAGGAAACGCTCCGCAGAAACCTGGTGAGTTCTCAGTACCTCTTTCCCTTCCATGATCGTTGCCAGGATGGCCAGATCTTTTTCACACGTTTTGAAATTATAGCTCAAGCCAATGTTTGTGCAGGCTGCAAGACAGACGCCATGGGGCGCATCAACCATACCTCCTAAGGAGGAAGCGAGCGCATGGACTAAACCCAGACCACTGTGGCTAAAGGCAATACCTGCTAAATGTGATCCTATAGACATTCCCATACGGGCTTCACGATTGTCACCATGCGATACAGCCTGCCGATAGGAACCCCAAATGGAACGAAAGGCTTCAAGGGCCATACCCCGACTGAAAGGGTTGCTTCCTTGGTAAAGAATCGGACGCTCCGGAACCTGATCATGGGGCCGGGCCATGAAGCTTTCGGTGGCGTGCATCAGGGCATCATATCCCGAATTTCTCGTCACAATCGGGGGAAGTTCCATCGTCAGTTCCGGATCCACAATAGAGGCGACGGGGCGAATATACTCAGAGGAGCATCCGAGTTTAACACCCCCCGTAGTAAAAACCGTAGTCTGGGTGTTTTGCGAACCAGTCCCGGATGTGGTCGGTACGCAGACGATTGGCATGACCGGTCCCGGAACAGTCCCCTCACCCACATAATCTCCGAGCAAACCTCCATGCGTCATAATAATGGAAAGCGCTTTCGCAAAATCCATAGCACTGCCGCCTCCAACGCCCAAAAGGAGATCGAAATCGGAGCCGAAACGTTCTTTTTGCTGATCCACATCCATACTGTGAGGTTCACTCGGTGCCCCATCGAATAGCTCCACATCAAATGATCCTTTCAGCAAGTCAAGGACTCTTTGGAGAATGCGGCTGGCGCCGACCTGAGGATCGGTGATGATTAAGATCCGTTTAAAACCTCTTGATTTCAATACCTCTGGGAGCTTTACTAAAGCCCCAAAACCAAACAGGGACAGTGATGGAGAAAACGCGATGATTTCAGACACCATAACACCTCACGGTCTAAGCTACAAACAAAGATCCTTACTGCATCTTAAAGAATCCTACGCGCTTTGCTCTATGGGGTTAGGTCACGCCCAATTCTCTATGGATGAGGCCAAGTTTCCGAATTACAATTCTTAAGTGCTTAGTGTGGTGAGTCAGAAGTTCGTTTCCTTAAAAAGTCATTCCTGCGGAAGCAGGAATCCAGTATTTCCCTTCTGGATTCCCACTTTCCTGGGAATGACCCCCTAAAAAATATGCAAACGAATTATTGATTCAGGACACTTGTTTGTTTTCATTTGTTCATTGTTTCCATGAACCGGAGTTTGATCCACACAGGGTCTTTGGGCGGACGGGCGGGGGCATGGCTTTCGTCTATTTTGGCCACCGCCAGCCAGGGCCCCGGTTCCGTCAACCAAGTCTCCAACCCGACCTCGAATTCGCTCATGGTGGTCACTGCGGCTACATGCTGGAGGCCCGCCCCCCGGCCCATAGCAGCCAGGTCGGTCACCGTTGCGGTGGCAGTAGGTTGGCCACCGGTCAACTGGTATTGGCCGTTGTCCCACACGATGTGTAGTAGGTTGGATGGAGCCAGGCGGGCGATGGTCACCAGCGCACCGGGGTTCATGAGCGTACCGCCGTCGCCGTCCAAGACGATAACCTGTTGTTTGGGTTGAGCCAGGGCCAACCCCAAGCCGACAGACGGTGCCAATCCCAGGCTATTCCAGATATAGAAGTGCTGCGGTCTGTCGCCAGTAGCCGCCAGGTCGAACTTGGCATTGCCTGGGCCGGCAACAATCAGCGCCTGAGGCGCTCGGCTCACCAGATACCGCGTCGCCACCAGGCGGTTGATAATCCCCCTACCTTTTATCCCTTGTCCCTCATTTCCCATTACCACCTTCTCCATCCCTCGTCCCTTATCATTCACCCCTCCTTCTTCCACCCCACCATTTCTGTCGAGAGGAACAGGGCCACTGGCCTCTGGGCAGTGTAAGCTGTCTTGATGGCTCCATCTGTCAGCGTGGCCACCTCGTCAACGCGGCGTAGGGTAAAGTGCTGGATGTCTAGGGCGTCAAACACTGGCCGTGCTGCCCGGCCCATCGCAATTTGAGCAGCGTTGAACTCGCCCAACTCACCTCGCTGGCTGATGAGCATCAGGAACGGAATCTGATAAGGAATGGCCAGTGAAGCCAGGCCGTTAACGCTGTTGCCCAGACCTGAGACCTGCATCATCAGCAGGCCCCGCCGGCCGCCCAGGTAGGCTCCAGTCAGTACGCCTACTCCCTCTTCCTCACGAGTCAGGGGAACCACAGTAAAGAAGGAATCAGCCTCAGCCCGGGTGATGAGAGGGGCCAGCACGCTGTCCGGGACGTGACACACCACATCCAAACAATTGGCTTTCAAGCGCTCCAAGATAATGTCTGTCCAGGTCATAGGATACCCACTCCGTAAACATGCCAAGATGCCGTGCAGGATACAAATTGAAATTAATAAGAACTCGGCTTTTGGGTGAGTTGAATATATGAAAAAGAGAGTTGTATGTCAACAAACAAAGACCACAAGATACGAAGGAAGGTTTTAGGCCAATATTCCAGATAACGCTTACTGGTTGAAACATTACATTATTGCACAGCCATCCCCTTTTCCTTGTCTCCTTCTTTTTGTGTATTGCTCCAGAAGAAATCGCCCGTGTATGCGCCTCGTCCTCATTGATTGTCCAAGTTCAATCGCTTGGAATCCTCCCTATCATGATTGCCAGAACTGAAGACCAGAAGAAAAAATATGGAAGGCTGGTGGCATCGGGAGAAAAAATCATGGCTTCTGGATTGACAGAACCAGGGGCGGGCTCAGACGCCAGCATGATGAGAACAAGGGCAGAATTGAGAAAAGACGGTTATGTCCTCAATGGGACGAAATGCTTCATCTCGAATGGACCAATTGCTACGACGATGATCGTTTTCGTAACGACAGATGCCCTCCAGATCGCAGGGGGATATGGCTACATGACGGACTTCCCTTTCGAGAGAATGATGAGAGATGCTAAAATTACCCAGATCTATGAGGGAACAAACCAGATCGAGAAACTCGTGATAGCAAGAGAGTTACTTCGATATTTTTTTACCCCTCTTCGACAAGTGGCTTTTAATGGGTGACATCGGAGCCTTCACGAATCAAAATGTACAGGTCCCCTTCATGTTGCAAATGCCCTGCGGTCAACTCTGCGTATGGGCCGCTTCCCCAGAAGATATCCGCTCGTCCGGCCCCTTTGATCGCTCCACCTGAATCCTGGTTCAAAACAAACCGAGAGAATTTGGTCCACCCAATGATAAGCCCTTGATCATTGACGAGAGGTTTCTGGCATGAAATGAACCCAAGGGCACCCTTCGGGAAAATCTTCGAGTCTAACGCAACCGACCTTCCCGGGGTCAGGAGGACGCCGAGACTGCCTAAGGGGCCCTTCTCAGCCTGCCGAAAAAAAACATAGGAAGGGTTGTAATTGAGCACCTCGTCAAGGACCTCTCGATGCTCGGTCAAATACTTCCTTATGGCTTGCATGGACATCTCTTCACGCACAAGAAACCCCTTCTCGATCATATACCGCCCGATGCTCCGGTAGGGTCGGCCATTGGAGGCCTGATAATGAACCAAGAGGCGCTTTCCGTCCGGGAGCCTCAGCCTGCCTGATCCCTGGATGTGAAGAAAAGCCACATCAAGGGGATCTTTAAGCCACGCAATCTCGAGGCCTTTCCCCTCCAGCGCCCTTTCAACCTCGATCTGGTACCTGGAGTAATACGGCACGACCTTCTTACCTTCGATTCTCGCAACAATGTTCTCTCCTTTGAACTTCTCACTGAAGAGGGAAAGATCAATTCTCATCAGATCGTCGGGCGTACGGTATAGGGGATACTTGAAGGTTTCATCAGGAACCAGGCTTCCTTCATACACAGGCTCATAATACCCTGTAAAGAGGACTCTCCTGTCTCCAACCCTACCCGTGGCCCGGTAAACCCGAAACTTCTTCCTGATCTCTCTGCTTAGCTGACCTGCATCGAGCCCTTTTGACAGGAGATCGAGTAAAATCTCTTGGGCCTCACGCACCTGCTGGATGGTAAAATCGTCAGGCCCATAGTGAAATACTGTCTTTGGATCGAGGCGATCCAGGTACTCAATATTTCTCCTGAGGGCTAAGGTCAAGGATTCATTATCCATGTCGTCGCGAAACTGTTGGAAAAAGAGACGGACCCGTCTAAGAGCCTCCTCTGGCTGCTGCGCCTCTTTTTTCAATACAGGGTAGCAGCCGAGGCCGCTTGCCACAGTCAGAAGAATGAATGCGAGAAGAAAGCCCTTTCTAACACCTTTCATCACTATCGAGAATCCTGCCTGTTTCTCACTTTGTAGTCTATATATCTTTCTTTGGCCCGTTCCGATTGGTTGACATTCTTTTATTAGACAGTGTAAAGGACGTTTCATTCTCTCTTTTCTTGCTGCAGTTCTTCAGCGAACCGTTCTTGGAGAAACTGGTAGACTTTCTCCCCAATCTTAAGTCCCAGCTCGATGAACTCCGGTCCATAGATCTTCCCCGTCTCCGTGCGGAAGGTTTCTTTGATCCAAGAGATTCCTTCCATTCCCTCGGTTTCTTACGCTTCATGACGACAATCTCATTCCCCTCATTTAAGTACTTAACCACATCCTGGTTGAACTCTCTAACCCCTACAAATTTCATCTTGCTCACCTCGTAAAACTAATGCTACTACAAATGTGGGAATAAGCCAAAAAGTTTTTCTTTGGAGATACTTAGAGCTGGGACGTTGCTTTGGCTCTCAGGGTCTCTTGGGGAGAGGCCTGCAACCTCAAGGCTAAGATGAGGGGACAAACTGCGAACTTAGGATCAAAAATTGTTAGATTTGGGAACGTCTAAGATATTCGGTTCTCAAAATGTTCTTATAATTTAGATCACTTACAAAATAGCAGGTTGTTGGCACTAAAGTTGCTCCTTTATTTGATTGAAATCGGCCTGTAGGGTTATCAACATGGAGAATGGCGAATATTATATTGGTGTCGGGACAGAAGGAGACCCTAATTGCCCAAGATTGATACTGGGGTATATATTAGATGGGAAAAGAATAGAGATCTATAAGAGCCAAGAAACATACATTGTCGTCAATACGAAAACGGAAAAGTACTTAACGTGCATAGGTCTTGAACATGCCCATTACGTCTTTAAGGAGTGTGTCAGAACGTTGGAACCTGAAGGAAGGGCATAGTGTCATCCGGATCACATTGCCCTAATTGACAAATATAAAACTCATTCGAAAAACTCCTACAGAACTCAGATCATCTCTCCCCCTTTCTTTTTTCCCAGGGATGGGTAATGATATGAATCCATGAGCAAGAAGATAGCTGACGCATCTTCTGTCAAAGCTGCTTATCTGGCCCTGGGTCACTTCGTGACCGACCTTTATCCAGCTTTTCTTCCGCCGCTTTTGCCCCTTCTGATCGACAGGTTTCAAATCTCCTTTACTTCGGCCAGCCTGCTGGCCGCCGTTCTGACTTTTTCTGCTTCGTTGACCCAACCGCTCTTTGGCTTTCTCTTTGACAAGTATGGGGGCCGGAAGATGATTATTCTCGGTCCTGTGGTAGGGGGTCTCAGCCTGAGCTTCATCGGCCTCGCTCCTCACTATTCATTCCTAATCATTCTTCTCATTCTGGGCGGGCTGGGGGTCTCTTCCTATCATCCCGAAGGAGCAGCTTTAACCACCTCCCTCAGTGGTCAAAGAAGAACATGGGGGATGTCCATCTTCATGTTGGGAGGAAACTTGGGCTACAGCTTAGGTCCCTTTCTGATCCTCATGGTTGTCACTGAATTGGGGTTGAGATGGAGTTTCTTTGCCTCGTTGCCAGCCATTGGAATGGCATGGCTTCTTCGCAGGTATCCTCTGCCGGAAAAAGTTCCGAAGATTCATTCCGCGTCCAGTGCTCATACCGAATCCTCTTTGAACCGGCGTGTTTTAAGGTTCAGCGTCTTATTCTCTGTTGTTTTGTTAAGAGTGACCACCGTCCTGAGCCTGATCACGTTTCTTCCCATGATCCAAAAACTCCGAGGATTTTCCCTGATCGCTGCCGGAAGTTCCAATACTGTGTTCATGGTCTGCGGCGCCTTTGGAGGTCTGATCGGTGGATACCTGGCCGATCGCGTTGGACGCAGAAATATGATCCTCACCTCCTTCCTTTTGGCTATTCCAGTACTTTCAGCTTTCCTTTATTGGAAAGGCCCGATGGGTTTTTTCATTCTGGCTCTCTTAGGTTTCCTCCTTTTCTTAAGCGAGCCTTCCTGCATCGTTCTGGCTCAGGAAATGGTTCCCCAGCAGGCTCGGACCGCATCCGGTCTCATCATGGGAATGGCGTGGGGTTTGGCAGGCTGGGGAGTCCTCGGCACTGGGGCTCTGGCTGACGCCCTCGGTATCGAATGGGCGTTAAGGCTCCTCTTGCTTCTGCCGACAGGATCCTTGGTCCTTTCTTTTTTCCTTGCCCCTGGGATAGAGAGCAGGCGAAAGCCTTCCAACGATCAACAATGAGATGTTGGATTAAAAGACCCGGGCTTCGGCCCTCTTAAAAATGTCTTGACTATAGGGGCGCAGTTGAACTGCTATGCTTTTTGAAAGGAGGAGTGGATGTCTTAGGTTGGAAGGATCTCGGCCTAAGCCGAGGAAAGTGATTTATTTCCTCAACGCCTGGATGTTATCATATAAACCCGGCTTCCAATAATTCTTAGCTTCTAATTCTTTTGCCAAGATGGCCATCCTCTCGCGTAAAGGAGCCGTATCAATTTCATAAATCTTTATATTCATTTTTAATAACTCTTCCCGGTCTGTTTCAACGACTTTTTTCTCTAATTGTGTGTAGAAATCACCAGCTTCTTTACCAGCTTCAATAAGTACCTTTTGAACATTGGGTGGAAGCTTCTGATAGACGCTTTCGTTAATGATAATGCGTGCATGAGGCAGTAAATGGTTGGTCATAGTAATGTGCGGTGCAACTTCGTAAATCCTCATAACCTTGATGAAATCAAAAGGTATATCCACCCCTTCTACCACTCCTTGCCGTAGCCCCATGTAAACTTCTTCCCATGCTATCAATGCTGGGCTGGCGCCCAGTTGCTTCCAGTTTTGTAAATACATTTCAATTTTAGGTACCCTTATCTTCAACCCTTTTAGGTCATCCGGTTTCCTCACCGGTTTAGTAGTGGCAATCACGTGAGGAGGTCTTAACCAATTCTCTACTAATACCCTAACCCTATATTCTTTTAAAAACTGATCTTTGATATATTTATTGGTTTCACTGGCTAAGAACCTCTTCAGGTGATCCTGATCTTTAAAGGCAAATGCCAGGGTTAGGATTTCCCAGTCTTTTATGTACGGTGGGAAGAAACCCACTGCAAACTGCCCCATCTCTAATGAGCCTTTCATGATGGATTCAATCTGGCTTACGGAATAACCCAATTGTGAGGCAGGATAGACCTCTACCTTCACCTTTCCATTCGTTTTTTGGCTAACCCATTGAGCAAATTTATTGGTAGCAATATTTGCCGGGCTTTTCACAGCATCAATAGTACCTAACTTCAGAGTGATAGGTTCCATTTCCTGACCGCTGTTTATCTTTAGCCAGGTTACCAATAACCC
>Ga0209314_10001051_pt1 | contig 12478 bp, 8 predicted proteins | sample I19B2metaG_FD_184146 | JGI IMG/M metagenome (GOLD analysis project Ga0209314, IMG submission 184146) | Lake sediment bacterial and archeal communities from Gulf of Boni, Indonesia to study Microbial Dark Matter (Phase II) - ​I19B2 metaG... | ecosystem: Environmental > Aquatic > Freshwater > Lake...
TATTGTGCAGACAGGTTTCAAGGATGCGCCGATTTGATCTGGCACGTATTCGTCGAATATGCTTGTTCCTTCCCAGAAGTCCTCTGATGAGCAGATGAAACTCTGCACGTCTCTTCGAGGGTCTACTCCTGCGTCGTTGTAGGCCTTGACAGCGGCCTCAAACATCATCTCTTTATATGACAGGTCGGGTGCTATCGACCTGAGCTGCGTCATCCCGACACCGATCACTGCGACCCTAGGTGCCATCCTTTCACCATCGGAACTGGCTTCAGGTAATCCTCATTTTCTAATTTAAGACGATCGACAATCATGACAAACTTAGCAATGCCTAGAGAGGGCCGACTGAGACGAGTGCTGTGCCTCAATGAAAGGATTATACGCCTAGTGCTTTCAATGTCAAACCATTCAAGTGGTAGAGCTTGAAGAGGAGACCTCTAGCATCGATAGTTTCAGTAGGCCTTTCCAAGTTCGGGATATTGGAAGGAAAATACTCTAGAGAGATTTTCCTTGACGCTGCGAGAGAAGCTTTTGACAGTTGCTCGAACCTTGATCCGAAGAGAAATGTAAAGGCACTATTTGTCGGACAGATGTCTGAGTCATTCGAGCATCAGGGGCATGTAGCACCCTCGCTGTCAGATTGGATGGGTCTTCTACCCATTCCTGCGATCAGAATCGAGGCGGCGTGTGCCTCCTCGGGTGCGGCCCTGAGATGTGCGATTTTCGCAATCATGTCTGGAGCATATGACATCGTGGCAGTAGGCGGCGTGGAAAAGATGACCCACCGGGCCACCTCTGACGTAACAGAATACTTGGCTATGGCTTCCGATTTTCCAATGGAACAATGGCACGGTATAACGTTTCCGGCGATCTTCGGATTGATTGCTACTGCCCACATGCACAAATACGGAACGACTGAGGAGCAGATGGCCATGGTCGCGGTAAAGAATCACCACCACGGATGCCTCAACCCTAAGGCTCAGATGCAGACCGAGATTACGGTGAAGCAGGTAATGGAATCCAAACCGATAGCGTGGCCGCTGAAGCTATTTGACTGCTCTTTGATCAGCGATGGAGCAAGCTGCTTGGTCATCACCAGACCCGATATCGCTAGACGTTTCACCGACACCCCCGTAGATATTGTTGGTACTGGGCAAGCCAGTGACACGATAGGGCTCTATGAAAGAGATGACATAACCTTCATGCAAGTCGCTCGATTGGCTGCCAAGCAAGCCTATGAGATGTGGGGCAAGACGCCTCGTAGCATAGATGTCGCGGAGGTGCACGATTGCTTTACGATAGCGGAGATAGTTGCATACGAGGATCTGGGTTTCTGTGCACCAGGCGAAGGAGGAAAGCTAGTTGAGGAAGGAGAGACACAGCTGGGTGGGAGAATCCCGGTAAACACGAGTGGCGGCCTCAAGGCCAAGGGGCATCCTGTCGGAGCGACTGGTGCTGCGCAAGCGTGCGAGATCTATCTTCAACTGACTGGGCAGGCTGAAGGGCGACAAGTCGAAGATGCGAGCATAGGCTTGACCCATAATATCGGTGGCTCGGGGTCGACTGGGGTCGTCCACATCTTCAGGAGAAGAGGTTGATACGGACTTGGAATCCCCCCTAACACTTGAGAGTTTCTACGAATTCTGCGCCCAGAACAAGTTGATGGGCGCAAGATGCAAATCGTGCGGAGCAATTCTGGTACCACCTAGAGCCGTCTGCCCCAAATGCGGCTCAACAGATACGCAATGGACAGAGCTTAAAGGAACTGGAAAGCTCTTGACGTACTCAGTGGTGCATGTGGCCCCGCGAGCCTTTCAGCCATTCGTACCCTACGCGGTTGGGATAGTCCTGCTCACTGAGGGTGCTAGGCTCCCAGGAATGATCCGAACTGATCTGAAAGATCTCAGGATAGGATTGGTCCTGAAGGCCGCCTTTGACCCTGCTCAGTCAGAGAGCTGGCCTTCTTGGGCAAGATACTACTTTGTGAGAGCCGGCACTCTGAGAGAGTACACAGGTCACTCATGTTGGCGGAAACATCCAAGTGGACTAGCGCTTCCGTCTTTTCATGAAGCACTTTGAAGAAAATTGACACAGCGATGACACCTGCAAGTGCGTCTACAATCGACTCCTAAGGATCACGGGGCATTCGCAGAAGACATCGCTGCAATTGCTCCGATCCTTCGGAAGCAACCAAGTTATGACAGTAATCTTCGAATTAGTCTCAGCACCAGTAGAGGAGAGATTATCATCGTGCTCAAAACCAATGTTCCAGTTGAAACCATGGCTATGAACTCTGCGATGCTTATTTGACCGATGTAGAGAAACACGTATGACATCCCGAGGGCGAGGAGTGAAACGAGCCAGACTAAGGCCAGAGGCCTCAACGACATTCCGCTCTTCTTTCGTTTGTCGTCTGCTTTGACTGCGCCAAGGGCGATAATAGGCGACGCGTATAGAAGCCCGAGGAGTGAACCTGAGACCAGGCCTGCCATAAGTACTCCGATCTCTGATTGTGGCTGGCAGATGTCGAACAGGGCTTGTCCGAGGCTGAGTGATCCAAGTAGTGGAGACAGTAGGACTCTTACGGCGGCTCTGGCAGTATCGCTTGCCGATATGAGTTCTGCTAGAGACGGGCTGAACGAGTAGTAGAACGCGTTGAATGCCTTCATGAACTGTGATCCCGCAAAGCTGCTCAATACGCGGCGATCTCTAAACTCTCTTAGAAACTGCACATGTGGTGAGAGCTCTGACTCGTATGCGGCTGAAGCTATGAGACATCTGCCCGGCGTTACAGCACGAGTCGTGGTTGTTGTCGCGGTGGTGGTTGCCGATGTAGTGGAGGTTGTGGTGGATACGGATGTTGAAGTTATGGTCGTTGTCGTCGTTGTGCTTGTGGAGCTGACGCTGTAGAAAGTCGTGGTTGTACTGACCGATACTGTCCAAATGTAGCTTGTCGAGGTGGCTAGGAACGTGAATATCGACATCGTATACGTGAACCCAACAGTCGTGTTTGTCGTCGTGGTCGTAGCCATCGCCGTGTAGATGAAGGACGTACTGGTTACAGGTATCCACGTGACGGTCGTGGTCCACGTGGATAGCGTAGAAGTTGTTGTGGTCGTATAGACCACCAAGGTTCCAGTTCTCGTCGTTGTTGCCGACGCAGTTGTTACAACGAACAAGAGTGGGCTCATTAGCGGGAAGAAGTCTTTGCTGTTCTTCGGACCGGAAAGCGTGTACGGAGTATCTCCGATTCCGTCGTTGTTGTTGTCGAAGCCGCTGTAGGCTGACCAGTAGTTTCCTCTCGAACCATCGTCCCATGCTATCGTTGTGCCATTGTCCCATGCTTGGATACCGGCCGGCTGTATACAGGGCAGCGAGTGAAGACCATTGTTTCTTATGTCGTTTCGATAGGTCTGGCACAGAGTCGTGACGTTTCCAAGTTTAGAGCCTACAACTATTCCTGCGAAGTCGTTGAGGTATATATCATTGAAGGTGATTCGCACGTTCCTTGCGCTCTGCATGAAGATTCCGGTGCCATTCGTGGCGGCGCTGTGTATCCTATTGTTGTAGATGGTGATGTCTTTGTTCTCGTAGTCTAGGCTTGTGTCATTGGACCTCCGCAAATATATGTTTCCTCCTGTTCCGTTTGTGGCTCTCTGATAGTTTGCATACATGATGTTTCCAGCGATCTCCAAGCTCTGAACGTGGTCCAGTCTGATCGCTGAGAGATGACAGTTGTATATCGTGTTGTCCCTGATCTTGTTGTCTATGTTCATAGAGCTTCCAATGGAACCGTTGATGACTATGCCTTCTCCCCTATTGAAAGGGGGAGAAGGAGGTCCGATCTTGTATATGGTGTTCCGCGATATCTCGTTCCTTTGGCATCCTTGCCTTAGGCAAACCGCGGACTCCGAATTCTCATAGATCTCGTTGTCAGTGATCATGTTTCCCTCAGCTGCGCTGATGAGTATGCTGGCAGAATTGTATCGTATTATGTTGAAGGTAATTATGTTGTTGAAGGAGCCGTATGCACTGATCGCTGTTCTGGCGTTCATCATATAACAGTAGCTGATGGTGCTTGGTCTGGTCGCACTGTAAAGGTAGATTCCTGCCCACTTGTTGCGATCGGTTCCGCCATCCTTCCAAGCGAATGTGATACGGTTCCCTGCTGTTCCAGAAGCTGCCAGCTTACCTCGTACCGTTAGGTTATAGTAGCCGTCGAAGTAGACTATTACCCCTGGCTCTATGGTCAGGCTCTCATCGGTTGGGATAGTGACGTCTCTCTTTACGTGAAACGGGCTGTCAATAATCCTCCAGACCCCTCTTACAATTCCGTCAGAAGGATTCACGTCAGTTCCATAAGCTATTCTTATCTGCTCAATCATGAGTGATGAAACGATAATTCCCACGGCTATTAGGATAAGCAGCCAACATCTTCTCATTGAGACAGCTCCGCGCGAGACCAATTGAGGCTATCCGTGCCCTATCCGTCGCCAAGACAGGGCTTGATTCACCGCTCTCTTGATGTCACCTTTCCTTCTGATTACGCATCTAATTCCCATAACGGGTAGTACAAATGAAACGATCCCAACTAGAGCGCCGGAAAACAGTCCTAATGCGACCACCCCAAGTTCTGGAGCAAAGCCTAGCGCATTGAAGACGGATGATGAGACTTGAAGGATATATATCAACGGGTATACTAAGGCACGGACCACCGCCGCCAGAACTGGTGACGAGGCGATTATTGAGGCAACGGTTGGGCTGAACGAGTAGTAGAACGCGTTGAAGATCTTCATGAATTGCGCCCCAGCGAAGGTCGATAGGATTTTCCTGTCTCTGAACATTCTGAGCGACTGAACTTCTGGTGCGAGCTCTGACCCGTACGCTGCTGAGGCTATTATACATGGTCGTATGGGCAGAAAGGTCGTGAAGGTTGTGGCCGTCGATGTCAAAGTCACTGTCGGCGAGTACGAGGTTGTTGTGGTCGCGCTGGCTGATGTTGTGGTTGTTGAGGTTTCCTTTGTGGTGGTAGAAGTGAGTGTCACGGTTGGAGAGTACAAGGTTGTGTTCGCCTTGGTCGTCCTCGTTGTCGGCACCGTTACCGTGGGTGAGAAGATGGTTGACACCTGTGTGGCGGTTGTTGTTGATGATGTGGTCTCTGAGAACCAAGATATGGATATCGCAGTTGCGGTCGTGAGTGTCGTGACGCTTTCCCAAGAGGTCGAAACGTATGTAGCGGTTATCGACGTAGTTGTCGATGTGGTCTCTACAGAAACCAAAGATAACGTGTAGGTTGTGGTGGTCGTCGTAAATGACGTGCTTGAGGTGTAAGTGTATGTTGTGCCCCAATAGGTTGGTGAAGTTAGGACAGTGCTTACTGTGTCGACGATGGTCGAGCTTGCGGTTGTAGCGCTGGCTGTGACCGGTGTCTTTGTTGTTGGTGTTGTCGCAACAACAGCAGTCGATGTCGATACCATCGTGGGCGATGTAGTGACGGTAAGGACGGTTGAAGATGTGGTCACAGCATAGGAAATAGAGTATACAGTGGTTGTGACTGTTGGACCTTCAGGCTGCCTCAACCTTCCTATTCTTCTTCCTCCGTACTCCGTGAACCACACATTGATTGTCCCCGCCGCCTCACTCACCACCGCTAAACCTTGGGGCTTAGCGGTTGGAGTGATGACGGAGTATTCCGTGAACGTGTTTGCAACTGGGATGTATTTTCCGATTTTATTGGCATAGTCTGAGAATTCGGTGAACCATACGTTGCTCTGTGAGTCGAGTTCGACTTCGTGAACTTCACTGTTAGGTGTAGGAACCCTGAAGATAGTTAGCGCCCATCTCGAGGTCTCATATGCGACTGGATTTAACCTGCCAATAATATTCTCGTCAGTGCCGACTCTTTGAGCAGTGAACCATACCATTCCGTCTGCATCGACCGCTAGATCCCATGGATTGAAAGGATCGATTGAGTACGCTCTGAACTGTCCTGTTTCAGGGAGGAATCTGACTATGCTTTTCCTTGAGAAGTCAGCATACCATATGTATCTCTGGGTCGGAGCCGGTCCAGTTGTGTCGAGTACGATGCCGATTGGATTCGATCCTGATATCGGAATCGGATATTCAACAAATGACGATAACCAGCTTCCCGCTATGGGAAAGCTGAACCTGCCAATCTTGCCCACTGCATACTCAGTGAACCATGTGCAATTCCGCCATCGATCATGGACTAACTTGCGTGGGCCACTTCCAAGCGTTGGAATCGCGTACTCTGCTATGTTATGCGTGTTGTTTCGCGCCACGACTCCTATCTTGTTCGCATAGGCTTCGGTGAATACTGCTGCGGTCGCCGGCCAGTCCACAGTTGTGATAGCCCACGGCTGGCTGTTGAGCGTCGGCACGGGGATCTGCCTAAGCGTGCCATCGGCATAGTTTAGGCGGCCTATATTGTTACCGGCGCTTTCTGTGAACCAAACAAGCGGTGACGTTCCGTCCACACTTAGATCCCACAAGCCCGGATTACCTGGCACGACATATTCTGTAATAGTCGCGGCTTGAGCTGGCGTAAAGAAGAGCCCTGCAAGAAATAGTGCGGAAGCCACTCCAGCGATCCTACGCACGCCACATTTGGCTAGAATGTTGCCAGAATGGCCACGCCGAGCGAATAGGCCAAGGAGTAGACACACTGTAAAGCCAGAAAGGCACACTATCGGTGACAAGCTGACTATCTCCTCCTCGGCTTCTTCCTTAGGGCTTTCAATAAGAGTACAATCGGCGAAATGTAGATCGTGCCAATCAGCGAGCTCGCCAATGTGCCCGCCAAGAGAACCATCAGTTCTGGATTCAACTGAAGCGAGTTAAACATCCATTCCGCCGAACGTAGCGAGGCGACAAGAGGATACATAAAGACTCTGGTGATCGCTTGGAGCGCCGGACTTGCCCCTGTCAGCTCTGCAACTTTCGGGCTGAATGAGTAGTAGAAGGCGTTGAAGACGCGCATGAACTGAGCGCCGGCGAGTGTTGACAATACTGCTCGATCTCTGAACATTCTGAGGAACTGTACTTCTGGAGCAAGCTGCGAACCATACGCAACAGATGCAATCACACATGGGCGGGTGACCCCGACCGTTGTTGTTGTCACGGTTGTCGTTGCGAGAATTGAGGTGCTGACCGAGGTCGTAGGAGTAACAGAGGTACGGACGGAAATCAATGTGACCGTTGGTGAGAACGTCGTCGTCGCTATGAATGACGTGTTCCCTAGTATGACAGTGACAGTCGGGTAGTTTAAGGTCGATGTTGCGGTGACCGTAGTCGTTGTTGATGAAGTTGAAACAATGACAATCGTATTTGTTCTTGAGGTTGTCGAAGTGGTTGGTTGAACCATCCAAGATGTGAAAGTGGCGGTTGTGGAAGTAGTGGTAGGAAGCGTTGAGACGCTTACGATTGTCTGTGTCGCGGTGGTGGTTGTAGTCGTCGTGGTATATGAGGTTGACCAGGACGTCATCGTATAACTGTAGATGCTCGTGGTTGTCAACTGGAGCATACTGCTTGTGAAGGTGTACGTCGATGTTACGAGTGTCGCAGAAGCGGCCGCCGAGCCTATCGTGTTGATCGCGGCGACGATAGAAGCTGCCGAAGAATTGGTGTAGGCTCTGCTTGTCGTCATGGTCCGACTCGTCATCACAGCTGAGGATATTGTTCCAACTGTTGTGGTTGTGACGAGCGGGGGCGCGGACCAGCCGTATATCGATCCAACTTTCTGAGCAAACGGCTCAGTAAACCACACTGTTCCATAGGGTCCCGAGACCGCCACGCCATGAGGCCTTCCGCCTACAGAGATAATGGGGTATTCAAAGAAGACATTTAGCCCAGGATCGTATCTTGACACTCTGTCACTACTATATTCTGTAAACCAGACATTCAGTACTGTGAATGGCGGGATGGTCGTTGCTTCAATGGCCAGTTCGCGGGGTTCTGAGTTAGGAGTTGGAACCGCAAAGGTCACGTATTCGCCTGAGACAGGGTTCAGTCTACCTATGCAGTTTCTCTTACTCTCGGTGACCCACACGAATCCATTCGGGTCTACTCCGATTCCCCACAAGCCGCTGTCAGGCGTTGTCGCGTAGTGTCTGAACAAGGCTGTGCCGTTCTCCAACAGCTTGATCGAGCTAATTCGATTAGTCCCGTATTCTGTGAACCAGATCGAATAGTCCATTGGACTCATGGCGATACAGAGGGGCTGAGTATTCACTCCGGGCGTCGGGTAAGGTACTGAGTAGAACGAGAACCTCACATTAGTCGCGCCGTGAGTTTCGTTGCCGTATAGGTGGCCGATACGGTTTCTACCCCACTCAGTGAACCAGACATCATACCTTGGGGTCTTCCCGTTCGACATCTTCGTTATGTTCATCGTTATGCCTCGAGGCCTCGCTTGGAATTGGTCGGGGAGACCCCATTCGTAGAACTTCTGTTCTGACGGTGCGTACCGAGCTATCTTACCGTGTGTTTCCTCGGTTACCCAGATGTCTTCGTGATCTTTACTGGCAGTTATTCCCCAAGGGATGGCGCCAACTGTCGGTATGTCCATTTGATAGAAGGGGACAGATACCTTGGCTATCCTGTTGGCGCCCTGCTCGGTGATCCACACGGCGCCGTCCTTGTCTATGGCTATTCCCCAAGGAACGGGCGTGCCTGTCAGTCCATACTCGTAGACGATCACTGCCCTAGCTGGGGTCAGCAATAGTCCAGCTAGGCTTACCAGACAGATCAACGCGAGAAGTGCTCGCACTCGGATGTGCGTGCTCCTATCGCGCTTGTGAGAAAGGAAGAGAGCGATCGCGCCTGCGTTGAGGAGTACAAGCCAAGTCGCTGCCCACAAGCAAACCACACGCGCGATCCTTCAGTTCTCCTCGCGTCTTCTCCCAAGTCTCCTTGAACATAGGCTTGCTATGGTTGCGAGCGGAGTGACGTAGACTACCCCGATCAGCGCCGATGCCGCAACTCCAGAGGCTGCTATGGCGAACTCCGATGTGGAGCTGAACACACCGAATACCGTTGACGCTGACCGAAGCACTACTACCAACGGATAAAGAAGTACCTTCACAGCCTCTCGCAGGATCTGATACTGAGTGACCGATGAGGCTACCGCCGGGCTGAACGAGTAGTAGAATGCGTTGAAGATCCTCATGAAGGAACTGCCCGCGAATGTTGCTTCAACGGATTGGTCTCTGAACCCTCTGAGGAACTGCACTTCGGGCTCCAGTTCTGATCCGTAAGCCGCCGAGGCGATTAAGCATCGGCGCACAGTGGGCGTGACAGTGACAGTCGTCAGATAGGTCGTGATAGACGTTGATGTGGATGTTCCCGTTGTATAGGTCGTTGTCGTGCTGAAGCTGGAAGAGGTTGAAGTCCAAGATGTAACAACCATGCTTGTGATGGTTGGTGAAAATGTCGTCGTAGGATAGGTTACAGTCGTAGTCGAGGAGGAGGTCTCAGTAGTTGTCGATGTGGTCGTTGTGGATGTGGTTGTCGTCGTTGTAGATGTCTCTGTCGTTGTTGAGGCCTGCGAAGTTGTAGTTGTGGTCGTCGTAGTGGTTATGGTTGTACTCGTTGATGTCTGCGTACTCGTTGTTGTCGAGCTAGTGTATAAAATCGATTTGGTTTCAGTGATTGTAGAACTCGTTATCGACCAAGCTGTTGCAGTGGAGGTGGTGTAGGCGGTTGCGATAGACGGGGACGTTGGAGATATAGTAGTTCTCGCCGAAACCGTTGCAGCTGCCGTTGATGTCGGAGACGCATGGCTTATCCAGTCCACAGTCGTAGTCTTCGTGTCTACTCCTCCGGCCATCCACGCCGGTTGGAACACCCTTCCAAGCCTGTTTGTCTGCGCCTCAGTGAACACTATCGTGTCAGAGGAATGTATGCAGATTCCGTATGGTTGGCTTCCAGGAGTCGGAGTCGGATACTCATGGAAGTTGCCAGTTCCAGGAACGAACTTTCCTATCTTCGATGTGGCGAACTCCGTAAACCAGACGTTACGGTCTTGGTCAACTACTATTTGGCTAGGGCTCGATCCACCTGTCGGTATCACCCAGCTAACCGTCTCGTTCCTCCACCAGTTCAGACGGCAAATCATGTTGGTTCCGATCGACGTGAACCATACGAATCCGTCTTGGTCGAACGTTACTCCGTTCGGTGAGGACGGGACTACGTAGCCTGTGAACTCTCCCTTCCAAGGATTGAAGCGTACTACGTGGTACGATCCGATAGCGGTGAACCAGACTATCCCGTCGCTATCTACCGTTAGGTGATGCGGTCCGCTGATCCCCGGCGGGATTGGATACTCGGTCATCTGCCATCCAACTCCCCCTAAGTACGTTAGCTTTCCAATTCGATTAACCATGAACTCCGTGAACCATACAGTTAGCCTAGGCCTGTCAATTGCAATATCGCGAGGTTCTGCTGCGGCCGTGGTCGTTCGCCACTCCACGAACTCTCCGCTGATTGGATTTAGCCTGCCGATCTTGCTTCCGACTGACTCAGCAAACCAGACAAATGTGCCTGTGTCTGTGTATATCTCTGGCCCCAACGCGATGCCCCAAGGATTGGATCCTTGGGTTGGAATCGCCCACTCTGTGAATTTCCCTGCACCCCATTCGACAAGTCCGATCCGGTTGCTCATCTGCGCCGTGTAGAACGCACGGTTCGCCGAAACGTCGCAGGCAACCTCCCACGGACGTGCCGGGCCAGTCGAATGCCAGTACTCAGCGATCACAGCAGCGCTAACAGGAGTGATCAGCAGCCCGATAAGGAATGCTGATGAGGCTAATAGGCTCAGTCCTCTAAACCACATCTTGGATCTCGGACACTTCAACCAACCCGTCGCAAATAGAACTAGGAACATGCACACGTTGAAGCCTATGAAGCCGACCATGCTCTCCAAATCAAACACCTCCTGAAGCTATCACCCTTCTGCGAAAAGCCTTCAGCAGAATCACAATTGGTGAAACATATGCTACACTGACCAGGGCACTCGCAAGGATCCCCGCAACCATGACCATCAACTCTGGCGCCTGCGGACAGAGCTGATAGACTGATGCCGTTACGCGAAGTGAGGCGACTAGCGGATAAATGAGAACTCGGACGATAGCTTGGAGAGTCGGATTCCCAGCTACTATCTCCGCTACATTCGGACTGAAGGAGTAGTAGAACGCGTTGAAAGCCTTCATGAACTGGGCGCCAGCGAATGTTGACATTACCGCTCTATTTCTGAACTCTCTAAGGAGCTGGACTTCTGGAGCAAACTGCGAGCCATACGCCGCAGACGCAATGACGCAGGCCCTTGAAGGAGGAGTAGCAGTTACAGTCACAGACGTGATAAGTGTCGTCGTCTGAAGGATCACTGACGTTACAGATAAGGTTGGAGTTGTTGTGGTGGTCGTCGTTGTTAGGTAAGTTGAAGTTGTACTCATGGTTGTCGGGGTAGTTATCGTAGGCGAGTAACTTGTGGATGTGTAGGTGGTACCTGTCGTTGTTGTTGTACTCGTCGTAGTCAGGGATGTAGTCGTTGAAGTTGAGGTTGGCGTCGTGGTAGTAAGCGTTGTTGACGTTGTGGTTGTCACTGATGTACTGGTCGATGTTGTGGTTGTTATGGAGGTCGATGTTGTTGTCTTCGTCCATGTACTCGTCGTCGATGTTTCAAGAATTGTGAGTATATCAGGTAGAGTCACTGTTGCGTCGGCTACTGATGTTGTGGCTCTAGTGGCTGTCACCACCGCGGCGGCAGGGATTACCGTTAAGCTTGCCGTCGCTCCCGTTGACAGCGTTGTTGCTGAGGACGTCGTTGTACTTGCAGAGGATACCCATCCAACTGAGGTTGCTGTCCAAGGACCAAGAAGGAGCGCTATCTTCCCGATCTTGTTTGCAACTTCCTCCGCAAAGAAAACGTTGATTTTGCCCACGTGGTCGGGATGCACACCGGGCCCTACGGTACCAGACCAAAGTCTTGGTGTGACAGCTATTCCATGGGGCTTGGAGCTGTCCGTCGGGATCACAAACTCCTGAAACACGTTGAATCCAGGGATGTATCTTCCGATTCTGTTGGAGGCGCTCTCCGTGAACCATATGCACCGATCTGTGTCGTTTGCCAAGTAAAGAGGCTCGTTCCCTGGAGAATGAACTGGAAGAGGTATCTCAGTTATGATTCCTGTCCAGGGGTTGAGTTTTCCTAGCCTGTCTCCAAGTTTCTGCGTGAACCAAACAAATGCTTCTTGATCAACAACTATTCCCCAAGGAGTGCCACGAGTTGAATATTCATCGATACGCCCCGTCTGGCTGTTCAATCTTCCAATCTTGTTTGCTGCCTGCATGGTAAACCATACATAGGTGTGCTTCCCTACCTGTGGACCTGTTCCAGTCACCGTCCAGTAGTTTGGATCGACCGAGATGTCCGTGGGATAACTCTCAGGGGTTGGTAGACTGT
>Ga0209314_10001052_pt1 | contig 12476 bp, 13 predicted proteins | sample I19B2metaG_FD_184146 | JGI IMG/M metagenome (GOLD analysis project Ga0209314, IMG submission 184146) | Lake sediment bacterial and archeal communities from Gulf of Boni, Indonesia to study Microbial Dark Matter (Phase II) - ​I19B2 metaG... | ecosystem: Environmental > Aquatic > Freshwater >...
CCGCAGCTGCTTGAAATTTTCTTTCCTGAAATCGCTTAAATGGGGAAGGGGAATCTCGCAGAGAGCGATGAAATACTCAATCTCCACCATCAGCCGGTACCTGATTAGTCCGAATTCCGAAAAATAGAGGTGAAGCTCATCGACCTTGCTTCTGTATCGTCCGTCAAGGGGCGAAATGGCTGTCAGGGAATTTAATTCCATTATTAACAAGAATGAGTTTTCAGTTGTTATATCATTACATGCAAAAATACTATTTTAGATGTTTGAAAAAAATGGTAATGGATAAAATCAGGATTTCGGCAGTTAAATATGCCAATACTTATCCATTTATTTATGGATTGAAGGAAAGCGGTTTTGAGAAACAGATAATACTTGAGACTGACCATCCTGCAGATTGTGCGGCAAAACTAATAAGTAACAGGGCTGACATAGGACTTATCCCGGTTGCATCACTACTTCAACTTGAAGAATATCACATAATAAGCGACTACTGTATAGGCTCAAACGGAAATGTAAGAACGGTTATGCTTCTGCGAAACTGTTCATTTGAAGAACTTGATACTATCTATCTGGATTACAGATCAAGAACATCGGTCAAACTTGTACAGGTGCTCGCCATGAACTGGTGGAAAAGAAAATTCAACTGGAAAAACACTGCGGAAGGATTTGATATTCTGAATATTAAATGCAATGAAGCAGTAGTACTAATCGGAGATCAGTGCTTCGAATATGAGAAGTCCTTCAGATATGGCATAGATCTTTCAATGGAATGGAAAAAATTCACAGGACTGCCCTTTGTCTTTGCCTGCTGGGTTTCCAATAAGATTATTAACCCTGAATTTCTGGCTGATTTCAATTCAGCTCTGAAAGCAGGACTCTCCGATATTGATTCTGTCGTTGATAGCATTGGCAATTCCGGAGCAATTACAGGTCCTGTTCTGAAAGAATATCTATCTGAAAATATTGACTTTATCCTTGATGAAGAAAAGAAAAAAGGGATTGATCTGTTCCTTTCACTGGTGAAAAAATTGGATTTTTGAATATTGGATTACTTGTTTTTAATTAACTTTGGGTCTGAACCTTTTTATTAACTATTTAAACGAATTAAAATATGGACACCATGGCAAAAACAATCACATTTAATGAACTGCGTAAGATCAAAGACCAGTTACCCTCCGGTAGTATGAGGAGGATTGCGGAGAAACTGAATCTTGAAGAAGAAACAGTAAGAAACTACTTCGGAGGGAGAAATTTTGACAAGGGACAAAGCGTCGGTATCCATTTTGAACAGGGACCTGGAGGGGGTATTGTTACATTTGATGATACAACAATCCTTGATCTGGCTCAGGCTATGATTAAAGATTAACCAGGTTACTTATGCCTGTTCAAAAGCAAAAGGCGAAGTCTTTTGCTTTTTTTATTTTAATAAAGAACCATGACCAAAGGCAATCTGTATAAAACAATTCAGGCTGTTGAGAAATCACATAAACAGGCTATTGAAACATTTTTTCTTAATACTTATCCGTCAAACCACCTCATTTCCCATGGACTGGAACATCACCGAAGGGTGTGGGAATATGCAAAAGAGATTATACGTGATTCTGATATTAAAATCAGAGCCGAAAAGCACTTCATTGAGGAACTTATAATTGCCTGCTTCTTTCACGACATTGGTATGGCAATAAATCACGGAATTAACCATGGTGATACAAGCCGGAAAAAAACAATTGAATTCCTGGAAACAACGGGGATGAATCCTGCTGATTATATTGATGCACTCAAAGCCATTGAATATCATGATGATAAAGAATATATTTTTCAGCCGGGGGATAATAAAGTACTTGAGATCCTGTCTGTTGCCGATGATCTTGATGCTTTCGGAATAACCGGTATCTACAGGTATGCTGAAATATACCTTAAACGTGGGATCTCATTCAGGGAAATTGGATCCAGGATCAATAAAAATGCCCTGTTCAGATTTGAAAATATTGAAAAAAAAACATGGCTGTCAGTGGAATTTCTGCAAAGACAAAGAGAGCGATATAACTATCTGATCAACTTCTTCAGGAATTACAATTCTCAGTTGGAATCCTATAACTTCAACTCTGAAAAACCTGCCGGACCCTGTGGAGTAATTCAGATATTGTCTGGATCAGATGAACCCGATTTTACAAAACATACAGAAACTTATTATAATGATCTGTTTATTTCAGATTTCTTTATCAAACTGACTGCCGAAAAGGATTGAATGGTAGGAGTATATACATAGTGAACTATATGTATAAATACTGACATTTTTAGAGCATAAAAGCCATTGAATCATACTATTCATCAGGTTAATTTTGCGACATATAAATTCGGAAATATATGCTCGATGTTTTAATCAACCAGACTGAGAAGCATTCTGCTTCAGAAAATGTAAAAAAGATAAGTGACAGAGCCGATAAACCTATCAAAAGCGTTATGAAAGCAATTTCATGGCGGATAGTCGGAACAATAGATACCATGGTAGTAAGCTATTTCATCACAGGAAAGCTGACAATGGCTGTAACGATCGGGAGTGTTGAAGTATTTACTAAAATTATGCTTTATTATCTTCACGAAAGGGTATGGGCACATATACACAGGATAAATTTCAGATTCTGGAAACGATCAAATAAAGATATATATGAAATTCAAGGAGTTGAAAGACCAGCTTAAAGGAAAATCGGTTGACGAAAGCCTGAAGGAGCTTGTATCTCTTTTTCCCGGCAAAGTCATATTTACATCAAGTTTTGGAATTGAAGATCAGGCAATTACACATAAAATTTTCAGCAATAATCTAGACATAAAAGTAGTAACGCTTGATACCGGAAGACTTTTCCCCGAGACATACGAGGTTTATTCACAGACTATCCTGAAGTTCCGGAAAACAATACACACATATTTCCCCGATTATCTTTCTGTTGAAAAGCTTGTTACTGAAAAAGGTCCTTTCAGTTTCTTCGATTCTGTCGAAAACAGAAAGGAATGTTGCAAAATCCGGAAGGTAATACCTCTTACAAGGGCTCTGGCAGGCATGAAAGTGTGGATATCAGGGATAAGAGCTGATCAGTCGGGCAACAGGAGTCAGATGGAGTGGCTTGAATGTGATGAAGATAAAGGACTTTTTAAGTTTTATCCCATATTCTCATGGTCATACCAGGACGTCAGGAAATATGTTAAGGAAAATAATATTCCCTATAATTCACTCCATGATAAAGGCTTTGTAAGCATTGGTTGTGAACCATGTACTAGGGCAATAGAACCCGGTGAAGACTTCAGAGCAGGTCGCTGGTGGTGGGAGAATGACGGTTCAAAGGAATGCGGGTGTCACGTAAAATAATACATCACTAAAATATTATGAAGAATCCGTTGCACATTAATGATGAACACCTTAAAGAACTTGAGAGTGAGGCTATTTTTGTTATGAGGGAGGTGGCAGCTCAGTTCGAAAACAAGGCTCTGCTCTTCTCTGGTGGCAAGGATTCAATTGTACTTGTTCATCTTGCAAGAAAAGCATTCTGGCCTGCAAAAATACCATTCACTCTGTTGCATATCGATACCGGCCATAATTTTGAGGAGACTCTCATTTTCAGAGATAACCTGGCAAAAGAATTCGGATGCGACCTTATTGTGGCAAAAGTACAGGATTCAATAGATAAAGGAAGGGTTGTTGAGGAACAGGGTATAAATGCAAGCAGGAATAAGGCACAGTCAGTTACACTTCTCGATGCAATAGAAGAATATCGTCTGGATGTCGCAATCGGAGGTGGCAGACGTGATGAAGAAAAGGCAAGGGCAAAGGAAAGATTCTTCTCCCACAGGAATGAATTTGGCCAGTGGGATCCGAAGAATCAGCGTCCTGAACTCTGGAATATCTTCAATGGCAGGAAACACATGGGTGAGCATTTCAGGGTATTCCCTATCAGCAACTGGACAGAACTTGACGTCTGGCAGTATATCCTGCATGAGAATATTAAATTACCTGATCTCTACTACACCCACCGGCGCAAGATCTTCAGCCGTAACGGCACATATCTGGCATGGGCTCCGTTCATGCAGCTTAAGCCTACAGAAGAGGTATTTGAAGCTGATGTTCGCTGTCGTACCATTGGTGATATTACCTGTACCGGTGTCACTCTGTCGAAAGCGCAGTCACTTGAAGAAATAATAACCGAAATAGCCGCAACACGGGTGACTGAACGCGGAGGGCGTTATGACGATAAAAGATCAGAAGCCGCAATGGAAGACAGAAAGAAGGAAGGGTATTTTTAAAAGGCGACAGGCGACAGGCGACAGAAAGAATTATGAACCAGAATTAATCAATACTACTTGCCGGTAGCCGGTAGCCGGTAGCCGGTAGCCGGATGCCGGGTTATTATTGCACAGATAAAACGATAAAACATATTATGCTAATCGATCCGAAAGAAAAAAGCAAAAGTCTGTTAAGGTTTACTACAGCCGGAAGCGTTGATGATGGGAAGAGTACACTGATCGGAAGGCTGCTGTATGACAGCAAATCTATCTTCGAGGATCAGATGGATCATATTGTTCAGTCAGGCAAAAGGCTCGGGAGAGAAGAGCTTGACCTTTCTCTGCTTACTGACGGACTAAGAGCAGAACGTGAACAGGGAATCACTATCGATGTTGCCTACAGGTATTTTGCAACTCCTGCCAGAAAGTTTATTATAGCCGATACTCCGGGCCATATCCAGTATACACGCAATATGGTCACAGGGGCAAGTACTGTTGATCTTGCAGTCATACTTATCGATTCAAGGAAAGGTGTCCTTGAACAGACAATCAGACACTCATTCATAGCTTCCCTGCTCGACATACGACATATCGTCTTTTGTATAAACAAGATGGATATGATAAACTGGTCACAGGAAGGATTTGAAAAAATCGTAGCTGACCTTGGGAAACTGGTAAAAAAACTTGACATCCGTGATCCGCATTATCTGCCAATAAGTGCCAAATACGGAGACAATGTGGTTGACAAGTCTGACAATATGCCATGGTACAGTGGAAAAACATTTCTTCACCTGATTGAAACTATAGATATTGAAAAGAACAAGAATCCGGAGAACAAGCGTTTTCCTGTTCAGACAATAATACGCCCGCATACAAAAGAATATCACGATTACCGTGGATATGCAGGAAGAGTTGCCGGCGGCGTTTTCAGACCTGGTGATGAGGTAATAGTCCTTCCTTCAATGCTTAAGTCAAGAATAAAAAGCATTGATATGTTCGGAAAGACCCTGTCGGAAAGTATCGCCGGTGATTCAGTAGCCATATCACTTGAAGATCAGATTGATATCAGCCGCGGTGATATGATTGTGGCCCCTGATGATCTTCCTGCAATAAGTCAGGATATTAATATGATGGTCTGCTGGTTCAACGAACAACCTCTGAAAAATGGAGGAAAATATCTTATCCGCATAAACAGCAACGAAGCCGGATGCATTATAAAGAAAGTCAATTACAGACTCAATATAAACACACTGGAAAAAGATACCGAAAACACAGCCGTGCAGATGAATGATATCGCTGATATCACAATAAAAACTTCAAAACCGATATTCTTCGATTCATATAAAAAGAATAACATCACCGGCAGTATGATCCTCATTGACGAAGGAACCAACGAAACGGTAGCTGCGGGTATGATTGTGTAGATTGTCTTGCTTTGTCAGCCGAAGCCTTGGCGAAGGCTTGCGGTCATGCGGTCGAGCAGTCCTGAGGGCTCATTCTGAGAAACTTTCTGAAGTATATTATTGAGTAATGGATCATATAAACAAATCATTATTATAGTTGTTTTATAATTGATTGTTTTAATCAAAATAGTTACATCTTAACCTGGACAAAAATGGAAAAATTAGATATCCTCAAAAACTACCTCAAAAAGTTTAATAATCCGGTCATTGCATTTTCAGGCGGTGTTGACAGTACTTTTCTGGCACGAGTTGCAAAAGATGTTTACAGTGACAGACTTCTTTTGATAACTGCCACTTCAAGTACAATACCCTTTTATGAGCTTGAGGAAGCCGAAGCTCTGGCAGGAATGATGGGCATCCGGCACAGGATCATAATTTCGGAGGAAATAGATATTCCGGGATATGTAAATAATCCTCCTGACAGGTGTTATTTCTGCAAAAGTGAACTCTTCGGAAAGATCACCTACATTGCTGAAAAGGAGGGATTTGATGCCGTATTTGACGGCAGTAATGCGGAGGATATGAAGGACTACAGGCCAGGCTTAAAGGCAAAAAAAGAAAAAGGGGTCATCTCTCCTCTTGCCGAGACTGGCTTTACAAAAGCGGATATCAGAAAGTATTCTGCAGAATTTAACCTTCCAACTACCAATAAACAGTCCTATGCATGTCTTGCTTCCAGGATACCTTACGGGGAAAAAATAACGGTGGAAAAACTTGACAGGCTTGCCAGATCGGAATATAAATTGCGGGAACTTGGATTCAGCCAGTTTCGTATCAGGAGTCATGAAAACCTGGCAAGGCTGGAATTTATTCCTGCTGAAATTGACAGAGCCTGGATTTTAAGGGAGAAGCTGACAGAGATATGTAAACAATCAGGTTTCAGCTATGTTACTATAGACCTTGTGGGCTACAGAAGCGGCTCAATGAATGAGGTTTTATCAGAATCAGAAAGAAAAGCAGTGTAGTCTATTCTCAGATTCTTTCTAAATTTGATAACTAAAAGTTAAACAGATTAAAACTAAATTCCTCATTAATAATGAAATTTGAAACAAAAGCTATCTGGGTTGGCCAGGAGGCTGACAAAGCAACAGGGGCAACTATTGTTCCCATTTATCAGACTTCCACATTCACTCAGGAAGAGGTTAACAAGCATAAAGGATATGAATATTCCAGGGTCGCAAATCCTACCCGGTCGGCGCTTGATAAATGTCTTGCTTCACTTGAGGAGGGTAAGTATGGACTGAGCTTTGCCTCAGGGCTGGCTGCCGAGCATGCAATTTTAACCCTTCTGAGGCCTGGTGATCATGTTATTGTACCGGAAGATATGTACGGTGGCACATACAGAATAATAAAGGAATTCCTTGAACCTTTTAATATTAAATTCTCATTTACTGACTTTACAGATATTGAAAGTATAAGTGATGCATTTTGTTCTTCCACTAAAATGGTCTGGATAGAAACTCCTACCAATCCAACCCTCAAAATATTTGATATTGAAGAGATTTCAAAACTCAGTCACACAAAAAAAGCAATTGTGGTTGTTGATAATACTTTTGCATCACCCTACTTCCAGAAGCCACTATTATGCGGTGCAGATATTGTTGTTCACAGTACAACCAAATATATAAACGGACACTCTGATATTATTGGTGGTGCCATTGTCCTGAACAATGAGGATATGTACAAGAAAATACTTCTCGCACAAAAGTCAATTGGTGCTGTACCCTCTCCTTTTGATTCCTGGCTCACCTTAAGAGGACTGAAAACACTTGCAGTAAGGATGCAGCAGCATGAAAAAAATGCATTTCAGGTAGCACGATTTCTGGAGAAACACCCAAATGTGGAAAGAGTATTCTTCCCGGGATTTGAGAGTCATCCCGGTCATGATATTGCGAAGAAGCAGATGTCTGGTTTCGGAGGTGTTGTTTCATTCAGGATTAAGGGCGGTCTCAAAGAAGCAAATGATTTTTTCAGGAAGCTTAAGATCTTCCAGCTGGCTGACAGTCTTGGCGGAGTGGAATCGCTCGCGAACTATTCTGCCCTGATGACTCATGATTATTTTCCTGAACAGCTGAGAAAGAAAATCGGGGTTACAGACAATCTGATCAGGCTCTCAATAGGAATTGAACACATTGACGACCTGTTGGCAGATCTTAAAAGTGCACTTCAGAAATAGCTTCGGAAATTATTCAGACTGTTAACACTTATAAATGAGCCCATCTTTTAAAAAACACAGGCTAATTATAGCTGACTGTCAGTTTCTTATCACAGAATCACTTAAAGCTATTCTGACTGATGAAGGATCATTTATTGTTGAAGCAGTTGTTGCCGGGAAAAATGAAATTCAAAAAGCATTAGAGAAAAGTGAAGTATCCATTTTAATAATAGATCCCTCTTTCATTGATCTTAATTCTTTTTCAGAAATAAAGGAAATCAGGTATAATTATCCTGAACTCAGGTTTATTGTCCTTACGAATAGTCTCAGCAAATCCGAATTGTACGAATTAAACAGCCTGGGAATTACAAATATTATACTTAAATCAAGTGACAAAGAAGAGATATTTGAAGCTCTCAATGCCTCTGTTAAGGGGAAAAAATATTATTCCAGTGAGCTACTGGAAATTCTGTTCGAAATAAAAGAAAAAACAAATTCAGGTGAGGAACCAGGACAACTTACACCTTCTGAAATAGAAATTGTACGGCTCATATCCGAAGGACTTACAACAAAAGAAATTGCTTCCAGGAAATATATCAGCTTTCATACAGTGATCACTCACCGAAAAAACATCTTTAGAAAGCTTGGAGTATCAAATGTTTCTGAACTTATCATGTATGCCATTAAGTCAGGATGGATTAATATGATCGAATACCATATTTAATCTCCATACCACATTTGTGGTATATAAAATGCCACAAAATGGGGATTTCCCGGGCAGATTTGTTGATCAATCTTTGTGTCTCAATTTAACATTAAAATTTATGGCACAGGAAAATCTACATTTTGATACTCTTCAATTGCATGCAGGACAGGTAGTTGACCCGACAACTAAATCAAGGGCAGTACCTATTTACCAGACAACTTCTTATGTTTTTAATGATTCCGAACATGCAGCTAACCTCTTCGGACTTAAAGAATTTGGCAATATTTATACACGCCTGATGAATCCGACAACGGACGTATTTGAGAAAAGGATTGCAGCATTGGAAGGCGGAGTTGCGGCACTTGCAACATCATCGGGTCAGGCAGCCCAATTTATTGCAATTACAAATATATTAGGGGCAGGAGATAATCTTGTTTCTACATCTTATCTGTATGGTGGTACATATAATCAGTTTAAGGTACAATTTAAGAGACTTGGTATTGGAGTTAAATTCGTTGACGGAGATAAACCAGCTGATTTTGAAAAGCTTATTGATGATAAAACAAAGGCAATTTACCTTGAAACAATAGGTAATCCAAGATTCAATATACCTGATTTTAATGCGATAGCATCAGTTGCGCAAAAACACAATATCCCTCTTATTGTTGACAATACATTTGGCGCAGCAGGCTATTTGTTCAGACCTATTGAACACGGGGCAAATATTGTAGTTGAGTCGGCTACCAAGTGGATTGGAGGACATGGTACAAGCATAGGAGGTGTAATAGTTGATGCAGGTAATTTCAACTGGGCAAACGGAAAATTTCCTCAGTTCACAGAGCCATCAGAAGGCTACCATGGACTTAAATTCTGGGATGTCTTCGGTGCACCCGGACCATTTGGCAATATAGCATTCATAATTCGTGCCCGTGTTGAAGGTCTGAGAGACTATGGATCATCCTTAAGTCCTTTCAATTCATTCCTTCTTTTATTGGGACTTGAAACACTCTCTCTGCGCGTACAGAAACATGTTGACAATGCCTTAGGATTGGCACAGTGGCTGTCAAAACATCCAAAAATAGAATATGTTGAGTACCCCGGACTCGAATCCAGTCCATACCATGCACTGGCAGTAAAATACCTGAAAAACGGTTATGGAGGAGTTCTATCATTTAAGGTTAAAGCCGGCAAGGAAGCTGCTGATAAGCTTGTAAACAACTTGAAACTGATCAGCCATCTTGCAAATGTGGGTGATGCAAAAACACTTATAATTCATCCCGCTTCAACAACACATCAGCAACTTTCTGAAAAAGAACAATTGAGCACAGGTGTGGTCCCCGGAGTATTAAGGTTATCTGTTGGAATTGAAAACATACTGGATATTAAATATGACCTTGAACAGGCTCTTAACATTTTGTAAAATAATATGATTCAAAGAATTTTTATCAGGTTTGGCTGGTTTGTTTCTTAATGTACAACACTTTAAGTCAGGGAAGTGTTGTACATTTGCATTTCATTGAAACATAATCAGGTATGTCAGAATTCATCATTCCGAATCAAAAAACTGTCGAAAAAACAATCAAATCAATATTTGAGTTGCTTTTTCCTGAAACACACTCATTTACAAATGAGGAGATTGAATGTAACCGTAAAAACCTTCAGGCTCAAATAAGTCAGATCCTGGCTGGACTGACAGATAATAATGAAGAGGTTACACAGCGGTTTTTCAATAATCTTGATTCAATCAAGAAAATATTACTTAAAGATGCTGATTTCATACTTGAATCAGACCCTGCAGCAACCCAGCGGATTGAAGTGATTGCCATTTATCCGGGATTCTATGCGATTTTCTGTTACCGGATTGCCAATTTCCTTAAGAAACTATCAGTCCAGCTTTTTCCAAGGATGATAACTGAATATGCACACAGGGTGACCGGTATTGATATTCACCCCGGTGCTTCAATCGGAATTCCATTCTCAATAGATCATGGTACAGGTATCGTTATAGGAGAAACTGCAATTATCGGAAACAATGTTAAGCTTTACCAGGGAGTTACACTCGGAGCTTTAAGTGTTGACAAGACCAAAGCCTCAACAAAGAGACACCCGACAATAGAAGACAACGTTATATTATATGCCGGATGTACTATTCTGGGTGGAGATACGATTGTCGGCAGAAACAGCATTATCGGAGGAAACGTCTGGCTCACAGAGAGTATTGCACCTTTCTCAGTTGTATATCATAAAAGCGAGATAGTTATCAGAAACCAGAACGGTTACCAGGAGCCAATAAATTTTATAATCTGAAAATAAAACGATATGAAAGTAAACTCAATTCTTGAAACAATAGGCAACACGCCTCATCTTAAAGTCAACAGACTGTTTGGCAAAGATCATTCTGTATGGATTAAACTTGAAAAAACAAATCCCGGGGCCAGCATTAAGGACAGGATAGCACTGTCTATGGTGGAAGACGCTGAAAAAAAAGGGCTCCTGAAACCTCATAGTGTAATAATTGAACCCACATCCGGAAATACCGGTATCGGACTGGCCCTGGTGGCAGCTGTAAAAAACTACAGGCTAATTCTTGTTATGCCTGAATCGATGTCGGTAGAACGAAGGAAGATCATGAGTTCATACGGTGCTGAATTTGTTCTTACTCCACGTGAAAAGGGAATGAAGGGAGCTATCGAAAAAGCCAGGGAACTGATTGCAGAGACAAAAGATTCATGGATGCCTATGCAGTTTGATAATCCTGCAAACACAGAAATACATAAAAGAGCCACAGCACAGGAAATTATTAATGATTTCCCTGAAGGTCTTGATTACCTGATTACAGGTGTTGGCACCGGCGGACATATTACCGGAGTTGCTGAGGTACTGAAAGCAAAATTCCCAAAACTGAAGGTATATGCTGTTGAACCCGAACTTTCTCCTGTACTCAGCGGAGGATCGCCATCACCTCATCCAATACAGGGTATCGGGGCCGGATTTGTTCCTTCAATTCTCAATACTAAGATCCTTGACGGCATAATTAAGGTAAGTAAGGATGATGCATTCAGCTTTGCACAGAGAGCTGCAAAGGAAGAAGGTCTTTTTGCCGGGATATCATCAGGGGCCTCACTTGCAGCTGTCAGCCAGAAACTTAAGGATATTCCTGATGGTTCAAAAATCCTCACCTTCTGCTATGATACAGGTGAGAGATACCTATCAATCGAAGGATTATTTTAATTTCTTATTTTTTTACCACAGAGGACACAAAGGTCTCACAAAGAACACAAAGATAAAGCCTTGATTATTATTTCTTTGTGATCTCTGTGTTTATTCTTTGTGACCTCTGTGGTTAATAATTTTAATTTGAAGGAAAATCATTCCTCAAACAAATGCAACTGCCTGTCAGCATTATCCTCGGTAATCAGATTTGATACGGTGACTCCCATCAGCCGAATCCTCTCCCCTTCCAGGTCCATTGATTTGCGAATTGCAGTGACCTCCCGGTGAAGAGTGTTAAAATCATTAATATAGGTATTAATGGTATGACTCCTGGTTATCTGTCTGAAATCAGAAAACTTAATCTTGACAGTTATTGTCCTTCCTGTGGTCTGTGCATGTTCAAGCCTCTCCATAAGCTCTTTTTCAAGCTTGTAGAGTTCAGCCACAATCTCAAATCTCGTTGTAAGGTCCTTGCTGTAAGTAATCTCGGTGCCTACCGATTTTCTCTCCTGGTCAGGTTCAACCGGCCTTTCATCTATCCCCCTGGCGATATCGAAGAAAAATTCACCTGCTTTTCCAAAGTTCCTGATAAGTGACTCCATATCCCATTGTCGCAGGTCAAAGCCGGTGTGTATTCCAAGCTTATGCATTTTTACAGCAGTAA
>Ga0209314_10001055_pt1 | contig 12473 bp, 11 predicted proteins | sample I19B2metaG_FD_184146 | JGI IMG/M metagenome (GOLD analysis project Ga0209314, IMG submission 184146) | Lake sediment bacterial and archeal communities from Gulf of Boni, Indonesia to study Microbial Dark Matter (Phase II) - ​I19B2 metaG... | ecosystem: Environmental > Aquatic > Freshwater >...
CGATGGTCTAGGTGATGCAGGGTGGGACCACCCCCCCTACCCCCCTCCCCTACCAACGGTGATTGGGCAGTTTCAGGGCTGTCTCCGGTAATCCGGGTTTGTTTCGGCTTAATTTGCATGTGGAAAAGGCTTGAAAACTGAGGGATAATGCTAGGTTTTTGATGCTCTCAGGGGTTGAAGCCAGGATCTGTACGAAAACTGTTTTTCATGGGCTCCTCAGGACACGAGAGCACGCACATAAAACAAGTGTTAGAAACCATTTCTAGCAGTTTCGCAAGATACTCGCGCGTGCTAGAATGATCTGAAGGCTCAGTGAAGCTCTTTCATGGCAATGAATTCGCCGTGCCAGTTATGGTACCAAATCTGCCCCGTCTGGCCGTTGACGCTCAACATACCGTAGATCTTGCCGTCCCTCAGTATGTGAAAGGTATAGTAGCCATAGAATGTGTCTGGCTCCTCAACGGTAGCACCAGGCAAATTCACGTTCAGATATCCGGCTACAACCTCTCCCGCCCTTTCAACGGTCACCAACATATCCAACACACTTGCACTTCTCCATCCTCTCATCATTCCGCCCCTGCCCATTCCGCTCATCATACCGTACTTCGTGTTCCACATCATGTTCGGCCCAGGTTCAGGCCTTATTCCCCCACTGTACCGATCCATCAACATCTCGAAGGCGCCAACTCCAGTGCTCTTCTCGTAGACAATGAAGTAGAAGTTCAGCTCGAACTCCATGACCTCTTTGACATCCAAATCTGGGTTGCCTAGAGAAGCAACATGCTGTATCGCTAGTTCGACTGCGCGATCCAGAATTATCGGTTTCAGTTGAGGCCTTAGCGGGCACGAGAGGATCTGACCTAGGACCACGGGTGGCCTGATGTATTCAGTTCTTTGCTCAATAGGATTAGTGGTAAGATATGTTATGCCTAGTATACCACTGGTACCGGATATTAGAAGCAGCATTCCGAGCGTAATTCTGCGATTCACAGCCTTCACCCGCCAATTTCTGCCTTCATTCTCCGGAACTGCTCCTCGGTCAGTTCGCCTTTTGCGAACCGTTCACGCAGGATATCCAGCGATCTGTCCCGGTTGGTCTTAGAAGCATGGCAACCCGAGACTACGTAGTATGTTCCCAAAGCAACAAGGCCAACGAACACAATGAGTAGTGCCGGCCAAGAGAGACACTGCGTCCATCCATACCCGAATCCTCTCCAACTCATCATCCCCGGCGACATTACTCTAGGCATCATCCTCCCTCTCCACGCTCCTCCCCACAAAGTCATCACAAGGATAGGAATGAGGAGGGACAGTATTAGCCCGAAGATCACCAGAGGGAATGTTCTCTCCCTCAAATGCTTCACCACAGGCTAACGGGAATGGCACAAATATAAATATATCTCTGCATGATATATCCTGACAAGATAGCCTTGCCAGAAGAAACAGATATCCAGGAAATAGCTTCAGACATGTCAAGACTCATCACTCTATCAACCCTCTTCAGAAAACCGATGCACGGTTACCAAATACTAGAGGAACTAGAAACGAGTCTGGGAAGGCGTGTAAGTCCTGGCCTCATCTATCCATTTCTGCGTCAGCTAGAAGAAAGAAAGCTGCTTAGACACAAGAGTACTCGCACCGGAAGGAAAGAGAGAAAGGTCTATGAACTGACTCAGGATGGACGCAAATTCTGCCTCAGCATATTCAGACGAACAGCTGCGATGGTTTCCCAGGCCATCAAACCTACTCTTGACACATGCGCGCATTGTGGGTGCAGAGTCTATGAGGGAGGACATACTGAGACAGTGGGAGGAAGGAGGATGATGTTCTGCTGCGTTCACTGTGCCCAAACCTTCCTGCAGGAAAAGAGAAGAACTTAGAACGCAAACCTGTACGACCTCTCCAGATATATGAGGTCATTGAATGGCTAGGGGCTGACGAGAAGTGAAGCAAGATCGCACAATCATCGTGTCAGGGACCCCAGGGACGGGAAAAACAAGGTTTGGTAGATTACTTGCTCGGAAGTTGGGCATAGAGTATGTCAACCTGACCCTTTTCGCAAAGCAGCATCATCTCATTAGGCATTTTGACCGAAAGAGAAGAACCGGTGTGATTGACGAGAGCGGGCTACGGCGAGAAATCAGCAAATATCTGAGAGAGCGAGGAGGGTCGGCCGTAATCGAGGGGCATTTCTCTGGTGGCCTGGTTCCCGCAAGATTTGTGGAAACTGCTTTTGTGCTTCGATGTGACCCCGAGGTATTGAGCACTCGCCTTGTCAGAAGAGGATACTCCAAATCGAAGGTAAGGGAAAATGTGCGGGTTGAGATTCTGGATGTTTGCCTAAGCGACACTGTTTCATCTCAAGGCCGGTCAAAGGTTGCCGAGATCGATACCACATCTTGGACAATTGAGAATTGTGTCAAGGAGGCTGCGCTCATACTTTCCGGAAGGAAACCTAGACAGGTCGGGATATTTGATTGGTTGGCTGTGCTGGAACAGAGGGGCAAGCTGGATAAACTTCTGAAGGAGCAAGGATTCACTTGGAGAAGAAAGTAGTTATAGCCAACTGCGTCCGGTGCAGCAGACTTCTTCTGGCAAAGAAGGGAGCTAAAACCAAGACCTGTCCATACTGCAACATAAGGTTCAGTTTAGACACGGCTACGGTAGTTGGTCATTCAGATTCATCAGATGAAGCCAAGGTCATGCTTTCAGAATTGAAGAAACGGGAAGCTGAGAGACAGAAAAGGCCTATCAAGCAGCGGAAGCTTGAATCGGAATCGTTCTAAGTTCTGAGGCTAATTGCTCCATCAGTCTCTCAACGCCAGCTCCCGTAAGAGCACTCATTCCTACAATCGCCACCCCTAGGAAATGTCGACTAATCTCCTTCAACGCCATATCAAACTGCTCCTGGCTCACCAAATCAAACTTGTTTGCACAGATGATCATTCTGCTCGCTATCCCGGTTTGCCTCAGTACCTTGTCTATCGAGGAGAGTTTGCGCTTCAGAAGAGTAAGATCGTCACTTATGTCGACAAGGAGCAGAATGAGATCTGCCTGGGTTATTTCTCCTAGGGTGGTATTGAAGGCTTTCAGTATGATTGGATGCATATCCTCTATGAAGCCGATCGAATCCACAAGAATGAATTCCGTATTACTGCCGCCACCAGGAATCGTTACACGTCTCGCAACAGTTGAGAGCGTTGTGAAGGGACCCAGCCCGACATTCTTCTCCTCTGAAGATAGCCTGTTGAAGAATGTGGTTTTGCCGCCTTGCGTGTAGCCTGCAAGGGCCACTATGGGAAAGCCGAGCTCACGTCTCCTCTCTCTAAGTAGTCCCCTCTTCCTGTAAAGATCTTTGAGTTCATTTTCCAGGCGGCTTATTCTTTTTCTGGCTTCTCTCTCGTATTCGCTGTAAGGATAATCACCCGGCCCGCTCCAGCCTACCTGTTCTCCCAAGATTCCCTCAAGTCTTAGAAACTCGCGCCCCCATGAGAAGGTGTACCTCAATCGTGCCAACTGTATCTGAAGCTTCGCCTCCTTTGTCATTGCCCGTCTATCGAAAACCTCTAAGATCAGAAGGTTCCTGTCAATGACCTTCACATCTCCAAGGGCCTTCTGTATCTTGAACACTTGAGCACTTGGCAACGTGTTTGCGAAAATCACAAATTCAACATGTTTACCTTCGACAACCTTCTTGATCTCCATCAGCTTCCCAGTTCCAACGCAGGTTGAATGGTGAACGCTTCTTCTTCGTTGAACAATTGTCTCAAGCACAGTGTATCCTATGTTTCTGGCCATTGCTGCGACTTCCTCGACCCTGGACGGCAGCTTAGGGGTCTTGCATTCGATCACAATTGCTCTCAAATACATCCACACGTGTCTTTGGGAAGATGCCCGGCCTCGCAGGCTCGCAATGCTTTCTACCGGTCTGGTGAAAGGCATGCTCGTGTGACTTGATTCGGCCTGTTTCTCTTGAGGGCTTGGCACGCCTTCCTAGGCAAGGAACCCGAGTTTCTCACATTCAGTTCTAGAGGTGGAGACTATCTGTACAGAGCCGAATCGAAGCGACTAGAATAGCCATTCCGTTCTATCTATGGCGTTCCACCATTGTTCGTCTGTTGTGGTTCGCCAGCTCACTATCTTCGTCACTTCATCCAGAATCCGATGATGTCTTCTCTCGTCTTCCGCTATCTGTTTGAGCAGCGATTTGGCCTTAGGATCCTCCACCTTCTCAATGATCCGTTCGAGACGTCTAAGCATTTCCTTCTCCTGCGCAACATGCTTATCCAGAGTGTCTTTCATCTCCTCTCTGTCCACCATAGTCACCAAGGTTCCCGCGTTCAGGTCTATGAGAGCCTGCAGCATGTCAGCGTGCTTCAAGGAATCTAGGACAAGTCTGTCTAGGAACAGGCACAACACGGAGTTCTTTGTGCGCTGAACCGTTGAGCTCAGGACCTCAGCGGTCTTCTTCTCAAGAACCATTTGATCTCTCAGAAGCTTCTCCAGCTCAGGCACAGCCATCCCATTCAACCTCTCGCTCTCGTTTGACAAACACCTTAAAAATCGTTTTGTGAGAGATCCTCTGAGAGGCGGGTAGAGACCACATGCCTGGTTTGAATCGCTCTTTGAGCTCTAAACAGTCAATTGGCTTCATTCCCAGATGAATTTCCCGTCTTTCTGGAGGATTTTCCCATCTAGCAGTATTTGTCCGGGTTTCATTGTCTTGATGATGTCCCAGTGTATCGCGCTCTTGTTAATGCCTCCACAATCCTTGTAGGCGTTGCCCAATGCCAGATGTATTGTGTCGCCTATCTTCTCGTCGAAGAGAATGTTCTTGGTGAACTTCTTGATTCCTCTGTTTGTTCCTATTCCCAGCTCTCCTATCCTCTTGGAGCCCTGATCCGTTTCGATAATGCTCTTGAGAGCGTCCTGGTTCGTTTCCGCAGAGTACTCTACGACCTGGCCCTCGGAGAACTTCAGCCGAACCCCCCTGATCTCTCTCCCGTATCGAAGACCAGGCAGATCAAACCAGATCTCACCTTCCGCAGAGTCATCAAGAGGTGCCGTGAATACCTCTCCTCCAGGCACATTGTGTGTGGCGTCTCCAACGACAGCGTTCCTTCCCTTGATAGACATGGTCAGGTTTGTTTTCTCGCCAATAATCTGCACCTTGTCGGCCGGGTCCAGTGCCTTTTTCAGTTTCTCCATCTGAGCACGTTGGCTGGCCCAATCGATCAATATGGCTGAGTAAACGAAATCCTCATACTCCTTTAGGGACATGTCTGCGTCTTGAGCAAACCCAGGAGTGGGTGTTTGGGTCAGACACCATCTTTTGCTGAGCCGCTCATCTTGAATCGGTCTGACTGTCTTATCCCGCCTTGTAAGCTTCCTAGGGTTCACGTTGCCAAGCGTTTTCGTGTTTATGTCGGATCTGATGGAGAAAACCACGTCTGAGGCCTTGGTGAGCTCGTATAGATGCTTGGGGAAAATGTCTAGATAGTCTTCGGGTGTGACTTCGTAGTACGCTCGTGTCACTTCTGAAGGGGTCATCACGATCAATGGACTGGCCCCTAGCTTTGCAGCCTCTTTGTAGACCTCAGACGCCAAGTCTAGTCCGTAATCGGATGCCACTATTAGGACTTGATCTCCTTTCTTGACACCTGTAGCATATGTGACAATCAGTTTCGCATGTTCCGTCACTCTTGGATCCATAATCCATCACACCCCAAACTAAGGTGACTGGTCAAAGAAAAAACCTTCTAATGCTCCCGTGGATACTAGAGGATTACGAGCTGGTCGAACCCAACCAGCTTTGACTTCTGTGATAATGGGGCAATCTATGTAGATTACTTGAAGAGCATCGCCGCAAAGATTGATGCAGTCAGTGAAAGGACGGTTATTAGTGTATTGAGAGATGGTCCAGCCGTGTCCTTGAACGGGTCTCCTACAGTGTCTCCTGTGACCGCCGCCTTATGAGTCTCGGAGCCCTTTCCGCCAAGGTTGCCTGCCTCCACGTATTTCTTCGCGTTGTCCCACATGCCTCCTGCATTGGACATGAAGAGGGCGTAGAGCAGACCGCTTAGAATGGCTCCGACGAGAAAGCCTCCTAAGCCTTCCTTGCCCAAAAGGAAACCGGTTCCTATGGTCACCACAATGGATAGAATGCTGGGCGGCAGAAGCTCTCTTATTGCACCTCTCGCCGCTATATCGACACACTTCGCATAATCAGGTTTCACTCCCGACTTTCCTTCAAGAAGACCTGGAATCTCTTTGAACTGCCTTCGAACTTCAACGACCATCACGTCAGCATTCTTACTAACGCCCAGGATAACCAGACCAGAGAAGACTGGGGGCACCATCATACCAACGAAGAGACCGATAAGCACACGAGGATTGAGTATGTCAATGGTCTTCAATCCAGTTGTCTCAGTGTACACACCGAGCAGTGCGAGGACCGTGAGTGCAGCAGCACCAATCGCAAAACCCTTAGTAATTGCTTTTGTTGTGTTGCCAACTGCATCAAGTTGATCTGCAATCTCTATTGCACTTTCCTCGATTCCGCTTTGTTCTGCAACGCCTTTTGCGTTATCTACAATCGGGCCGTATGCGTCCGCTGAGATTATCATGCCCACAATTGAGAGCATGCCCACTGAGGCTATTGAAATACCATACAATCCTCCAAGAGTCCAAGCTACCCATGTCGCCGCGCAAATACCAATGATTGACGGGGCAATGCTGAGCTGGCCATAGGAGAAGCCTGTCAAAATGCCAATGGCTGCACCGCCCTTTGCCGCTTTGGCGGTATTGATCGCGAATCTCTGGTCTATCGAAGTAAACCAGTCAGTGGTCTTGCCAATGATGAATCCCGCAACCACACCTGCTGCGGCCGCAACGAGGTAGTTCCAACTGGTGTTGAGGTACATCGTCACAACTGCGGCAAACAAAGCAAACAATCCACCAGTGAAGAATGTCCCCAGGTCAAAAGCCCCCCCGGGATCTTTACCCTTTCTTATCCTGATCAACGATCGTACAAACAAGGTTCCGATTATTGACGAGATGATACCCATCGCCGCGAAATAGATTGGCAGAAGAACATGTTTGGCACTCAGCGACATTCCCAAAATCATAGTGGCCACAATGCAGCCGACATACGAATCGAATAGGTCTGCACCCATCCCCGCGACATCTCCAACATTATCTCCCACATTGTCGGCAATCACTGCAGGATTTCGCGGATCATCCTCAGGTATTCCCAGCTCCACCTTACCAACAAGATCAGCAGCAATGTCCGCTGTTTTCGTATAGATTCCTCCTCCTGCCTTGGCGAACAGTGCCAAACTGCTTGCCCCAAAACTGAATCCCAAAACTATCTCAGGATCGTTGAAAAGAGAGTACATCACATTGATTCCCAGCAGGCCAAACCCTACAACGCCCAGACCCATGAGAGAGCCCGCGGAAATGGCAACGCTGAAGGCATGCGCCAAACCTGCTCGTGCAGCTTGAGCTGTCCTTGCGTTGGCCAGAGTGGCTCCCAACATTCCCACGTAGCCAGCGCAGGCAGATGTCCCTGCACCGACAATGTATGCTGCTGTCAATCTGAGATCAGCTTGTCCAGTCCGAAAGTTGAAACCAGACAAGGCAAGTATCGCAGCCATCACTCCAACGAATACTGCCAAGTAGAGATTCTGTCTCTTCAAGTAGGCAACCGCGCCAAGCCTGATCGCCTGCGATACCTCCTGCATCCTTTCTGTACCAGGGTCAGAGTCGCGAACCTGCCGATACAAGACTGCCATGGCTACAACAGCAAGAATCGGAGGCACCATTGCAAGCAAAAGATTCAATTGTCCAGAAGACGAGGGCTGCACACGATCACTCCCCACAAGACCACGCACATTCGAGATTCCTGATTCATTTTTCTTATCATCTTCGAATGACTGCGTTCGCCCTCTAGTCGATCTCACGTATATAAGTTGCACTAGTATCTGTTTTTGGATCAGGGTTAAGCTGAGATCGTCTCTGAAATAGTTCCCATGCTGTGAACACTCGAATTGCTCCCTTGAAAATCTGAAATCCTTAAGAATCCCTGCAAGGGCAACAGTGTGCCTCAAGTGGAAAGCGCAATGGCGCAGCCTTGGCACACCAAGTCAGTTGACGAAGTCTTCGGAGAGATGGACAGCACCAAGGACGGGCTCAGCGACCAAGAGGCCAAAGCACGTCTTCAACAATATGGATTCAATGAGCTGAAAGAAAAGAAACGTAGAACACCTCTTCAGATGTTCTTGAGTGAGTTCAAAGACATATTCATTCTTCTTCTTATTGCAGCCTGTGTTTTCTCAGTGGCCATAGGGTACTACGAGCTTCAACAACCCCCTTTGCCTGGTGAGTCTGCGAAAGACGCTCTCGAAATATACGCTGACGCGATTGTGATAGGCGCCATAGTGATCTTGGTCGCTATCGCAGGTTTTGTTCAGGAATACCGGGCAGAGAAAGCCCTTGAGGCTCTGAGAAAGCTTGCAGCGCCCAAAGCTCGCGTAATGCGGCACGGTAGAGAGATGATTATCCCTGCCCGCGAGATCGTACCTGGCGACATTCTAGTTCTTGAATCAGGAGATCATGTGCCTGCAGATGCAAGACTGACAGAGAGTGTTGAGCTGAAAACGAACGAAGCCATCTTGACAGGAGAATCCACACCAGTAGGCAAAGACGCCTCAGCCACTCTCCCCTCGGAGTCGCCGATCAATGATAGACGGAACATGATCTTCACCGCAACCCACATTGTCTATGGTCGCGGCAGGGCAATAGCTACAGCAACAGGAATGAAGACAGAGTTCGGAAAGATTGCCGAACTTGTTCAAGAGGCAGAAGAGGAAGAGACACCGCTGCAAAGAAAGCTTGACAACTTTGCCAGAAAGATCGCCAAGGTCGTTGTGGTCGTGTGCGCGGTCATCTTCGCGTTGGAAGCCTTCGAGGTGGCATCGGTTATGTGGCATGGAAAGGGAGCCCTGGATTTGGAGGGCTTCATTCAAGCATTCATGTCTTCAATCTCACTGGCCGTATCCGCTGTACCAGAGGGTCTTCCGGCAATAGTGACAATAAGCCTTGCCCTAGGCGCCAGAGAATTCGCCAAAAGAAACGCGATAATCAGGAAACTGTCAGCCGCGGAAGGCTTGGGCGCCGTCACCGTCATCTGCTCGGATAAGACGGGAACCCTAACCAAAGGGGAGATGACAACGCGCAGACTCTACGTAAACAAGAGATATGTTGACATTTCGGGAGTCGGTTACGAACCGAAAGGTGAGTTCCAACAAGACAACAGCCCAGCAAATCCGCTGAAGGACAAAGAGACATCCATGCTACTTGAGATCGGTTCTGTCTGCAGCAATGCTCAACTTCAGCAGACTGAAAAAGGATCGTGGATGATTGTAGGTGATCCGACAGAAGGCGCATTAATAGTTGCAGCAGAAAAGGCCGGCCTTTCGCAAGAGCAACTATCAGAGCGGTATCAGCGCATAGGCGAAGTGCCCTTCACCTCTGAAAGAAAGCGAATGACCACCGTTCATTCGATGCCTGAGAAGAGAAAGATAGCCTTCATGAAGGGCGCTCCAGAAACAGTCCTAGATAGATGCAGTAGAGTTCTCGAAAACGGTGAAGAGGAGCATCTTACAGAAACGAAGAGAAAGAGTATTCTGGAATCAAACGAAACCATGGCAAGTTCAGCTCTACGTGTTCTGGCAATGGCTTACAGGTGGCTTCCAAATGAGCTTAGCGATCTCAACGAGAAAACCGTCGAGGAGGATTTGGTATTCGTAGGCTTGCAGGGAATGATCGATCCTCCACGAGAGGAAGCCATTGAAGCGAACAGGAAATGCGAAACGGCTGGAATAAGGACTGTAATGATTACCGGCGACCACAAGCTCACAGCTGTGGCGATCGCAAAAGAAATCGGAATAATGAAAGAGGGAAGCCAAGTCCTGACAGGCGTCGAACTTGAAGCCATGAGCGACGAGGACTTCGAGAAGATTGTCGAGAACGTGGCAGTCTACGCAAGAGTCTCACCAGAGCACAAGCTCAGAATTGTCAAGGCACTCAAGGCGAAGGGACACATCGTGGCAATGACTGGAGATGGAGTAAATGACGCTCCAGCAGTGAAGGCCGCGGACATAGGCGTCTCAATGGGCATAACCGGAACTGATGTCACGCGAGAAGCCTCAGATCTTGTCCTGACAGATGACAACTTTGCGACCATAGTGAAAGCGGTTGAGCAGGGACGAGTTATCTATGACAACATTCGCAAGTACGCACGATTTCTCATCGCCTGCAACTTTGACGAACTACTTGTGATCGGCTCATTCGCGATTCTTGGAGGAATATTCGGCCCAGACCTCTTCCCACTGCCATTGCTTCCAGCCATGATCCTGTGGATAAATCTGGTCACCGACGGTGCGCCTGCAATCGCATTGGCCACAGATCCTCCTGACGAGGACGTAATGGAACGAAAGCCCAGGAAAACAGATGAAGGAATTCTATACGGGATGGGCCCATTTATCTTGATGTCATTCCTCCTGCAGGCAATTGGAACAATCCTAGTCTTCTGTCTTGAATACTACGTATGGCCTGCTCATGGATTCGGAACAGAAGAGACACTGCGAGAGGCAAGGACAACGGCGTTTGTGCAAGCCGCATTGTTTGAACTGTTCGTGGTATGGAATTGCCGCTCCGAAACTCGCAGCGTCTGGCGAATGGGACGAGACAGCTTCAAGAACAGACTATTTGTCATCGCTGAAATAGTCTCCATAACTGCCACTCTCAGCATTGCATACATTCCCATAACTGCGAGAATGTTTGGATTGGCACCACTGAGTGCAACGGACTTTGCCTATGTGGCGGCCGTGGCAAGCTGGGGACTCTTTGTGCTACCAGAACTGTTTATGCGGAGAAGCCTATGGAAATGGCGGTAAACCGAGATAGCCCCACCTTAGGCACGAAAATGTGAGGGAGAATTCCTCTCAGCAGTGACATCCATAGGACTACGACGGGAGCACGAGAGCACAATTAACAACTCACTAGGCCCTTGTGAATGCACACCTTTTTGAGCAGTACTGAATAGTTCTTCAGGCCAGGGATTCCCAGTGAATGAGCCAACGTTTGCTGATGTATTGGACGCGAGACGTACAGTAGCAAAGCACCTCAAACCCACACCATTCTTCATGTCCATCCCTCTCTCTAAGAGACTGGGCTGCGATGCATACATCAAATGTGAAAACCTCCAGCCCACAGGAGCTTTCAAGATAAGGGGAGGAATCAACCTCATCTCAAAACTCAGTCATGAAGAGAAACGCCGAGGAGTGATCACCGCATCCACAGGCAACCATGGGCTATCCATAGCATACGCATCGGCCCTGTTCGGAGTGAAAGCTATTGTTGGCGCGCCCGTTGGCTCTAATCCGTACAAGATACAAGCGATCAAGGATGTTGGTGGACAGGTTGAACTGCATGGCAAGGACTTTGATGAAGCTAGGCTCTGGGTTGAGAGAACAGCTCGCGAGAAGGGGTATCGGTACATTCATTCCGCAAATGAGCCGCTTCTGATTGCAGGTGTAGGCACGCTCTACTTGGAGATCATTGAGGAGCTTCCCAATGCGGATGTGGTATTTGTGCCAGTCGGAGGAGGCAGTGGCGCCTCTGGAGCCTGCCTAGTAGTGAAGACCGTCAATCCCTCGATCAAAGTCATAGGGGTTCAGTCAGAAGGGGCTTCTGCAGTGTACGAGTCATGGAAAACAGGGAAGATGGTTGAGAAACAGAAGCTTGAGACGTTCGCAGACGGCCTGGCTACGAGGGTTCCGTTCGAACTGACTATGAGAATCATGCGCCGCCTAATCGACAGAATTATGCTTGTCGGTGAGGAGGATCTTAAGGAAGCTATCCTACTTCTTCTGGAGACAACTCATCAAGTGGCAGAAGGAGCTGGCGCAGCCGCGACAGCCGGAGCCATGAAGATGCGATCCGAATTGAAAGGAAAGAGAGTGGCATTGGTAATATCCGGTGGCAACCTGACCACGGACATGCTACGAGAGATCCTATCTAGAAAAGAGAGGTAAGCGGTCTCCGACTGTAAGGACGATCCGGCTACAGACTCCTTCCCACTTACGGAACTGAGTGGATCACTAAGCCTTCGTTGAGCGTCAGATTGGCTCCGAGTGGATCGTTACTGTGCATTCGCCAATGGATGCCTTAATGTGCCTTTCTATCACACTGATTTCTCTGTGGACCTTCTCTATGGAATCAGTGCCCGCGAACGAGCAAGTGATATCGACGTGCTTGTTCCTATCGCTTCCATATACCCTGACGGAAGATATCTTTCTCACATTAGGGTTTGATTTCAAAACCTTTCCTATCTTTTCAGCATCTGTCTCTTTACGGACCATCTCACCCTTGTCTTCTTTGGGATAGCTTTCTATGTGCACAGTGGTTTC
>Ga0209314_10001058_pt1 | contig 12467 bp, 13 predicted proteins | sample I19B2metaG_FD_184146 | JGI IMG/M metagenome (GOLD analysis project Ga0209314, IMG submission 184146) | Lake sediment bacterial and archeal communities from Gulf of Boni, Indonesia to study Microbial Dark Matter (Phase II) - ​I19B2 metaG... | ecosystem: Environmental > Aquatic > Freshwater >...
ATAATAGATTGTCTCAACGTATAATAAAATAACCGTAGGGCTTCTTAGGCGCAGAACGGATTAGCCTTTATTTGCGAGATGGTTAACCTCTTCTTGGATTGCGGTTTGCACGGTTTTTTCTGGGACTGGACCCCAAAATTTCATCTTGCCATTTATTAAGGGATCTGTTGTCCCATATTTGCGGACTGTTTCAAGCGTTGCGTCAAATTCTACGGTTTTGGCTTTGTCTCCGAAGCTTTCTGCAACCTTCTTTATCATGTTGTACATGCTGGCGTTGACTGGGCACATGAAGTTTCGGAACAACGTAACCTCAACCTTGTCAGCTGCGGGTCTATAGTTTAAGTCCACTATTTTTACAGTGATGTCTTTCTTTTTTAGCGGATAATACATAAGTTTCATGGGCGGGTGTTCCATGATTACCTTGAAGCCTTGTTTCTGGAAATCTTTGTAGTGCATGTAAACCTCCAAGTCAGTGGCGGGAACCAGTATGCCCTTAAATCCCTGCTGGATAAGGTCGTTCTTCACGTAATCAAGCATCATCCTGCCATGCCCCCTGTGCTTGTAGTCCCGCAAGAGCTCGGTGCAGTAGATGCACGCAACTCCGGGCTCAACTATGTATGGCAAAATAGCCATCTCAGACCTAGCCCAATAAATTAAGCCGACAACCCTGTCTCCGTCTATCAGGTGGTAGCCTTCAATGTGCCTTCCCAAGTTGGCTTTAAACCATTCCCTCGCCACAGGCAGATACTCAGCCCAATCAACACCTGGCGGAAACTCCTTAGCACAACAAAACGTTGACTCTAAATCTTCCACAGTTACCCTTTTAACTTGCAATCCTACAGCCTCTCCCATAGACAAAATGGTACGAGGAGAAGTAATTAGGATTTGCGATTGTCTGCAACTGTTTTATTTAGTATTTGTTAACTTTTTCGCAGTCTCTTGTTTTTGTCAGGATGAGGAAGAAGATACTTTTTGGCACAGTTAGCACGTCAACATCTTTAATGACCTCAATGTACCTGTTTACAGCGTCCGCGTCAACGTCTGGGCTTAGCTTCAATTCATCAATCTCGTCGAAAACGACTTTTTTACCAAGCGATTCCAAGTCGCTTTTCGAGACCTCCAAAGACTCGATTCCGCCGATTCTTATGACGTTTTGGTCTTGAGCTCTTTGCTCGTTAATGGAGTACGAAAGCACATTTAGGCAGAATTTCGCCTTTTTCATTGCGTCTACGTAAAGGTGTTCAGGAACCTCCACGTTCAGGCAGTTTTCGATTGACTGCACATTGTTTACGAAGATTTCCTTATCAATGTCCTTAGCGAAATTCAGGTTTATTACTCCTTTAAACGAGACCTTGCCGAGTTCTGTTAGGAGTTTTTTTGTGACTTTGACATTTTGCATGTTTTCTCCGAAGATTGTTGAGGTTTCCTGAACCTGGTTAAGGTAAGCTTTCATGGCTTCGTTCATCAGTTCAGCAACGTTTCTTCCTGTTTCTTTGGCTTTCGCAAGCATCTTGTTGTACAGGTCTGTTTCGAGTCCCCTTATTGCGGTTACGTCTTTTTGTTCGCTTGACATTTTAAACCACCTAAACATGTATAACAAGTAAACAAGTTAACATATAAAGCTTGCGGAAGAACACAAAAGAGAACCCCACAAAACCAGCCATTAACATAAGTCTACAGATTTGTTAACACCAATTATAGGAAACTTAGCCCCCGACATTAGTCATCTTATATAGACCTTTGACATGCCAACCTTTTGTTAAAACAAGGTATCTTCTTGTTATTTGTAGAAACACTTTTAACATGAGATTGCCTTTGTTAACTTGAGGGAAAATTGAGAGTAATCAGAGCTCTTCTCTTCTCAGCAGCCTATTTCCTGTTGTATTCAATTTTTGTCTTAGCTTTAATAATTAACACATACACTGGAACCGCGGAGGCAACGTATTACCTTCAACATCCAATCGAAACTTTTCTTGTGATGCTGTTTGAGTTAGGTCGAAGTCCCATTCTAATATTGAGCCTCATGCAAACAGTAGCCAAAGCGTTTATCTTAGGTTTCATAACAGAGTGGATTTACGTGTTCCTCAGAAAACGTTTCAGACCCAGTTCCTAAGAGAAAACAAACGCCGACTAAGACAACCATCATTTTTCATAAATTGTGATTATCGGAAAATACGCTGATACTTAGTACTTTGAAGGAACAAAATCTATTATTGACTCGGATATCTTATTTTCGCTACATTTCCTTTGCCACTTGGTCTTGATCATCTTTAATTTTTCTAGGGTTAAGTTTTCTTCCGTCACACTACGCTTCTTTCTGCAGTTTCGATTTACTTGGGATAATGCAATGTCTACAACCCTTAGCAACCTTGCCCACTGTAAGGAACTCTTCGATCTCTCTTTGCAGACTTGGTTTCTGGAAAATGTATTGGAGTTTATTTCTGCGGGCATTTGCAAAGGCTGTTTTTCCGTCGTAATCAAGGTGACAGTAGACTAAGCTACCGTTGGAAAGTATTCCTAACTCTTTTCCGAAATGTGGACAACGACCTTCATTCACTTCATTTCCCGTGTAGAGTCTCCGCCAGTTACCCATCTGCTTCACACTGATAGAAAGGCCTGAAGCCAGCTCAAGTTTTCCTTGAAATGGGATTTGCATTGTGTTCACCAATTTTTCTATCCACAATGTGTCAAGACCGGGTATGTCTGAGAAAATGTTGAGTATGTTTTTTCTCAGTCTGAAAGGTGGGACATTTGGGAAGTAGTCGTCTTGCGGATATAATGAGTCTTTCTTTCTGATGCCTACTGATATTCTTAGCAATGTTGGAGTGTTATGTGTCAGCTTGTAATACACAGCATCCCTAATCCTAGAAATGTATTGAGCCCAGCTCATGGAAGAGCCTCTAAAACTGAAAGTCTGCTCGTCAGCCAGTTGCATGCTTATCAATAGCTCGTAAGGACAAGCGTTGAATAGAGACTTGATGTTCCTTTGGGTAAGTAGTGAACCATTTGTAAAAAGAATGGCTCTAGGATTTCTCTTTGATGCGAATCTCAGAATCTCAAAAATGTCTGGGTGGAGAAGCGGTTCTCCAAGAAGGTGGAAATAAAGATTGCCTCTGTATCCTGCTTCGTGTAACTGCTGGATCAAGTTCTTAGCTAGATTGGTATCCATGTGTTCTGGAGGTCTTTTCGAAATTGCCAGTGGACAGAAATGGCAACGAAAGTTACAGTAGTTTGTGACTTCCAAGAAAATGGCTTTAACGCTTTCTAACAGATTCTTATTGCTATTACTGGGTCTTGAGTCTTCAGTTTTTTGTTTTTCTTTGTTCAGTTCAACCGAATGTCTACAATTTATAGGGTGATCTAGAGGTGGCATCTTATAAGAGAAGAATAAAATCCCTCATGGTAGACACCTAGGAGCAGCTCATTACAGAATGCAATATAAGCTTTGCTGAACACATGGCTGGATTCCCGAGTTTTAATAACTCAGATTATCAGAACTTACCAAGTTCCTCCCAATGTCTTATATTTAATTGAGAAGAAATAGTTTTGATATGTCTCTTCAGATCTCAGAGAGCCCTAGCCTCTTATTTGTCATTAATCCTACTGTAAATGCTTACTATCACCTAGAACGTTCATCAGGCGCTGTATTTGAACACTTCAGCGCTGAGTACCGAAAAAAGACTAATTATCTACTTGAAGATTCAACAATTCGGGGTCACATGAAGCTGCTGAGTTCGCCTCAAAGGGTTTCTTGGCTATTCAAGAAAGCGGCATCTCAATCGTCGGATACAAGTGAACTTAGAGAAAAATCCAAGAAGCTTCTGGATGAATGGTTCGAAGATGTGTTCTGCATCATTGATGCGGCAGTCAGGAACTATCTTCCTTATTTCGAAAAGGAAGCCAGACCTAAACTTGAAGATTTTAAAAGTCAACTGATTAAGGTAAAGCCAGCGATACGAGAGAGACTGTCTATGATATCAACTGTCACTAAGAGACCTTGGATGTCAAAGCAATATACAATCTATCTGGTTGAACCTCTTTCTAACGAGTATGGGATGAGTGGAGAACCAATATTCGACGAAGCGATCAGCATCGGAATAATGCCTATTGAAATGGCCAGTATGTATGTTATTCCCCACGAGCTAACTCACATACTCATAGAGGACACTGTTAGAAACCTCGTTCCAGAACTGCCTCAGATTCGATCGTCTGATCCAATAAACGAAGCTATAACCCAACTTGTTGCGCATCCACCTGAACAACCTCCAAAGTCAAAAAGTGAAGAAGCTAACTACATGCGCCTTTTCTGGAACAAATGGCAACACTACGTAAAGAACTTGGAAACCTATGACACCTTTGAAGACTTCTTAAAGGAACTTTTTACTCTTCTTTCAGACCATCCGACTGGTCTTCAGTGGTTCAGCGGTGTTTCACTGCTGGATTATTGTCAAGAATTGTCAGCCAGCAAGTTACTAAGGAAATCTTCGAATGCTCCTTTTTTTCCTACCGAGCCTATTCGTTTTTGCCATCTTTCCCAGAACTTGGCAGTGTAAAATGCTGTCTTTTTGCTTCTTTCATCTTGGTATTGTTCTTTGTCAGGAGGTTCCTTGAGATAATTCATTGCAGTATCGACAATCAGAAAAATAATAGCTTCATCAACATATTCGAAATCTTTCCTTAGATTCTCGGGTATAAATCCAAGAATTGTTGGATCGAAGGTTGAATGTGCCAGCTCATGCGTGATCAGGTCCACCAGATCATTCGTCTTCAAGTCTAAGTGAGCCTCAACAACAGCACCATCATCATAAATAGCGTCCCCACAAGGTTTGAAATACTCGGATGTTGGCTCTATGATGTATATGTTATATTCCTTTTTCCAACGTAAACCTAACAGCCTTTCCAATTTGTTCAATGCTCCCTCAATCTCAGGAACTATTTGCCTAAGCTTATTTTCAAACTCCTCTAGTTGTGGCTTCACGTTTTCTTTGAAGTGTTGAAGATAGTCAGGCCAAGCCTTATGTATGATGTCAGCGAGCTCACTTGCATAGATGTTCATTGCTCGGGTAAGATTTCTTTTCGCCTCCATTGGAGACTTAGAATCTTTGATTCTTTTAACAATAACACTATGTAGGTTCTCTTGATTTAAAAGAAAGGAGAAACTGTCTAAGAGGACTTTGTCTGTGATTTTCAATACGCTACATCTATACTCGACTGGTGACACGTGAATATACCGTTTTGAAAGACCGCCCCTTTCTAAGTGATAAAAAAGATTCACAGCTGGATTGATTTGCACATGAATTTTGACCACTAGAAGTGCCTCCTTTATACTACAATATTTCTCCACAATCTATATAAAATGTAAAATTCTGAGAACGCTAATTATCAGAATGCATCCGTAAGAGTCCGCTTATTCTAGTTTACTTTAGAGTCTATAAAATTGTATTTTGGCGAGCTATTGACAAGAAATTGAATATCGAATATATAGAAGGGAAGAATTAAGGTGCAGTTTTAATTTTCTAACTTTAGGTCGAAAGACTTCGGTGTTTCAAGAGATTGACTAGACCTTTGAAAGAAAAGATACCTTTCACCAGATTCATGATGGGAGGGTCGTCAATGTGGTGCATCGCATATATTTCTTTGCCTTTTGCGAAAGCGTATCCAATGTCCACTGACACGCTTTTTCCTACATAGCCACCAGGATTGACGATGTAGACGACATTTGCCTTGTCGATTTTCTCTAGGCATCCAACAATTCCACGAGCATCTGCTTTCTTAGAGATTAAGTAATCTATCTTGGCGTCCTTGAGAAGACTTTCCAATCTCTCCATCTCATCTAAGAAGCGGAAACTTCCACAAACATACAGCATATTTTTATCACCCTTTTCAATAGTCCCACAACAATGACCTAATTAACCTGCCCTTCTTGTTTAATGAATAAAAGTAACTATAATCTTTTAGGTCTCTTATAACAGAGATTATCAGAACTACATATACTTTCTTATTCTGTCAGCAACCTCGTTTAATCTTGTTCTGTCTACTTCGTGAAGTCTCTTAGTTATAGATAGTTCCTGCTCCTCATATCTGGGGATGACATGAACGTGAACATGGAATATATACTGGCCAGTTGCCTTTCCGTTATGTTGCATTACGGTGATTCCACTAGCATTTACGCTCTCTTTCACAGCTAATGCAACTTTTTTAACAATTTTGAACAAATGTACGAGTTCTTCATCTGGTAGATCATATATGGTCTCAAAATGCTTCTTAGGTATCACAAGGGCATGTCCCTCATTGATAGGTCTAATAGCTAAGAATGCCATTGCTCTCTCATCTTCGTAGAAACAGCTTATAGGACTCTTCTTTTTCACCAATTTACAGAATAGACAGGATCCTTCAGCCATGATGCATCCGATCCCTTTTCAATCAATTAGAATGTCTATATAGAACTGAGAATATATGTCTAATAGTTTACCAAATCAAACTTTTTTTGAATTCAGATGATAAATAAGAGAAGAATTCTTCAACGGATCATTCTGATAACAGTGATCATTTATTCGAAAGTAAATTTTCGAGCATGATAAATTAATTCCCTTGAAATGCGAATCCTTCAATTATTCCTATTTCGTGAAATCCCAATTTACAATATAGATTTAGAGCTGTCATATTGTCTGCGCTGTCAACAAGCATAGCTTCACAGCATTTCTGAGATGCAACTGAAGAAGCTTGTTTGAGCATGTTTTGAGCTAATCCTTGTCGTCTATGCTTGGGCGAAACAATCATGTTCATAACGAATGCTGCTTCACCTATGAGGCAGATTCCCATTACTCCAACAGATTCTTCTTTGTGCCGAGCTGTGAAACACACAGTCATATCAGGATTGTAGGGTCTCGTAGTGAAGTCTGGGTCTGAAACAACTTCTCGGTAGGTTTCGCTGAAAGGTCTTGATTGTGTTAACGCATTAATTGTGGCTAGATGCTCAAATACCGTATCTTTCGTTACCTCCTCGACCGAATAGTCCGGGTTCAATGTTCGAGGCTGAAACTTGCATGGTAAGTCTAGTTTCATGCGGTGATCCCTTGGACCTGGAATGAACCCGTGCGATTTGAAGCTGTCATGTACCTTTTCGTTATGTAGCCTTGGATAGAAATGAAAGCCGAGTCTTTGCGGAGAGAACCCTTGGCTAAAGATGTACTTCTTGACCTCAGCAATTAGTAGACTAGTTGACGACGCCGCTTTATGGTCAATCACTGTATAGATAAAGTGTCTGGGACCAGGTAGAACTGTTCAATCCCAAAAGGCACCCATTACGCCGAGAACCGCTTTGTCTTTCACTAAGGCATAGGCGACGTTATTTTTGAACATTCACCAAAATGCTGTAAAGTAGGACCGGCATGGCAATTCAAACACCAAAGACTTCTTCTCACCTTCATTTAGTGGCGGAGCAAGTTGTCCACAGACCTTTAACGTTTTAGCTAATGAGATTTTAGCTACAGATATATTACCAGAATCGGGGGATGACATACTTTGTCATTCAATGAATCATTCTCGTGGATGATAAAAATGTTTTCGACAATACATAAAACTTAAAAGCAACATACTAAAGTAATAGAGAACTTCCCAAAACTAATTATTCACTTAAATATAGGAACTAGAGGTACTAGAACTATCACCGCTTTCTTTAACTTAACAATCATATATTCAAAAGTGATTGGTTGTGCAAATCACGTAACGGTCTATTTCTAATGCAGAAAAGGAACAGTGGAAGCTTTTTTCCAAAAGGGTCTCTAGTTCTAAGGCTGTAAAGTACCTTTTGTAGACCATGTACTCCTTCCCACTTTTCAGAGTTCTTACTAGCAATTCTTGTCGTTGATGGGGCTCATGAAGTCTTGTATCCACAAAAAGCATCCACGCTTCATCTTTGATAACCCTTGCTAACTCTTCTAGAAAAATACCAATTTTATCGTCTGGAAGGTGACCCAACACAAACAAGGTTGTTACGCCGTTAAACATTCTCTTCTTGTAAGGCAGGAGTTTCAAGTCTCCACGGATAAGGTTTAGATTAGTCCAAAACCCACGTGAAATAGACTTCTCTCTGCCTATCTGAAGCATCTTCAAAGACTGATCGAAGCCTACCACCAAAGCCCCGTTCTTCATCAAAACGGTGGACCACTCACAAGTCCCGCAGCCAGCATCCAGAACTAGCTCGCCATACGATGAAAGCTGAGATATCTTTCTTTGAAGAAAGGAATACAGCTTGTCATATTGAACATAAGCATTGGGTGAGTACCAAAGATCGTCGTATTCATTTCCAATCTCTTCATAATATCTTTTTGTTGACTCTAAGATCCTATCTAAGTCTTGTTTTTTTGCTTTGAAGGTGTTACAATGAATTTTGGCATCAATGTCCTTAAGAAGGATGGAGAGCTGTCTACACTCTATTCTGTCTTCCTCCGGACGATAGCTCATCCACCAGCAATCTCTGCATCTGACCAAGCCTTAACCTCATAGAATAACATCTTATTGTACTCATAATGTATCAAGGTGTTTCTTTAATCTTCCGATAACTCCGATTATTAGAACTTAAAGTTCCTCCCATGCCTTATATTTAACTAGGAAGAAACAGTTTTAAAATGTCTCTTCAAATCTCAGAAGAACATCATCGATCGCCAGTGTGGTTCTAGTAATTTTCGGGATTTATTTATGTGTTAGTGAACCTATTGTTAGAAATTTGAATCCAATAATGAAGCCGACAATTCCTGCAAAGAAGTTGAGTGCGAAGATTTGAAGAAAGGGTGGGGAGGAGTAACCAAACATAGGACTTCCATCATGACACCATGCTCCCCATATTTCATAACCTAGAAATCGCAGACTGGTCCACACATTATTAAACCCTGCACACTCACCCCACGACCAATGTAAAGGGTAACCGATTTGGTAATCGTTCGACTTATCGGGGGAGACAAGAAGAAATATAGAAAGAAGCAAAACTACAATAAAAATGGGAAGTAAATTTTTGATCTTGATCTTTCCCTTCGATTGTAAACCAGTAAAGACACTGATGCTAAAAGTTATAATCATTTTTTTCCACATCATTGTTATCGACTAATAATTTATAAGGATATGCACATGGATTCTGAAACTTATTGGGGTCTAATCGTTAAGTTTTTACGATATTTACTTTCAGAATTTTTTTGTCCTGAGCACATCGATTGAAAAACTTTTGTGCTTGAACTCCCGAAGAGTTACCAGAATCGCTAGTGTTAATCTTTATAATTATGAGACTCCATATTTTAGAGAGGTAAAAGAAAGAGGTGTTAAGCATGAGGTTCATACAATTGGTTAAGTTTAGGCGAAGGCTGACGAAGGCCGACACCGACAAAACTAACGAGATTATAAAGGCTAATCCCCAAGTAAAGGTCATTTCGATTGATTGGGTGCTTGGAAGATATGACGGAGTGATGGTTGCAGAGGCTCCTGACGAGGAAGCTTGGCTAAAATTCGTTGAGCCTATGAGCGAATACGCAATATCGGAAACGTTAGTAGCCATCCCACGAGAAAAAGTGTTGAAGATAATCAAACACAAATAACAAACTGTCTAGTCGTCTGAACATTGATTTCTTAGCCTCGAAGACTTATGACGACTGTTAAAACATGGAAACACGTTCTCACTACTATGCTTTCCCATAGATCGTATTTTTGGTAACTGTACCTGTTGTCAACATTAACCTTAACTATAGCTGCAGCAACACTTCTGTCTTCCAATAACTGTGTCATGTCAGAACCTTGCCCGAAAGTTTCAGATGGGGTTAACAACACTTAAAGCGGACAGGTCTCTTTTTTTATTCTGCCTTATCTTGCCATAATTCGAATCATGGAAGTTGCCGACGGGATTGACATGGCTAAACTCAAAGGAATAAACAGAATACGGAAGTTTAGAAGGACCGCTGACAAGCTTGTCTCGAAAATATCTTCTCTTGAGGGCATATCAGGCATTGCCTTAATTGGCGGCTTGACGAGGGGCTTTACAGACAAGTTCTCTGATCTAGATGTTGTGGTCTTTTTAAATGAAGACGATGACCACTTGAAAACACAAGTGCATAACGCACGTTTAGACGAAGAGAAGCGTTCTGGGATTGAAATAGACCTTGAAATGCATCTTGTGGAGCACTTCAAGGCGTGGAATTGGGACGAAATTGACAAACGAGAGTTCTCAAGAGCTGAGATTGTCTTCGATCCAGATGGTAAAATTAAGAAACTCTTTGAGGAGAAGCTAAGTGTTCCAAAGGACTATTGGATTAAACGTGTCGCAGTCTTTATCGAGTATCTCACGTGGTACGGTTGTCCTCCTCAAGAGAATGTCGGCACCATATCTGAGTCGTGGATTGAAAGGGGCGATCTGGTTTCCGCACATTACTGTTTAAACTATTCAGTCGAACTTTTACTCAAGATACTGTTCGCCTTGAACAAGGAGTTCCTTCCGCCTCCAAAATGGATTGTGTTTGACTCTTGCGAACTGGAATGGTTACCCAACGATTACAGAAAGCTCATCAAGGAAGCCACATGCACAAAAAGCTTTACAACAAAAGACTTCAAACGCAGATTGAACGCCATACGAAAGATGTGGAGCCAAACTGTGCCCAAAATAGAAGAAGAGACCAAGATGACAATAGACCAAATCCGCAAATATTCTTTCGAGCATGATTTTAGGCTCTTCCAATATGTCGAGTAACGCATGCCAGTGTTAGATTTCTGATGACTCCGATTATCAGAAACAATTATTGTCATCTTATGCCTACTATTTTAAAAATGTAGGCATAATCGTCTATTTGGTTCTTCTCATGAGAGCAAATTTCTTTCTAAAACCTTTTTCTAAAGTAATATTATGAATGTGAACATCATAGATTCTTCTGCTAAAAAGCTAACTCATTATGACTAAAGAATCATATGCTTAATTAGAGAGAAAGATTATTTACCAAAGGTAATGCCTTTTTCCATAAGTTCTTTCCACATATTCAATGCATCCGGAGTATAGATTGCTTCTTCTCCATAATGTAGTTGACATGGAAACTCTTTGCATATAAAGCAACATTTCACATTTTTCTCTTTTGTACACTCCCAGAAGGCACATCCCTTGTGTGATTCTTTAAACTTTCTTAATTGTTCATTAACCCATTCGCATCCAAAGCAGTTTTTCTGTTTACGTCTGTAGATTGGACAATATTCGCAGTATATACCGCATGCTCCTGCTTCGATGCCCAACAGTCTTCACCTATTACAGCACATTGGAACTTATGTCTACATTTATTTTTTCATTTCTTTAAGAGCGAACACTCCCTTAGCTTGCGGGCTTCCCCAAGCGAAACATTAGTCACATTCCAAATCACATCTATAAATAAGAAGAAAGTGAACACCTCCAGCTTCAACATCGAAACCAATTGAACATACATACATCAACATAGTTAAATCTTGAGATACAGTAAGAAAAGTTACCCCCGAAGTTTCAATAATCGCTGTTAACAGCACTTCCTTCATGGATCTGGGTTTTTTATGATTTTCCAGCTACAAAGATCATTTCTCTGGAATCGTCTATATGCGGTTTCTTGTCAAATGTTCCGCATAGTGCTTCTAGTTTGAAACTCGTGAGTTTGAGAAGATCTTCTATCTCTTGGCGGAAAACGATGCTTCGCAGAAAGACGAAAATGACGAATTGGATCTCCTTTTGCATTGTATTCATCAAACAAATAGTCTATATTCATTAATTGGTTGGAAGGATCATACGTAATGATAGATGTCTTGTTTACAATGTTTTTGTTCTCAGGGTTCACAGCTTTGCTGGTTACTCGGTATTCATCTTTCTGTGGGAAATGCTTGGAAGGAGAGGACAGGTTTATAATCAGTAATTTTTGTTGTGGTACTATTCGAAATAAAATACGCGCCAACTGTAAACAACTTAAGGGTCAAGTATACATGGCCCTCACAGGTTTATTAGTCAACGCTTTCAAAGCCCTGATCAACGGAGAAGAAAGCCTACGACAAGCGAGCGAATGGTAGAACTAGCCACTAGACATCCGAAATAGTGCTCGGTCCACAAGGCTCAGAATAGTGCTGCTTGATCAGTCCCAGCAAACTCACCTAAGAAACAGCGGAAAAATAGATAAAAATAATTGTGCACACCCCCATAATACAGTTAACTCAATTAATCGTTGTGGGTTGTGGCTAAATGAAGATTCGAGACTTTAAAATTAAAGACGCTGATGATGTCATAAAAATTTTGAGGCTTAATGATCAATATTCACCGTTCTTAGAAGGACCAGAAGCTATGAAGAGAGTCAGCGAATGTGAATCCGCTGTATATTTGGTTGCCGAAATAGAAGGGAAAATTATTGGCGTCATAAAGGGCGTTTATGACGGCTCTAGAGCACTAATCCACCAAATATCCGTTCATCCAAAATATCAAAAAAGTGGAA
>Ga0209314_10001059_pt1 | contig 12461 bp, 12 predicted proteins | sample I19B2metaG_FD_184146 | JGI IMG/M metagenome (GOLD analysis project Ga0209314, IMG submission 184146) | Lake sediment bacterial and archeal communities from Gulf of Boni, Indonesia to study Microbial Dark Matter (Phase II) - ​I19B2 metaG... | ecosystem: Environmental > Aquatic > Freshwater >...
ACCTGGGAAAACCGTTCCGCAAGGGATGAAACAGAAACCGATCGTTGGGAAGGCCGAGTGATTGACATCCACGAAGGCGGGCACCGCTACGGCGAAAAGATCGCGGTGTTTCATGCGTCCAGGACGGACGTAGATGAATCTGATGATATCCCAGACATATCGGGTATACCTACGGATCAGAACATCAAATCAAGCTCCTGGGAAAGAACCTTCGAAGGCACAAGACTCTTCATGGTTATGGGAAGTCTGTGGAGGAACGAATGGTTGGAACCGGCTAAGACAAGCCCACGAATCCGCCGTGATCCGCTACCACCTTCCGTTTTCTTCATTGTCGACGAACAAGGAACCAAGGAAACAAAAGAAACGTTGGCTGACAGTGGAAGATGGCTATGGTTCAAGCCTGACGTGATCATGGCGCTTGCCCACCGAAGAGGTGGGTCATTGGCATGGTATACCGGCGATACTGGAGCGGTCAGTTGTTCCCCTGACTGTAGCAACTTCGGAATAAACCGGCTATCGCTGGTTAACGTGTATGCAAAAGATGTGGTGCTACTGCCCGAATGGCAGCAACGAATATGGGCTGGCCACAATGTCGGTCCGGAAGGCGGCGTATCTGAAGAACTGCTGGCCTCCCAGGTCAGAGCAGAACCGGCACGGACTCAAGCCCCGGGAAGAATACCTCGGGAAAGGTATAGAACTCATCAATGTGCTGTCCCAAAAGCAATTGAACGTATCTCTTTTTGGAGACCACGAGTTTGTTCGAGAATTACTCCCGAGAATCCACAGCTGTTGATAACCCCGGGCTTTACTCGCTGGCGAAGGATGTTGCGAGAGTGACTGCTGATAGTCTCGACACCGCCGCGATGCAGACTATTGTTAGTCCACCAAAGGGCACAAAATGGGGCTCGCTGAAGACCTTGGAAAACCTCCTCGCATCTAGAATCGGTGGCAATGCTGCACATTCAGTGATGAGTGCTCTGGTCGGTGTATATGACTTGAGACTTGCTGATGCTCACCTCCCCAGTAGTGAACTTGATGAGGCCATGGCTCTCTTGAAGGTAGATCGTAGCCTTCCAACTATATTTCAAGGGTATCAGCTTCTTCACGCTTGCGTTTCCAGCATTTTTGAGGTGGTTGAGGTTCTTCAGGGATGGCGCAAAACCGAAAAGGAGTAATGCCTCTAACTACCGGGTGCAGCCAATCGCCCCAAAAGCGGGCTCTGGCTGCCCCAGTCGTTATGTGTATTTCTTCTGTGAATTCTCATTACTTCATGCCTTTTAAAAATCCATAGTGTAGGTGTACTGCGCAACGAGCCAAGATCAAGATAATAAGGCATGCGTCTTTTATGGAGAAATTAACAATACACCCGACATGACTGATGGGATAAGTACTAATTTTTAAAAAATCTCAAACGCAGCGATAAAAATCGTCTTTGCGAGTGAAGCGAAGCAATCTGACACGAAGTGTCATTCTGAGTCCTTCGCCTTCTGTCATCCCTTCGCTTTGTGTCATTCTGAGGGCACGAAGTGCCCGAAGAATCTCGCTCAGGACAAGTCTGAACGCAGTGAAGAATCTCGTCGTTCGGCTCAGGGTAAACTCCGCGAGGAATCTTAATGAGATCCTTCAGGCGTTGCCCTCAGGATGACTGCGAAGCACTCAGATTGCCATGGTCGATGCGACCTCGCAATGACGCGTAATTTAATGCTTCGGTGTAGTTATCATTGGATTTAGGAAATAAATTTATACAGCCTTTTGGGTATAATTAAAAATGATCGTATTTTCTACTCACTTCATCAGGTTATTCCAAAATGGAGGACTTTAGGTGCTCAGAGTGAGATTTCATGGCAGGGGTGGTCAGGGTGCACGGGTTGCAAACAGAGTGCTCGGGGATGCTGCCTTTTTTGAAGGCTACTCTGTACAGGATTTCCCGTTATACGGCGCCGCGAGGAGGGGCGCGCCTGTAACTGCATTCGCGCGGATATCTAAAAAACCTATCCTTGAAAGAGGTGTAATATCAGAGCCGGATATTGTGATAATCATGGATGAAACCCTTCTTGATGATGTTCTTGTGGTGCCATTATCAGGGCTCAAGCAGGGAGGTATTGTTTTTATCAATACCGCTCACAGTCAGATAGAAGCAAAGGCAAAGTATAAGATTACTGAACAGGTCATAACATTAGATATTACAAAGATCAGCCTTGATATGCTTGGAAGGTCTGTTCTCAGTACGCTTGCAGGAGGTGTTGCCTCAAGGATTGCTGGTCTCAGTGAGGATTCTTTAAAGAGGGCTGTTGAAAAAGAGGTATCCAAGATTACAACAGAAAGGGAACTCATTAAGAAAAACATAGATGCAGCATTATATTGTTACCATGCCATTCAACCTGTAGAGATAAAAACCACCGAAGTCATCCCGGAAGGAAGCCCGGTTACTGCTATTCCTTTTGAAACTGCTGTAATCTCCAGCCCTGCCATAAATACTGTGGGCAATACCCCTTTGAGAAAGACCGGAAACTGGCGTATATTCAAACCTGCCTGGGATTACGATAAATGTACAAGGTGCATGACCTGTGTCACAAGCTGTCCCGATGGTTGCATCGCTGTTGATGAAGAAGGCTTCCCATATACTGATTATGATAACTGTAAAGGTTGTCTGATATGTGTTGAAGAATGTCCAGCAAACGCCATAAAGAGGGAGCGTGAGGTTCATGCCTGGTAGTGAAATCGGCATATTTAGTGTTCTCGGTTCAATGACAGAACTCGTAACTCTCAATAGGGAAAAGGATTAAGATGATAAAGGAAATGCTTACAGGAAATGCCTCAGCTGCATGGGGTGTACGATTGGCAGAAGTTGATTATGTTCCTGCTTATCCTGTTACTCCACAGACTGAGATTATCGAGACATTGGCAAGATGGATATGTGATGGATTAATGGATGCAAAGTTCATTACTATGGACTCTGAGCATTCTATGATTACTGCAGCAGGCGCCGCTTCAGCCACAGGAGCGAGGGTCTTTACCGCTTCATCGAGTCAGGGACTTTTATATGGATTTGAGATGCTCTATACTGTGGCAGGATGGCGGGTGCCTTTGGTCATGGTTAATGTTTCAAGAGGATTGTCTTCACCTATTACCCTCGAGCCTGACCATAATGATATTCTTGCTGCGAGGGATTCAGGCTTTTTACAAGTTCACTGTGAGACATGTCAGGAGGTTCTGGATTCAATCTTGATGGCATATAGACTGGCTGAGGACGAGCAGGTACTCCTACCGGTTATCGTGAACCTGGATGGATTTTATCTTTCATTCACAAGGGAACCAGTGGAGGTGCCAGATTTAGAGGAGGTTAGAAGGTTTCTGCCAACGTATAGACCACGGCATGCATTTTTCAAGGCAAGTCAACCAATGGCACAGGGAGTAGCGGTGCTCGGTGGGTTAGGATATTCTTATTTCAAATACCAGATGCATCTGGCTTGCACGAGGGCACTGGAGGTTTATAAAGATGTCTCTCTGGAATTTGAAAAAACATTTGGTCGTAAACATGGCACCTATGAAGGTTATATGCTTGATGATGCCGAATATATTCTTGTTATGACAAACTCTTTTTCAACCTTAGGGAAGGCTGCTGTAAAGAGAGCTCGAGGGAAAGGGGTAAAAGCAGGGCTTTTGAGATTGAGGTTATTAAGGCCGTTTCCGGAGATGGATATAAGGAATATAATGAGGGGAAGGAAGGTTGTGACTGTCATAGACCAGAATATCAGCATAGGCAAAGGCGGCATCCTCCATTCAGAGATTGCCAGTTGCTTATGTAATGAGGAAAAGAAACCTCTTTTACTTTCATTTATCGGCGGACTCGGAGGGAAAAACATAAGCCCTGGAGAATTTGAGTTTATGATTGATAGTATGGTAAGGGCTGTTGAGACAGGAGAGGTCACCACACAGAAACTCTTATATACGGAGATGGAGTGGAAAGAAATGGAAAGACTAAAAAGAATAGCGGGGAAAGGATAAAAATTATGGAGGCGCCCATAAAATCCATCAAAGACCTTCCCCTTGAAGAAAACCTCCTTCCAGGCACTCCTGCGTGTGCAGGTTGCGGTGGTCTTCTTTCTTTGAGGCATTGTCTGAAGACCCTGGGGAGGAATACCGTTATTGTGAACGCTGCCAGTTGTTTTACCCTTCTTGCAATCTATCCATTTACACCCTTTAAGAATTCCTGGCTTTACACAGCAATGGCGTGCGCACCTGCCGGAGCACAGGGGATAAGGGATGCCCTTGATATATTGATAAGAAAGGGAAGACTTGACACTGAAGAGGATCTGAAGGTTGTTGTACTGACTGGAGACGGGGCTGCATATGATATGGGCCTATCATCTACATCCGGCGCCATACACCGGAACCTGGACTTTTACTACATCTGCTATGATAACGAGGCATACGGGAATACCGGATTCCAATGGTCAGGGGCTACGCCTTTTGCATCAAGGACCGGGACAACACCATTAGGAAGGTTAAGTAAAACAGGGACAGCGCTTCACAAAAAAGACCTCTTTGAGATATGGAGGAGCCAAAAACCCCCTTATCTCGCCACCATTTTGCCAGCTCATCCTGTTGATCTGGCTAATAAATTTAAAAAGGCAGAACAGTTCAAAGGCCCCAAGCTCTTCATAACTTTTTCACCCTGTCCTCCTGGATGGGGAATGGACCCATCCTTTTCTATCAAGCTTGCGAAGTTGGCTGTTAACACTGGCATATGGCCTTTAAAGGAAGCAGTCTATGGTGATGTAGTACATACGGTGGTTCCTAAGAAATTTGAGCCTGTTGAAGATTACCTGAAAGAACAGGGGAGGTTCAAGCATCTCTTTAAACCAGAGAGACAGGAAGAAACAATAAAGAAGATTCAGGATATGGTGGATAACTACTGGAGGATTTATCTCTCAGCGTTCACAGGCAATAAAATGTAATTTGAAATGTCCAAGCGCTGCGGGATAAATTTAGTTGTTTATCGTTCCCCCTGAAGACCAGATGCAAGAGTGAGGGAGCTTTCAGATGATACTTAGTATTCCCTGCACCTCATCGCCTTGAGAACCTTCTCCTTTGCGAGCTCCTCGGCTGCTGCCCTTGGCAGAGCCTCCTCCTTCATCGCCTTTTCAAGTACACGCATAGTATTTTTCTTTATCTTCAATGAAATTGCCTCAAAGGCCTCTCTTTCTGTTTTTTTTGCATATTCCATGGCAGCCATAATGACACCACCGGCATTCGCAATGAAATCCGGCACAGAGAGGATTCCCCTCTTCATGAGTATCTCTTCCGCAGCTCTCGTTGCAGGGATGTTGGCGCCTTGAAGTATGAGTTTTGTTTTTATGGAATAAACATTTTCTTCATTAATAACATCAGGGATAGCTGCAGGGATAAGGATATCGCATTCGATAGAGAAAAGTTCATCAATACCCAGGCAGGTTCCCTCTTTGCAATATCTCACTGCTCCCGCGCTCATCTTTGTCTCAATGAGCTGATTCACATCCAATCCTTCTTTGGAATATATGGTCCCTTGTGTGTCGCTTGCAGCAACTAATATCGCTCCCTTCTCTGAAAGGAATTTTGCAGATGCCTTACCCACACTTCCAAATCCCTGCACAACCACTCTTGCGCCCTTGAGATCAAACCCTGCATACGTACAGGCGACTTCAGCACACTCAGCAAGGCCAAAACCTGTGGCTCCAAGCTTATCAAGCGGTAGTCCACCAAGCTCCTCGGGAAGCCCGCATGCCCTTCCTATCTCATCATAAACCCATGCCATTGCTTCTTCATCGCTTCCCATGTCAGGGCCCGGTATGTATTCTTGAAGATCTTTAATCAGCTTTGCAAAAACCCTGAAATAGCGTTCTTTCTCAGGGCTTTTTGGATCTGCCATGATACCAGCCTTTCCACCGCCATGTGGTATTCCAGCAATAGAGTTCTTCATGGTCATGGTCCTTGCAAGCCTGAGGACTTCCTCAGTGCTTACCAACGGTGAGACCCTAACGCCACCAATAGCAGGGCCCAATGCGGTATTGTCAACAACAACTATTGCCCTTAATTGGGTTTTTTTTGAGTAAAGGTGTATGACCTTCGAAGGTCCAAGCTCGTCATATTGGATTTCACACATGCGAGATTTATACCAGAAAAGATACCTTTTGTAAAGTTCCCAGAGGTATTGTGAGACCACTGCTTGCTTTTACAACCAGTGAATGATACTTATCCTTCTTTCTCGCTTATCGAGTAATGCCTTCATCACTAACTGTCTTCAAAGCCTCCTGATATTCATCAGGGGCAATGCTGTGATCTAAATAATATTTTATTGCATTTCATTATCTCATTGCGAGTATGATCACCTATGTCCCCATATTCAATAAAGACAACTTATTGACGTCTCCGGATGGACAAAATTTATAATAGTAGCTGTTGCATAATACAATGAAAAGGTTATGAGTTTGTAACATCCAAGTTTTTAAAGGAGGAAGGTATGGACGCAATTGAATGCATGAAGACGAGAATGAGTATCAGGAAATTCAAACATGACCCTGTGCCTTTAGAAATACTGAAGAATGTTATTGATACGGCAAAATGGAGTCCCTCATACAAGAACACCCAACCCTGGGAAGTTGTTATCGTTTCAGGAAAGAAAAAAGAAGCATTATCAAAACTTCTTGTAGAACTGCTTGAAAATAATACCAAACCCTGTCCGGATCTGCCTGAACCTCTCTCATGGCCTCCTCCCATAGAAGCAAGGATAACTGCTCTTATGAAGAAAAGAAGCGAGTTGACAGGACAGGATCTATATTCACTGGAAGCCCTGAGAAAAGCAAAAATAGCAAACTTTCAGTTTTATGGAGCTCCACACGGCATATTCCTCTTTCAGGATTCATCGCTGACTCCATGGTCTCTGTTAGACATGGGACTGTTTGCGCAGACCCTTATGCTTGCTGCTCATGCGTATGGGCTTGGAACTGTACCACAGGCGTTTCTCACAGATTATGCGCAACAGGTAAAACAGTTTTTAGGGATTCCAGAAACAAAAAGGCTTGTCCTTGGAATTTCTATTGGGTATCCTGATTTAATGTCACCTGTGAACAGTTTCAGAACTGATAGAGTAGAAACGGACGAGATAGTGAGAGTTGTTGAATAAGGCAAATAAGAATTGCTCAAGACATTTAACCCAGTTTATTCATTTTTTGCATATGCGACGGATATAATATTTTCGCTCATTCTCGGTCCCCTGATATATATTGGGAGACCTCCGAGGCTTTTGCCTCTTGATTTCCATAAAAATACTATTGGACTATCGGCAAAAGAATCCGCTCAAATACTATATCCGTCATCATCGATAATTGTTCTATGAATAAAGCAGGTTAAATAATAAGGAGTGCAATATGCTCATTTTTGCAGTCAGTGAAGGAAAGAATATGTGGTTAAAGGAGAGGATGGAGGCCTTGCAAATCCATGAGAAGGACATTGAAGAGAAATTCATACGCTCATCAGGAAAGGGTGGGCAGAAAGTTAATAAGACATCGACATGTGTCTACCTGAAACACATCCCTACGGGAATTGAAGTGAAGTGCATGAAAGACAGGAGCCAGTCCATCAACAGATTTCTTGCAAGGCGCGAACTGGTAGAAAGGATCGAAGCTTTGTCAGGGCATGCGACCTATCGTGACCTTATGGCAGAAAAAATAAGAAAACAGAAAACAAAAAGGGAGAAACGAACAAAGATGAAATATCACAAAAACCCAGAATCCCTATGAAGAGAAGAGAGCCCTTACAAATCCTTGAATTCGATAAAATCCTGAATGTAATCTCCAGGTTTTCTCACAGCGATGCATCACGGGAGTACGTCCTCCATATTCTCCCCTTTAAGAATAAGGAAGATATAGAAAAGAGATTTGGACAAATTAAGGAGATTCGAAGGCTTTCTCAAGAAGGGACACCTCTCAGGCTTTCTCATTTTGAGGACATATCTCAGCTAATCGAGAAAATAAGGCCAGAAGGAACACTCCTTGAGCCCCTCGAACTTTTATCCATCCTATCGGTCCTGCGGATAATATCTGCAATATTCTCACAGGTGAGAGAAAGAAAAGACCTCCCTCTTCTCATGAAACTCACAGCTCATTTAACCGGATTTCCCGATATTCTTTCCAGAATTGAAAAAACTCTTGACAGCGAGGGGAACATCCTTGATGACGCCTCACCTGAGCTCTCTGATTTAAGAATACGCATAAGAAGTATTGAGAAAAAGATAAGGAAAAGACTGGAGGAGATGGTAAGGGACAGGAGAATAGTCCCTTTCTTGCAGGATAATTTTATTATCCAGCGATCTGGGAGGTGGGTCATACCGGTAAGGATGGATTCAAAGGGGAGAATACCGGGTGTTGTGCATGATATCTCAAGATCTGGCGAGACAGCATTCATAGAGCCTCTGGAGATTATCGGTGTAGCCAATGAGCTTGAGAATCTCATTGCTGAGGAAAAAGCTGAAGTGATACGCATCTTGAGGGCTATTTGCAGTAAGATCCGGATAGTAGCGGATGAGATCAAGGCACAGTATACGACTATTGTTTATATAGATGTCTTAAACAGCATTGCACGGTTTTCAGACTACCTGAAGCTGAACATTCCGGAGATAAATGCTTTATCTATCATCAAGCTCGTAGGCGCAAGGCATCCACTTTTAATACTTTTAGAGAAGGATAATGCCATCAAAGAGGTCGTTCCCCTAGACCTGAACTTGGGCGGTGACAACAGAGTAATGGTCATAACAGGCCCCAACGCAGGAGGCAAAACCATCTCTATTAAAACAATAGGGCTTCTCCTCTTTATGGCTCTGTCAGGGATACCAGTGCCTTGTGATTCCTCATCCACCTTTCCCCTTGTCAATGAAATCCTGGTTGATATCGGTGATGAACAATCCATAGAAAGCAGCCTGTCTACCTTTTCTGCCCATATTACCAATATCTCAGAGATATTAAAAAGGGCTGATTCAAAGACTATTGTTCTGATGGATGAGCTGGGAACAGGGACAGAACCGGCGCAGGGAGCTGCCATTGCCTGTGCAGTACTCAATAGCCTGGAGGAAAAAGGTCCACTTGTCTTTGCTACTACCCATCTCCTTGATATAGCAGGTTTTGCGCATAGAACAGAGGGAATGGTGAATGCATCAATGGAATTTGACCAGGAGACGCTATCACCCCTGTACAGGCTGAAGGCAGGAGAACCAGGTCAATCATATGCCCTGGAGATAGCAAGAAGATATGGCATGCCTGAAGACACTATCAGTTCTGCAAAAGAGATGCTTGGCTCTCTGAAGATGGAGTTTCATAACCTCATAACAGACATGAAAGAAAAAAGGGTGCAGTATGAAGAAGCACTCACTGAACTCCAGGGGCATAAGAGGGAACTGGAAGGAAAAGAGAGGTTTTTGAAAGAAAGACTTGCTGAAGCAGAAAATCAGAAGAGGGAGATACTGAAAAATACGTATGAAGAGGCTAAAAACATTATCTCAGATACAAAGAGACAGATCAATGCTATCCTCGAAGAGGTAAAACGTGAGAAAAGCCGTGAGGTTAGGAAAAAACTCGTGAAGACAGAGCAACAGGTTGAAGAAAGATTAAAGGAACATGACAGGGAACCATCCTTATCAATTGATGAGATAAAAGTAGGAGATGTAGTATTTGTAAAATCCATTGGATACGATGCAGAAGTGCTTACCATCGACAGGAAGCATAACCATGTAAGGGTGAAGGTTGGAAGCAAAGATATAGAAGTGCCGGTATCGGATCTCAGTCATAGCAAAAAGAGATATCCCGAGAAAGAAATATATGGTTATTCTGTGCAGAGAGAAGAAGAGATAATTCCATTTCAGTTAAACATCGTTGGGTTGAGGGTTGATGAGGCAATGTCAAGGCTTGAGCCATTTCTCAATCATGCATCTATTGCTGACATCAATGAGGTTACTATTATTCATGGGGTAGGGACAGGGGCTCTGCTTAAGGCTGTGCGCAGTTACCTTAAAGAGCATCCCCTCGTAAAGGAATTCAGGAAAGGTAAACTGTCTGAAGGAGGAAATGGTGTGACCATAGTAAAGATGAAGTGAGTGGTATTCAGGTAGTAGTTTAAGAGATGTTATAAAATATTTGTCCCGAAAGTAACATTTCAAATCCCCCCTTCCCCCCCTTTTAAAGGGGGGTGAAGGGGGATTACTTAATTATCATAAAATCCTTTGTAAGCCAAAGGCTTATGATGGTTTAAGAGGAAAAATGTGAAAAAGAAACCAAAGGAACCCTTTGTACCTGTTGAAAGGCAGGAGACTATCCGTCAGAAAATAATATCTTTACTTACGGGCAAGACCCTCTCAGCCAGGGAAATATCCGTTGAAGCTAGTGTTTCTGAGAAAGAAGTATATGAGCACCTTGAGCATATCCAGAGGACAATCAACAAAAGAGAACATAATCTCATTGTTACACCTGCTGCGTGTAAAAAATGTGGCTTTGTCTTCAAAAAGAGGGATAGGCTTAAAAAGCCGAGTAAATGTCCCGTGTGCCGTAATGAGGTAATACGGGAGCCTCTTTTCTCAGTAAGGGAAACCAGTTAATCAAGCTACAGTAAGATATTACTTAAACCTTCAGTCTTCTTTTGACCTTATAAAGAAAAATGTCTTTCTGACCTTTAATTTCCTCAAGATCACCTTTTTGGAGCAATAAATTTAAGGCGTCTTTCACTTCATCGGTTGCATGACTCCCCTTGTCATACCTAAGCCACCAATTCATTATGCTCTCTAAAGTATCCTCTGCTGCCGGACGGCTTGAGAGATACTCTAAAACCTTTTGAGCAATCTCTTCTCTCGTTATCATAATTTCCTCCCTTCTTCTAATGTTATAATATTAATTATAACTTTTCTACATTTCTCTACCTCTACTTGACCCAGTTTCAGTTTTCTGCTTTCCTAATTATTTAGCGTTAGATGATTCAAGGAGGTTACGATGAAAGGTAAAGCAAGGATAGCATTAACATTAGTGTTTATGTGTGTACTTGCATTTTTGGGGTTTCTCATGGTAGATCAGGACAAAGAGAAAGCTGCAGTAGATGCTTCCAAGGCATGGCTGAAATTAGTAGATGAAGTCAAATACTCTGAAAGCTGGGATGAAGCTGCACAATACTTTAAAAATGCTGTTAATAAAGACCAGTGGAAGACATCACTGGAATCTGTCAGAAGTCCTCTTGGCAAAGTCCTTTCAAGAAATCTTAAGTCTAAAAAATACACAAAAACTCTCCCCGATGCCCCGGATGGCGAATATGTTGTCATTCAATACGAGACATCTTTTCAAAATAAACAGCATGCAATAGAGACAATTACACCAATGCTGGATAAAGATGGGAAGTGGAGAGTCTCAGGCTACTATATAAACCCATCAGTTGCACAACTTTTCATGCGGAGCATCTGCAAATGCCTGTGCATTTGAATCTGGACTTGACCCCCGTATCTCGGCGAGTCTACGCTGAGAGTCGCTCCGACAAGTACGGGGCAGGCTCCAAATCCAGTTCTTTCCTCTGGATTGCCCGATCAAGCATGCCCTCGACAGCGATCGGGGGTCGGCAATGACGATTGGTAGATAAGAATTTTATGCATCATTTAGGTAAAATAGCTTCATCGGGTATCTTGAATTATAGTTTCCACTGCTTCTCCTGACAGACAATGCCTAATAAAGTTTATATTAACGAGTACAGTTCCTATTTACTTTATGTTTACTCCATGTAAAGAGTATATAGGGGCTAACAATATAGCATAGTACAAATGTTCACTTTGAATGAAGTCTGAGAAATAGTGATTACTGGTAAAAAGTTAGCATACTTAAAAAATGATTGCTAAAGCAGTGGCTTATTCATGAGCACCCAGTAGAGGCCGACCTCTTTTACCGCATCGATAAACTTATCAAAGTCAACGGGCTTTAAGATGTAGCTGTTGACACCGTGGGTGTAACTCGTCACAATGTCACGCTCCTCTGAAGAAGACGTTAATACCACAATGGGAATCGTCCTTGTCCGCTTGTCTGACTTGACTTTCTCTAATACCCCCAATCCGTCAATCCTGGGAAGCTTCAAATCCAGTAACACCACCTTCGGTGCATCTTCAATCTGGCGGTCAGCATACTGGCCCTGCGCAAAAATAAAATCGAGCGCCTCTACCCCATCTTTTAACCAAACTAACTTGTTTGCAAGATTGTGTGCCTTTAATGCCCTTATTGCTAACTCGGCATCGTTTGGATTGTCCTCTACTAAAAGAATTTCAACTTCATTTGTCTCCATTGTTATAACCCCTCCTTTAAAGGTAATGCAAAATAAAATGTTGCCCCCTCATTCACCTTTCCCTCAGCCCATATCCTTCCACCGTGTCGGTTAAGGATACGCTGCACTATGGCGAGCCCAATGCC
>Ga0209314_10001061_pt1 | contig 12441 bp, 10 predicted proteins | sample I19B2metaG_FD_184146 | JGI IMG/M metagenome (GOLD analysis project Ga0209314, IMG submission 184146) | Lake sediment bacterial and archeal communities from Gulf of Boni, Indonesia to study Microbial Dark Matter (Phase II) - ​I19B2 metaG... | ecosystem: Environmental > Aquatic > Freshwater >...
GGCTTACAATAGATACTGCAAAAAAATCAGGACTCAGCACCCATCTTCTTGCATGGAGTAAAAGGCCTGGATATGATATTATCAAAAAGTGGATAGCAGACGGAGCAATAGGCAACCTTAAGGAGATTCACAACTGGTCGAACAGACCTGTATGGCCGCAGTGGCAGTCAAATCCAACTGAAACAGTGCCGGTTCCCAAAGATTTTAACTGGGCTCTCTGGCTTGGACCGGTTCCCGATCGTCCTTATCATCCCAACTATACTCACAATGTCTTCAGGGGATGGTATGATTTCGGAGCAGGCAGCATTGCCGATATGGGTCACTATAGTCTTTTCCCGCTCTTCATTACCCTTGGTATAAATACACCTGCCTACAGTGCCGAATCGTATGCCACAACTACACGTACAATTGTAAATAATGTATCCACTGAGATAAAAAATGATGTTGCATTTCCACTCTCATGTGTTGTGAGATTCAAATTTAAAGCCCAGGCTTTATTACCTGCTTTCGATCTTATCTGGTGGGATGGCGGAATACGTCCTTTAAATCCGGAGGAATGGGAAGCATCAGGCAAAATCCTCGAAAGGGAAGGAATGATGTTTGTTGGTGACAAGGGCAAAATTATAGCAGGTTTCAGGGGTGAAGATCCTGTTCTTGTTGCAGGAGGCAAGGTAACTGCTTCAGAAAAAGAGGCCCGCGAAAGAACAGGTGGTAACGATGTCTGGATTGACTCCTTCAAAAACAATACCCAGTCACCGGGAAGCTTTATATATGCAGGACCTGTTACAGAGACAATCCTTCTCGGAGGTGTAGCTCTCAGGGCCGGTAAAAAAGTTGAATATGACTCCGCAAGTATGAATATTACTAACCTTCCCGATGCAAATAAATATCTCGTGAGGGAATACCGCAAGGGCTGGGAGATGTAATATTCTGATTATCAAATATTTACAATATTTATAATTAATTGATTATGAACAACATATCAAGAAGAAATTTTATTGAAAAATCCATAGCAGCAGGTGCTGCTGCCGCTATGGCTCCCTCAGTACTTGGATCAGGATTATCAGGAAACACACCCAGACTGATTAAGGATGATATCTCGCTCGCACAATGGGCACTTGTTGATGAAGTAAAATCGGGTAAATGGAAAACCCTTGATTTTGCTAAAGTTGCGAGAAACGATTTCGGATTAAACGGGATAGAATTCGTTAATACCCTTTTTGAAGTTACAACAGAAGGCTACCTGAAGAAACTGATAAAGAATGCTGATGATAACGGTGTTACAATGGTCCTGATTATGGTTGATGATGAAGGAGATGGTTGCGGTGCAACAAAAGAGGAACGCCGGCAGTTTGATATCAATCACAGGAAATGGATAGATGCTGCTGCTTACCTCGGATGCAAAGCTATCAGAACAAACTGCAGGGGACCTGAAAATGCAGATAAAAAGGAAGCTCTGAAGTGGGCAGCTGAAAGTTATAATATGCTGCTTGAATATGCAGTACCTGCAAAGATCAGCGTTCTGATTGAAAATCATGGTGGCGTATCAAATGATGCCGACTGGATGGTATCTCTCTTTAAAGAGGTTGATAACCTGTACTTCGGAGCATATCCCGACTGGCGGCGTCCGGCTGATAATTTCGATAATGTAGATTATCTTCAGAAAATGCTGCCCTTCTCCGGCGGTATGTCATACCGGAACCAGCCTACCGAGGAACTTACAGCCAAGATGATTAAGTTGGCAAAGGATTCCGGTTACAGGGGATGGTACGGGATTGAATCAAGCGGCAGGGAGGAGATAAAGAAGGGTATCGAACTGCTTAAGAAGTATTTGTTCTAAAAGGCTACCGGCAACCGGCAACCGGCGACAGGCTACTGGAAGAAGGGACCTGTACGAAGTTTACAATAAAAAAGGCGATAGGATAACCCTTTCGCCTTTTAATTTATAAAAGAATAGCTTCTTAAAAATTCCCCCTTTGAAGGGGGACAGGGGGATGTTTTAAAAGTCAAACCCACCCCTGCCCCTCCCAGGAGGGGAATTAATCAGATTACGCCTTTTTAAGAGCCTCAAGTACCCGTTCGGGAGTATATGGCATCTGGAACATCCTGGCTCCAGTAGCATCAAAAAATGCATTGCCTATCACCGCCCCGACTGCTATGATAGCAGGTTCTCCGCCGCCATGCGGTGGCTGGTCCATTCTATCAAGTATGATACTTTCAATTTTTGGTACCATTGAAAACCTCGTAATCTCATATGTATCAAAATTCAGATCCTTTACCACCCCTCCTTCAAAATTCATCTCCTCTTTAAAAGTATATCCAAGGGCCATGGTAATACATCCCTCCAACTGCATAGTTGCTCCGTGAGGATTTACGCATAGCCCCATATCCTGAGCACATACAATCCTCTTAACCTTAATCCTGCCTGTTTTCTTATCAACTTCGATTTCTGCAATCTCAGCAACATGAGTTCCTACATCTGTTCCCAGGGCAATTCCGATTCCCCTTCCTGACGGATATTTTTTTGATGGAACATATCCGAAGAGGTCGGCAGCGGCTTTCAGTGTATCAATCATCCTCTGGTCTTTCAGGTTTTTCAGACGGAATTCAAGAGGATCCATCTTCGCTGCAACTGCCAGTCTGTCGATCTGAAGTTCTCTGCCGAGAGTGTTTGTGTTGTTATTCGGAGCTCTCCATGGTCCGATATCCAGAATATGCAAACGGGGAGTATTTTCTTTATGATCGTGACTCGTAATTTTATGATTAGGCATGTCATAAATTATCTCTGAACCTCGTGTACCGCAGAAATATGCGTGATAGTCCCATGCCTTTATCAATCCTTCCTTATCAATTCCCGATTTAATCTTCAATACACCTGCTGTATGGAAATTATCATACATGAATTCATCTTCACGGGTCCATATCAACATTACTGGTTTGCCACTGGCTTTTGCAAGCCTTGCAGCTTCCATTGCCTGCTGGTTTTTACTTTTACCGCCAAAACCGCCTCCTACGAATGGAACGATAACTCTCACCTTATTAAGCGGCATTGAAAAATGGTTTGCAAGTGCATCCTGGAGAAGATATGGTGTCTGGCTTGAAGCCCATACTGTGAGCTTATCCTTTTCAAACTGCGCCAGTGCGGAATGAGTTTCTATGAATGCATGAGCCAGGAAGGGATCATGTATCTCCGTTTCAACTATCTTGTCACACAGCTTGAATCCTGCCTCAAGGTCGCCAGCTGTTGTTTCAACATCAGCTGTTGAGTCAGCCTTAAGCATGGATTCGAAAATTGTTTTATTATCAACCTGAATCTCATCATAGGTATATTCGGCTTTCACTTTCTCAAGTGCCCTATCGGCAAGAACGAAATTCTCATTCAGAACACCTACAAGGTCACCGTCTCTCACTACAATTGTACCAGGCACTTTTTCTGCCTCCGAGTAATCCACAGAAGAAAGTTTTCCGCTTAGTGATGCCGGTCTTAGAATCCTTGCAAATAACATTCCGGGTACTTTCAGGTCACCTGTATATTTTGCTTCACCTGTAACCTTTATCTTTGAATCGTTGCGCTTGAAAGATTTACCAATGAAGGTAAACTTGGAATAATCCTCCACTTCAGGCTTCACATCCAGATACTTATCAATCTTCCTGCCCCTGGCCAGTTCTCCGTATGTAACCGATTTGCCCGGATTATTCGAATCAGAAATAACGCCATCAACAACCACAAGCTGGCTGGCAGGTACTTTGAGTTTATTTGAAGCAAGCTCCAGAAGAACGCCCTTTGCCTCAGCAGCCGCTCTTCTCATATTTGGTCCGAAAGACCTGATAGTCAGTGAACCCCAAGTACCTCCGTCCCAGGGGCAAATCTCTGTATCACCCATTACCATTTTGATCTTTTCCATCGGTACATTTAAATCGTCTGCCATAATCTGTACCAGTGATATTATGATACCCTGACCCTGCTCTATTTTGCCCGTATAACAATGTACGGTTCCATCCTCGTCAATTTTCAGAAATGCATTGTAATCCTTGGGAAGGGATCTTTTTCCCGGTTCAGCCACGGGTACAGATTCTGTTGTACATCTGGGCAGAAAGAATACTATAATCCCACCACCAACAAGCTTGAAGAAGTCACGTCTTTCCATTCCGCGGCGATCTTTGTCTTTTCCGGATACATGAGTCTTTGTTTTCTCATTTTTCATGGCTATTTCCCTCCTTTCATTTCTTTGGCTGCAGCTTCCACAGCATCAATTATATGGACATGTGCGCCGCAACGGCAAAGGTTATCCTCCATACCTGTTATAATCTCCTCACGTGTTATGGCAGGATTTTTAATCAGTAATCCGGCAGCATTCATTATCATGCCGGGAGTGCAGAAACCACACTGCAGTGCATCGTGTTCAACGAATGCTTTCTGAACAGGATGAAGTTCTCCGTCTTTTGAAAGGCCTTCAATAGTGACGACATTTTTACCTTTTACATCACCAACGGTAGTTGAACATGACCTTACAGGTTCATTGTCAATTAGTACAGTGCATGAACCGCAGAATCCTATTCCGCAGCCAAACTTTGTTCCGGTCAGACCAAGATTATTCCTTAAAACCCAGAGGAGAGTCTGAGTGGGATCAATCTTTAGTTCAGTCTGTTTCCCGTTTAACTGAAAAATGATTGTCTCTTCCATATCTGCTAAGTTTGTTTAATAGCCTTAATATATTCATCAAATGTATCAAAATCTCTCAGAATTGAAGGCTCCTCAACGGAAACTTCTTCAACATCATCAGAAAAAATTTCCGCGAGTGATCTTAAACCTTTTCCGGGATCCAGCTTTTCTATCTCCACGAAATATTTCCTGGCAACAAGAAGCGGATGCCCTCTCCTATTTTTATAAACTGGTATCACTATACCTCTGACTCTGACTCCGTTTCTGTAACTGTTAATGACACTTTCAATAACCTCAGGAGTTATCAGAGGCTGATCTCCCTGGAATATAAGTGCAGCCTCCGAAGCAATTGATAAATTTCTGAATCCGCACTGCACTGATGACAGCATACCCTCCCTATAAATCTCATTATAACAAGACCTTACACCTGCATTTTTGGTAATTTTAAGGATCTCATCCCTGAAAGCGCCCAGTACAACAATAATATCATCAACAGATGCCGCCTGTACATTTCTGATTACTTTTTCAAGCATGCTCATCCCTCCAAAGTCCAGTAGCATCTTCGGTGAACCCATCCGTTTTGATTCACCTGCTGCAAGGATAATTGCACTAATCCGCGTCATTTTAATCCTGTATAATCATTCACCCCTAAATCCCCCTCAGGGGGACTTTTAATCTCAGTTTTTAAAGCCCCCCTTGGGGGGTTGGGGGTAAATTACAAACACTTAATTTGTTCTTTTTACTTTTTCCCATTCCTTACCTGAACCAACTGTGCTGCAATACTGACTGCAATTTCCTCGACTGTCTGGGAACCTATATCCAGACCAACCGGGGCGTAAATTTTCTCCCACTCCTCTTTTGTTGCAAGGCTCTTTTCAATGAATTCCTGCTTCATTGAAGCAACTTTTCTTTTGCTTCCTATCATACCTGTATAAGCAAGCGAAGCACCAATGCAAGGTTTAAGAGCTTCTGCATCATCCTTATGCCCTCTGGTTACTATAACCACATAGGTATCATCTCCCTTTTTCAGTTCTTTCATCGCCTTACCTATATCGTTCACAATAATATGATCTGCATCAGGTATGTTATCTGCAGAGGCATATTCAGGCCTGTCATCAATTACTGTTACCTCAAATCCAAGCAGATTTCCGATATGGGCAAGCGATCTCCCTATATGTCCGGCTCCAGCAATAACAAGTCTTTCAGGAGGAAATACCGGCTCAAGAAAAATGACAGATCCGGGATCTTTCCCGGGCAGGGAAAGAGTCATCTCCCTGAAATCACTTTGATTTCCTTTATTGATCTGTTCTGTAATGACCGGTGATATTTTGTCAAGATACTCCTTCGGGATGTCGGGAATAACAATGCTGCTCATCCAGTAACGGCTTATAAGTACGGGAGAACTGTCTCTCTCGGTTACCATTGTTATAAGCACACCGGGAATCCTTTGTTCTATAGATTCTTTCAGCTGTCTGAAGGCAGTGATACTGTCTGAAGGTTTTGCATCAACAAGCACAGTAATCGTACCTCCGCAGATCGCCTCTTCCTTTTTTGAGATGTCATTAAAAAGATCAAATTTCAAATGAGCTGATCTTCCGGATTTTAATGCTTCAAGTGAAAAGGAATGTACTCTTCCTTCAACCACCCCGCCTCCAATTGTCCCGCTCAGCAGGCCTTTTTCTGAAAAGATTGCCGAACTGCCCGGCTTTTGCGGAGTCGAACCTTCGGTCCTGGTTACTGTAGCAAGAACCATCTGATTTTTATGTGCCTCATCAGCGATCTTAAGATATATATTTTTCATTTGTTCTTCTTATTAAAACAAATATATTCAAATCGATTAATTATTTATAATTTTATTTCATGTACATAATTTCTATAACCGGTTTTTAAATCTTAACCTTTCTGTTATGAAAAAGCATTTATCAGGTATCCTGTCTCTGACAATTCTGGCAATTATTCTGCTTATCACCTGTAGCTCCCCGCAGGAAAAAGAAACCGGAAAAACAACAGATACTTCCTGGATAGAGGAAATGACTATTCAGCAACTTCAGGCCGGGTATTCTGAAAAGAAATATACTGTAACTGAGATAACCCAGACCTATATAGACAGAATAAACGAGATAGACAGGAATGGTCCGGCACTGAATTCAGTAATTATGATAAATCCTGATGCCCTTTCGATAGCAGAAGAACTTGACAGAGAACTCAGGGAAGGTAAACCGAGGGGACCAATGCATGGTGTACCTGTAATACTAAAAGATAATATTGACACACATGATAAAATGCCAAATACTGCCGGTGCAACAATACTTAGAAACTCCTATCCTGATAAAGACAGCTTCATTGCCATGAAACTGCGGGAGGCAGGTGCTGTTATACTTGGAAAGGCCAATCTCAGCGAATGGGCCAATTTCAGGGCCGATGTCTCTTCAAGCGGCTGGAGCGGTGTTGGCGGACAGACAAAAAATCCCTATATCCTCGACAGGAATCCATGCGGATCCAGCGCCGGTTCAGGGGTTGCTGCATCAGCCAATCTCTGTATGGTTGCCATTGGTACCGAGACAAACGGATCAATTGTCTGTCCCTCAAACAATAACGGAATAGTAGGTATAAAACCTACAGTTGGTCTTTTAAGTCGTTCCGGTATAATTCCAATCTCTTTCACACAGGATACACCCGGACCGATGACACGTACCGTCGAAGATGCAGCTATTGCCCTTGGAGTTATGACTGGTATCGATTCCGCAGATTCCAAGACTCTTGCATCTGCAGGAAAATTTCTTACAGAAAATGGTTATACCCGGTTTCTGAAAGCTGACGGAGCAAAAGGAAAAAGAATAGGTTTGCTCAGGAAAACCATGGGATTTTCGGACAGGGTTGATACACTTGTCAATGAAACAGTGAGATGGTTGAGATCAAACGGAGCTGAGGTAATAGATATTGAGATGCCTGAAGAATCAAAATACGGCAATGCATCCTTTGAAGTAATGCTATATGAATTTAAGGATGGACTGCATAAATATTTCGCCAGCCTGGGTGATGATGCACCTGTCAGGAACATGACTGATCTTATAGAATTCAACAAAAAGGATTCTGTTGAGTTAAGATATTTTGATCAGGATCTGCTTGAGATGGCAAGTAAAAAAGGAGATATGAACTCTCCTGAATATAAAAAGGCACTTGAAAAAATGCTTAAGGCAACAAGGGAAAACGGAATTGATAAGGTTATGAATGAAAATAAGCTTGATGCAATTATGGCACCAACAGGTTCACCTGCCTGGAAGACTGATCTGGTACTTGGTGACCATTTTGTCGGTGGTAGTTCATCACTGGCTGCAGTAGCAGGCTATCCGGCAATTACAGTTCCGATGGGTTTCATCGAAAATCTGCCAACCGGAATAACATTCTTCGGTAAAGCATGGAGTGAACCTGTTCTTATTGAAATTGCATACAGCTACGAACAAGGCACCAGACACAGAAAAGCACCTGAGTACAGGGTAAAAGATTAAAACCGTATATTATTCTTTCTTATCCTCAGCCTTTGGTTCTGCCTTCATCTTGTCGTCATCATCTTCAACACGGGATGCTTTCTTGAATTCTTTCATCCCCTGCCCTATGCCTTTCATGAGTTCAGGTATTTTCCTGCCTCCAAACAGAAGCACAACAACCAACAGAATCAGTATAATCTCAGTAAGTCCAAAATTTCCCATCGTACAAGTATTAAGATTAAAATGAAAGGGTAAAGTTATTAATAGTATAATTCAATAACAAGAAAAATCGGAAATACCGGAATTAAATCAAATAAAAGGCGTCAGGCGTCTGGTGGCAGGCTACAAATAAGAGACATTGTTTTCCGGTAGCCGGTTGCCGGTTGCCTGTTGCCGGTTGCCTGTTTTTTTAAGTTTCTTTAAGATTCTCTCTTATAATATCATAACTCATTTTTTATATCTTGCGGCCTGATTTTAAATAAATGATGCACAAGACCGGTCTGATAATGATTTCAGCAATAATGCTGTCTGTCAATGCTTTATCGCAGGATAATCCAAAGGGAATTAACAGGGACAAATACCGTATTAATATCACCAAAACTTCTGAACACATTAATATTGACGGAATTATTGATGAACCTGTCTGGCTTACAACTGATGTGGCAGATAAATTCCAGAGAGTCTTGCCTACAGATACCGGTTATGCAGCGGCCCAAACTGAAGTAAGAGTTACATACAATGAATCAACATTATATATGGCAATAATTTGCTATGACCCGCTTCCCGGAAAAAGACCTGTTGAATCGCTTAGAAGAGACTTTTCTTTTGGTAAAAATGATAATTTCCTTGTATTTATTGATACTTATAATGATCAGACCAATGGATTTTCATTCGGGGTATCTCCTGCAGGCGCCCAATGGGACGGTCAGCAGGCGAATGGAGGAGTTGTCAACCTGAACTGGGATATCAAATGGAGATCAGCAGTAAAAAGTTATAATGACAGGTGGGTTGCTGAGTTTGCAATACCATTTCGGAGTATGCGGTATAAAGGAGGTGACGCTGAATGGGGAATAAATTTCAGCAGACAGGACCTTAAAACAAGTGAGAAGTCAAGCTGGGCACCTATGCCACGGCAGTTTGCAACTGCTACTCTTGCATTTACAGGTTCGCTGGTATGGGATGAACCACTGCCGAAAGCCGGTCTGAGGTTTTCACTTATCCCGTATACATCGGCGAAAACCACCCAGGATAAAGAAGCCGGTGAACCATTTAAAACAAAGTTTAACGCCGGAGGTGATGCCAAGATGATCCTGTCAACCTCAATGAACCTCGACCTGACCGTAAATCCTGATTATTCACAGGTTGAAGTTGACAGACAGAGAACCAATCTTGACCGCTTCGAGCTCTTTTTTCCCGAAAAAAGGCAGTTCTTCCTGGAGAACAGTGATCTTTTTGCAAATCTCGGCACAGAAAATCTTCGCCCTTTCTTTTCACGGCGCATCGGGTTAACAAGCCCTATACAGGCCGGAGCAAGATTAAGCGGAAACATCGGCAATGACTGGAGAATCGGACTAATGGATCTGCAGACCGGTCCCAAAGATGATATACCTTCCGGCAACTACGCTGTAGGTGTGCTTCAGAGAAAAGTACTTCAGCGCTCAAACCTTTCTGCTTTCCTCGTCAATAAGGAGGTGATGTTTTTTAATGAAGAAGATACAGCCTATACCGGAAATCATTTCAACCGTGTGGCAGGCGCTGAATTCAACCTGGCCAGTGCCGACAACAGATGGACCGGAAAAACATTCTATCATCAGTCATTTTATCCGGGAGCTGACGGGGATGCTGCAGCCGCCGCAGCCAATATTACATTCGCAACACAGTATGTGAACGCAACGCTTAACCAGGCATGGGTTGGAGCTGACTACACAGCAGAGGTTGGATATATCAGAAGACGAGGATATTATGAGATAAGCCCCGGGTTCCAGTACAGGTTTTTTCCGAAGTCAAGCAGGATAGCCAACCACGGACCCATTTTTAAAACAATGATGCTATTCGATCCCACTATGCTTATGACAGACAGGGAATCAGAAGTTTCGTACCAGGTTGAGTGGCTCAATAAAAGTACATTTAAAGCAGATATCGAAAACAACTATGTTTACCTGACCGATCCTTTTGATCCAACAAACAGCGGAGGTGTTCCTTTGCCTGCCGACACCGATTACAGATGGAATGAATTAAGTGCTACATTCACATCCGATATCCGTAAACAGTTCAATTTCATGCTCATGGGTCTATATGGAGGGATTTATAACGGGGAAAGATACAGCCTGAACAGTGAAATATACTACAGGTTACAGCCCTATGCAGCCTTTGCACTTGTATCCTCTTATAACAATATTAAAATGCCTGATCCATACAATGATGCTGAACTGATCCTTGTTGGTCCCAGGCTTGATTTCACATTTACCGACAAGATTTTCTTCACAAGTCTTGTTCAGTACAATAACCAGATTGACAACATGAATATCAATCTCCGGTTTCAGTGGAGATTTGCACCGGTATCAGACTTGTTCATAGTGTACACAGAAAATTCCTACCCTTCAGGTCATGAAGTAAAGAACAGGGGACTTGTATTCAAAGTTTCCTACTGGTTCAACTGATGGAGGACAATTAAAAGGAAAAACTGATGTCGGGAAATGAGGATAAATATAAAGTCTGGTTTTTTGCCGGAGCTGAGACCAGGGATAACCGATTCAATAAATTTACTGGTTCCTTCATAAGAATGATGAAGGAAATCCTGGGAAAAGATTTCGATTACATTAAGGGAGTATTTTACAACTCCAATCTTTCCAATGTCATCTGGGCTCTTAATAACGCACAGAAACCTATATCAGATCCTGCAGGGAACAATTTCACTTCCAGGTCATTCCGGCAGATGGTTTCAAATGGATATGACCGGGATGCTCAACTGGTAATTATTTCATCGAGCAGCGGAAGCATAGTGGCTTCTCAGCTTGCATGCTACCTTTCGGAACAGAACAAAACCCGTGAATATTTCAGCAAACCATTTCACCTTGTTCTTGGTGCCAGCATGGTCTCGCCGGAGTCGCAACTATACCGGAAACTACTAAGGTATCAGGATGACGGAATTATTGGTACAATATTGCATGACGAGATCCAGGATGAAGATGACAATGCATTCGGTGTCGGAGGTAAAACACGATTTGAAGCCTACAGAAACGCACTTGGAATAACATTCCCCTTCATGTCAGGAAAATATAGATCACCATCATTCCTGAACACTCATCCGGAGAAAGGACATATTCACAGGAAGAGATCAATGACAGAGGAGAAAGCCTTGGATTATATAGAAATAATACTCGTTAAACACAAACTTGCCGGGACACATTATTCGCAGAAAGCTCAAAAACTGCTGGAAGAGAAGACAAAAGGTAACACTTCTATCTGATCATAAAATCGAGCATGGGTTTGTCGCCAAGATATGCAACAAGGTTGTCATTTCTGTGCAATTGTCCTACCCCGGAAGGAGTCCCTGTAAAAATGAGATCACCTGTTTTAAGGGTATAAAATCTGGAAACATATTCAATTATCTCATCGACACCGAAAATAAGATCGGAAGTATTGCTTTCCTGCACCAGCTTATCATTGATCTTCAGACTGAAAGGTATGTTTTTAATATCACCTACACTGTTTAAAGGAACAAATGGACCTACAGGTGCAGCTCCGTCGAAACCCTTTGATATATCCCATGGAAGTCCTGCTTTCTTATGCCGTCCCTGTATATCACGGGCTGTAAGGTCAATACCCACGGTCACTTCATTATAATACCTGTGGGCATATTTCGCTGCAATCCCTTTTCCCAGCTTGCTGATCTTAACAACGACCTCCACCTCATAGTGGATATTCTCTGAAAAATCGGGAAGGAAGAATGGCTTATTGTTCTTAAGAAGCGCAGAATCGGGCTTAAGGAAAACAACCGGGACAGTCGGATATTCCCAGCCCATCTCCTGGCAATGCTTCCTGTAATTAAGGCCCATGCAAATAATTTTCATATCATACCAGGTTTTTACCGAAAGATCTGAGTTTTATTTCTGTAAGTACTTTCTTCGTATAAAGCGGGAAATCGCCGTTCATCATCCAGGAATAGTATGATGGCTCATCTGAAAGAACAGTTTCAACACTCTTCCCTTTATGTTTTCCGAAGTTAAATATTTCAACACCATTTTCATCAAGAATGATTCTGCCGGCAAAATCAGCATTGTTTCCAAA